>Ga0302140_10001957_pt1 | contig 26920 bp, 16 predicted proteins | sample I_Bog_E1_1_FD_202095 | JGI IMG/M metagenome (GOLD analysis project Ga0302140, IMG submission 202095) | Peat permafrost microbial communities from Stordalen Mire near Abisko, Sweden - I_Bog_E1_1 | ecosystem: Environmental > Terrestrial > Soil > Wetlands > Peat | place: Sweden: Abisko, Stordalen... | reverse complement strand
GCCGAAAGAGAGCGAAGAGGAGGCGGCTTGCAGGGTGGCGGCCGATCCGGTGCCGCTGAGAGATACGAGTTGCGGGCTGGAGGCGTTGTCAGTGAAGGTGATTGCGCCGCTGCGGGTTCCGCTGGCTGTGGGGGTGAAGGTGACGGAGACGGTGCAGGAGGTGCCTACCGCGAGACTGGAGCCGCAGAGATTGGTCTGGGCGAAGTCACCTGAGGCAGCGATTCTGGAGATTGAGAGTGTTGCCCTTCCCGTGTTCTTCAGGGTGATCGACTGCGCGGTACTTGAGGTTCCGAGCGACTGGGCGGCGAAGGTGAGAGTGGTGGCAGATAGATTTGCACCCGCAACCGGAACTCTCGCGCGATCTGAGAGTATTTCCGCAGAGGCTTGGTCATTTCGAAGGTCTTGCGAGCCGGTTGTATTCTCGTCGGACTGAAGAGACGTTCGGGTCACGGGCGCAAGCGCGGCGGTAATGTGCTGATAGGCTCCGATGTCGGATTGTGAACGTGGAACACCGTCATAGTCGGTTGCAGACTGCATTGCGGAGCCGCGCGCAATCGCAGGGCTTTCGGGCAGAAGGTGGAAATCCGGCAGAGAAAGGCTTGTAAACAGAGGATCGGCGGCGATGCTTTCAGCAAATGTCCCGAGCGGAGCGCCGGAGCCGAAGAACAAGTTGTTGGAGCCTGTCACCAAGGCGAGGCTGGTGTCTGCGGCAACGTACTGCTGGCCACTGAGAAGATAGAAAATGTTATTGGTCAGGTTGATGGCGACGGTAGAGCGCACGGCACCTGCATCGGGTCCGCCGAGCGATCCCGCGTTATAAATGGTGTTGTTATAGGCTTGAACTGGAATGCTGGAAGCGCCTCCAACCTGGATGGCGCTGTATCCATAGTCTGCGGAAAGACCTCCGAAGGCTGGCCCGGTTCCGGAGTTCAGCAGGATGTTGTTATAGAGAGCAACTTCACCGAGTGAGGGATCGACCGATCCGAGTTCAATGGCACTGCAGCGGGTGTTGCTGATGAAGTTGTCATGCACAGAGATCGAGTGCTGCGGGGCAGACGTGGAGCGCGCGCTGATGGCGTTGCATCCGCGTGTGTTCTCAATTGTGTTCCAGCCAACTTCGAAGCCAGTTGTTTCAAACAGGTCCATCGCCTGGTAGTACTCGGGGTTGGCGGAGACGGGTGAGCCAGTGTCATGAATGTGGTTTCCGAGAACGGCAATCGCGCTTCCGGCAATCGCAGAGATGCATCCCGTGGCGCTGGAAGCATTCGGGCACGAGACGTCGTTTCCGGCGACGCGAACGCCATTTACGTTGCTCATGAGGAGCGCGGTATTTCCGCCGCGCAGAGTGAGTCCAGAGAGAATCCAATTGCTGCCGCTGAGGTAGATTCCATTCGCGAGGCTAGAGCCGATTACTACGGAACTGTTGGGATAGGCGAGCAGCGCCATGGGCTGGGCGGCAGTGCCACTGTGACTGATCAGCAGAGCGCTGCCGGTGTTTACGCGTGGCGTGGCAAGATAGGCCGAGACCGCTGGAGCCAATGTATCGTCATGTTGAAAACCATCTTGAAAAGCGTTTGCGGCTGGCAGAGATTCAATGTAAACGACGTCGCCGGGCCGGATGGAGTTCACGGCGTAGGCAATTGTTTGCCATGGCTCAGCGTAGGTGCCGGGATTGCTGTTGCGGCCGTTCGCGGCGACAAAGCGGATGCTTCCGGCGCGAACCGTGAAGGGAACGGCGTTGCTGGCGAGGCCATTTGCTGACACAAGGATGCTGCCCGAGGTGGCGGCAGAGCCAAGCTGGAACGTAATTGTGGAATCAGTCCAGGACTGATAGCTGGCCGCGTTGCCACCGCCGATGGTGACAAACGACTCCCCTTGTATGCTGCCGAAACCTTTGCCATGAAGGGTTACAAAGACTCCAGCATTGTTCTGGCCTCCGGTATTGGGACCGGAGGTGAGATCTGAGTAGAAAACAGCCGGAGGAAGCTGCTGCGAAAACAAAAGACCAGAGAGAAGGAGTCCCATCCACACTACGAATAATAATTTTTTCATTTAATGCCTACTTCCTAAATCAGAGTGCGAGTACATTGCCGAACCCTCTGCTGGGGTTGTATAAATCCATTTCAAGAACGCGTCCCAATTCCCGTAAGCGCAGTTCACCCGTCCGATTCCCGAAGCGAGAATTTGCGTGAAATCTTCGGGGGATATTCGGTGTTTTTTAGCTCCTGGCGTTGCTCACCAATTGCTGTTTATTGAGCCCTACTCGGCCGGCACGCCAACGATGCCATGACGTGTATCTGTCATTTCTTCGCTGAAAGTATCAGAGATTCAGGTGGGGACAACCGGAAAAGCCTTGACAGCGAAATCAGAAGTACTAGGCATCAGTAACTTAAGTTTGGAATGCGGCGTCGGGAGGCATTCGAGGCCCGGGGCCGAGCGGGAGTACTACCGGATTGGGGAAGCCAACCTGAGCGAGAGTGTTGGAGGCAAGAATCGAAGGTGAATCATGATTCCATTGAGGTGGCGTTGCTTCCCAATAGAGCTTGCGACTTCTCGGTTCCCTCTTCCGACTTTAAAGCAGTGCGTGGTTGTCTCTGGCTAGTACCAAGGGAACGCGGAGCTGTGGAATGCTTTGAAAATCTGCTGCCCCACGAACGTGTATCCGGCAGCATTGAGGTGGAGAACATCCGAGCGCAACGAAGTTGGCGGTGTGTCGTTCGCGTGATCGATGACATCTTGAGGAAGGGACGGATCATATTGCGCGACGAGGAGAGAGCGAATGTCCAAGAAGTTGTGGGGATAGGCAGCCTTCAGGGCTTTGTTGAGCGCGATGATTTCGCCATAGCCTTGTCCACCCTTTGCCTCCCAACTGCCATAGCTGCCATTCAGCACCGATAGGATCAAGAAGCGTTTGGGAGTGGAGAGCGCGGCCACCATCGAGGCGACATCGGCGAGAACCTGTGCTTGATCGAAGTAGTTATTTCTGCCTGCCCAGATGATCGTGACGTCGCCAAAGCTGGGGGGATCGGCAAGCATTCGGGCGGCAATCACTGTGCTGGTGTCTCCTCCCTCCCCGCCGTCGAAGACGGTGGCGTGTATGAGCTGTCCAAGGACGGTGGGATAGCTAACCCCCGCTCCGCCGACGCCAGCGGTAAGGGAGTCGCCCCAAGCCGCGACTTGAATCGCGGGCAAAGGGGATCCACCGCAGCCAGAGAGAGCTATGCATAGCAACAGAGAGAGGGAAACTGGGATTTTCATTTTTCCATGTTGTACCCTGATTTGGAAACGAAAGCAACAGTGAACATCGCTATCGGCGCGTCAATTCTAATCAGGGGGCCTAGTGGCTCCTTTTCTAATATTCCGAGAGAGTCCGTGGAATTCAGTTTTCAATGACTTAAACATCGTTCCGCTGCCCGCAAAGCTCTTCCCCTTTGGAATGCTATTGAACGGCTCTTGACACAGGGGAGCTGTTCTCCTTATATTGAGCTCAGCTTTCAAACAAGTGAGTAATCACTCTCTGTATTGCAAGACACTGTTGCAAGTGGCTCGTCTGTGGTGAACGAGCGCCTGTGATTCTGTTTCGGAAGTCCACACAGCACCATCCAGTTTGACGTGATCGGCGAAGCCAACCTCAGTGGGCTTTGGCGTTCTGGGGGAATGTTTGTCCAGAGAACCAGGAATTGCGAAAGTCCCCAGCTCCCGCCTTCTGGCGCGAAGTGCCGCGGCTGGTTCATCGGCTACGGGCAAACCTTCCGAACAGCATTTACCTGCGCCTGAAATTACCAGCAAAGAGCGAATGATTTCTGCCGCGGTCACGCTGTTTGCGCGTGGCGGATTCAGCGGCGTGACGACGCGCGACATTGCGCAGAAGGCCAACGTCAGCGAAGGAAACATCTTCCGCTACTTCCCTCATAAAAGAGACCTGTTCATTGCGGCCGTCGATTCCGAGCTCGGCAAGTTGAGCGTTCGCGCTGCCGGACTGCTTGTGCCCAAGGACGAAGAGCTAGATTCCCGGAACGCGTTGCGGGAGTTGTTCGAGATGATCACCGAAGCGGTGATTACGCAGCCCGACCTGGTGCGATTGATGAGGTACAGCGCCCTTGAGTTCGGCCCCGACATGGAGCCGGTCTACCGCAAGCATCTGGAGGCGATTGTCACGGCTTCGGCCAAGAACTTTACGGCATGGTCGCAGAGCTACGGGTTCCGCGACCTGAATGCGCGAGTTACGGTTCTGTCGTTTGTAGCGACGGTTGTGCTGCTTCAGGACTATCCGATGATTACCGGCTCGGTTCTTCCCTTCCCTTCCGTGAAAAGTGCAGCCGCTGCCTACGCGGAACTGTGGTATCGAGTGCTTTCAGATACACCTGCGAACGACGCGTCAAATGCGCCAGAGGCAGTGGCGCGGATTCTACGTGGCCCGGAAGAGGTTAATCCTTGATCCTCCTTAGGAAGGCCAGGTTTAAGCGATGAGATTCAGTTACCGATAAGTTCCGGGTAGGAGTGGTTCGCTGCAGTGGGCGTTTTATTACCAGTAACCAGACTAGAAATAGCGAGATTCGAAGAACCAGGAGTTCGGAATGCGTAGGATTCAAGACGGCGTAGCGCCAAACAACCTCCCCGTCATTATGGCTCCGGGCGGCGATCCGGTTGGAGAACAAGAGCTGTCGCTGACCACGATATGGCGGACAGTTTTCAAGCACAAAGTGCTTCTCCTGAGCACTGCCGCGCTGATTTTTGCCGCCGTGATGATACGCACGATCACCAAAACTCCGGTGTATGAGAGCGTCGCGCGCCTGCAGATTGATCCGAGCCGCTCGTCGAACCTCGGTCTTGACGACATCATCAAGGAAAAGCTTGGCTCCGGCGATTCGAGCAATCGGCTGCAGACCGAGGTCCAGGTCATTCAAAGTGACACCGTGGCAATGCGCGTGATTGACACGCTGGGATTGGCCAAGATTCCGGCTTTTGCGGGAAAGAGCGCTGCGACTGAGCGAGTGACGAATCCTTCCTTGATGAGCCCGACTGCCCGAGAGCGTCTGCTGAACCGCTTCCGCACGTCACTGATTGTGAAGGCAGTTCCGAATACATCGATCGTGGAGGTGCGGTTCCGCAGCTCTGATCCGAAGCTGGCGACCGAAGTTGCCAACTCCATTACCGACTGCTATATGGAGCGAACCCTTCAGACTCACTATGAAGGAACCATGCAGGTTTCAAACTGGCTGTCAAAGCAGATGGAAGACCTGCAGAAGAAGGCCGTGGAAGCGCAGGAAAAGCTTGCGGACTTTCAGAAGAAGAACAGCATTCTGGCCACCGGCGTGGACGACAACGACAATATTGTGACCGACCGTTTGAAGCTTCTAAACGAACAACTGACGCAGGCTGAGGCGGATCGCATCGTGAAGGAAGCTCGCTATCGCATGGCGGCAACGGGGAATCCGGAGCTGATCGCGAACGTTGTTCCGAGCACTACGCTGCAGGTGCTGCGCACGCAGGAAGCGGACTTGAAGGCACAGTTGGCGCAGTTGAATTCGAAGTTCGGCGGCGGGTATCCGAAGGTTCATGAGTTGCAGACGCAGTTGAGCCGGATGGATGGAGCGATTTCCACCGAAATCAGCAACGTCGGCAAGCGTCTTGAGGCGGAGTATCAGTCAGCGGCAAAAACCGAGGCGTTGCTTCGGAGTCAATTCAACGAGCAGAAAGACAAGGCCTATCAGCTAAACGAGCATGCCGTTCAGTATGCCGTGCTGAAGCATGATGTGGAGAACGGCCGTGAACTGTATGACACGTTGCAGTTGAAGCTGAAGATGGCTGGGGTGAGCGCAGGTTTAAGCTCCAGCTTCATTAATGTAGTGGACCGGGCTGAGATACCGGCGAAACCCGTTGAGCCGAAACCCATGCTCAACTATGCGCTTGGACTTCTGGGTGGATTGCTGGTGGGCTTCATCCTTGTATTACTGGTCGAATCTCTCGACGACACGCTGAGCAGTTCCGAAGAACTCGAGTTGAGCACCGGCCTGCCAGTGCTGTGCAGCGTTCCAGTGGATCATCTGACGGCACCTTCGAAGATACTGCAAGGGGCCAACGAAACGGAGAAAGCTCTTTTACCTTCGGCACCGCTGCTGCTGAATCATCCGCGTTCTCATGCGGCAGAAGCTTTCCGTGGACTGCGGACTGCGCTATTGCTCTCTTCGCCGGATCGACAGCCTAAGGTAATCACGGTTGTGAGCTCGGTTGCGTCGGAGGGCAAGACAACGGTCTCGTCAAACCTGGGCGTCACGTTCGCACAACGAGGCGAGTCAGTCCTGCTGATCGACGCCGACCTTCGCCGTTCTGCGATGCACACTCAATTCGGCCTTCCAAATTCGCGTTATGGCACAAGCACAGTGCTGACGCAGGGGATGAACGACCAGGCGGTTGTGACTCCGATTGAGTCATTGCCCAACCTTCACTTTATGCCAGCCGGACCGCATCCGCCGAATCCGGGGGAATTGCTGGGTTCGAAACGCATGATCGAACTGCTGGAAACAATGTCATTGAAATACGACAGGATCATCGTTGATACGCCTCCCGTGCTTGCAGTGGCAGATTCACTGGCGCTGGCAAATGTTTCCGACGCGGTGGTGCTGGTGGTCCGCTCTGGAGTAGCGCGCAAGAAAGCCGTGCTGCGGGTTCGCAATCTTCTGCATCGTGCGAACAGCAACGTAGTGGGCGCTGTGTTTAACTGCGTCAATCTTCAATTGGAGCAGTACTACTACACGAAGTCATACCACAGTGCCGAGCGCATTTACTTTGATGATGAACAGAAGAAGTCTTAACCGATTGAAGTTTGGCGTCTTGAAGAGGGTGAATCGAATGCGTTCCACCAGCCTGCGAATAGTGATGATGATGGTTTTGGGTGCGGCGTTGGCGCTTCCTGCGTTGTCGCAGACAGGGATAGCGACTGGAGTACCGGCTTCTACTGCGCAGCCTGGCGTATTGACTGCGACCGCGCACGCGCTGCGAATCTCGTCTGGCGATCTGCTTGAACTCGGCGTATTTGACACCCCGGAACTCACCGGAAAGCTGCGCGTCAGCGAGGCGGGCGATATCAGCATTCCGATCGCGGGCGCGATGCACGTCTCCGGAATGACGGCGGAAGAGGCAGCGGCGGCGATTGAGCGCAGGCTACGCAGCAGCGACATTCTCAAGAATCCGCATGTCTCGGTCTTTATCAGCGAATATGCGACGCAGGGCGTAACCGTGACCGGAGAGGTCCGAAACCCTGGCATCTATCCTCTGCTGGGCGGGCACGGACTGCTTGACCTGATCTCCGCGGCAGGAGGCGTGAGCGCGAATGCAGGCAAAGCTGTGACCCTTACCCACAAGGACGACCCCGATCATCCGGAGATTGTGTTGCTGGATACGAAACCGGGGAGCATTGCAGCGGGGGTTGATATTCGGCCCGGCGACTCCATCTCGGTCTCCCGCTCCGGAGTTGTCTATGTGGTGGGCGACGTCACGAAAGCCGGTGGATTCCTGATTGAAGGCAACGAACGGCTCACGGCAATGCAAGCGTTAGCACTGGCGCAAGGTCCTAATAAGACGGCGGCGGAGAACAAGTCGCGCCTGCTTCGCAAGACGACAAGCGGACGGGTTGAGATTCCTCTTCCCGTAAAGCAGATCGTGAAAGGCAAAGTGGTGGATCCGTTGCTGGAAGATGGCGATATTCTTTTCGTTCCATCCAGCGCCATTAAGAACTGGGAAAACAAGAGCGTAGATGCAGCCGTGGCGCTTACGACAGGCTTAGTCATTTACGGGAGGCTCTAGGATTGCCGGATAGCGCGTCTATTGTCGAGGCCCCAGGCAGCAGGGGAAGAATACGCAACCGGCTCATCAGCGGGATTGGAGCAAGTGCGCTTTACCCAGTGGTAACCACCATCATTCAGGTGGTAAGTGTCCCGGTATTCCTGCACTGCTGGGGTGAAAAGCTCTACGGAGAATGGCTGGTTCTCAGTGCCATTCCCATCTATCTCTCTCTTACGGATTTCGGCTTTGGAAATGTAGCCGCCAACGAGATGACCATGCAGGTGGGCAAGGGAGACAGGCCTGCAGCCTTGAAAATCTTTCAAAGCGCGTGGATGTTGACGTTGTCCATATCTGTGCTGGTTTCTGCCATCAGCGCGCTTTTGATCGAGTTTGTGCCGTTTGCCCGCTGGCTTCATATTACGCTGCTTACGCCTGGTCAGATTTCGGCAACACTTTTCCTGCTGGTCGCTTATGTACTCTTCGGTTTTCAAGCGAACATGATCGGTGCCGGATTTCGTTGTGACGGCAACTTCGCGTTCGGAACAATGCTCGCCAATGTTGTGCGCATCTGCGAGGCCACTGCTGTGGTCATTGTGGTACTGGCCCATTGGAGTCCAGTGAGTGCCGCAGCAGCTTCGTTGGGCGTGCGAGTTATAGGGAACCTTTGTTTACAAGCCGTTCTTCGAAGCAAGACCAGCTGGCTTCGTTTCGGCTTCCAACATTCAGCCTGGAGCGTAATTCGGCGTCTTTTTCATCCTGCCGTGGCATACATGGCATTCCCTGCCGGCAACGCCTTGAGCCTTCAGGGCACACTGCTGGCCGTTGGCTCAGTGCTGGGACCTGTCCCTGTGGTGGTTTTTTCTACGTTGCGCACCATGGCTCGACTTGCCGTTCAGCTCACGGCAGTGATCCAGATTGGAGTTTGGCCCGAGCTCTCTCGCGCTCACGGCGCCGGGGACACACAAGTAGTCCGGGCCCTCCATCGTTACTCGTGTCAGGCTGCTGTATTGATCTCGGGCGCTATTGCGATTGTGCTTGCAATCTTCGGCAATCGCATTCTGTCGATCTGGACACACGGCCAGGTTGCCATGAACACTCCGGTATTCATGCTCCTGCTGCTCGGGGTCATCGTGAACTCTTTCTGGTCATCGAGTATGGTGGCGCTGCTGGCGACGAACCAACATGGACGCGTGGCGGTGATCTACTTTATCGCCACAGCGGTGTCCCTGCTTGCCGCTTGCGCGCTGATGCGTTCATTTGGGCTCATCGGAGTTGCCGTGGCTATGCTTAGTGTTGATCTGTTATGTACCTCGATCGTCGTGCCTAGCTCGCTGGTTCTAGTGGAAGATACCTTGGGCCCATTCTGTACTTCCATGATCAGGGTTCCGCCTGCGCTACGGACGGGACTCTTGCAGCGGCTCGTCAAATGGGATATGGCAGGCTAGAAACTATCGCCATTTTGCTTGCCTCAACACCCATGGGCTCCTTGGGGCAAGCGGAGAGATGTTAGCAGTGGAAAAGCTCTGGCAGCACGGTCTGACGAAAAGTGCGCGGCTCGCAAGAGCGCTGACGACTGCTGCGTTCGTATTGTCGATTCTTCAATATCTTATCCTCGATCCTTCCGAGGAAATCCGGGCGATCCCGATCCTGGTGTTTTGCCTTGCTGCCGGCATTTACTGCATGACAGCGACTTCGTCCGGCAGGCAAGCTGCCCTGGCTTCCATATTCCATCTCCCCGTACTGGTCTTCGCGCTTCTGGTTGCCGCCATGCCAACCATCAGTGCGACCTTCCTCTCAAGTAGCCGCGCAATGTGGTATGGCGTTCTGATGGCATTTGTGTTGATCTCGGCAAGAATTCTCGTTACCGCGATTGGATTGCCTGGAATCTTGCGGTCTTTTTATATTGCCCTGTCAGCCGGCGTGCCGATGGTTGTTTCGATCAGCGCAACTGAACTTCTCAACTCCTTGCGCGGAGGCGGGGGCAGATACTCACCGCTCGCCTTTCACCCAAACTGGATTGGAAATCTCGCCGCTATTCTCATTCCGCTTAACATCTGGATTGGGCCGCCCGGCGCGAAGTGGAAGGTTTTTCGCTGGGCTTCGAGTGCGCTGGCCTTGCTTGTGGTCATCGCGTCAGGCTCAAGAAGTGGCCTCGTAACACTCATTGTTGGTTGTACAGTGGCAGCCGCGCTTCAGTTCTCGCTTCACTTGGGAAGCTGGCGCTTCAAGAGAAGCCACGCAATTGTTTTACTTGTTCTGATGGTCCTTCTGCTCGTCTTTTTCTCCGACAGCACGGCAACTGGTAGAGTAGGAGGTTATCTATGGGACAGGATGGCCCTCGATTCACCAGGGCGCGGGTTGGACTCCGGTATGTCAGGGCGAGTCGTTACGTTTGACGCCTTTCGCTCCACTCTAACCAACAGCATTACCCTTTTTGGAAGAGGTTTTCGAACAACATCCGAAGATGGATACTTTATCGATAATGGCTATCTTTCCTCTCTCTACGAGATCGGGGTAATTCCGCTTTGCGCGGTTTTGGGCAAGTACATATGGAACCTTGCGCTTTTGGTCCGCTTGTATTTCCGTCGCGGAAGCTCGCAGAAATTGTGTCTCCTTATGTACATATGCCTGATCTGCACTCATCTTCTAACCGCTACTGTTGAACGCGCTCTCTTTTCGTACGGTGATCCAAGCTCTTTGCTCGCGCTGTGCTTCCTTGTGGCAACGAATTTTGACTTTCATACCTTCCGCACGGCGCGCCCAGCGACCGGATGTCAATTCAGTGCCGTGCCCAACGGCTTAAGTGCGGAGGAACGATGAAGAGCTTGCTTTCCTTGATATTGATGATCGTCCCATGGAGAATCCGTCGGCACATGATGGCCTCTCTGCTGGGCTACAAGATCCACCCCACGGCGAAAATCGGCCTTTCCTTTGTTTGCCCAGATCATCTTGAAATGGGAGCTGGTGCGCATATCGGAAGCCTCACAGTTTGCAAAGGACTTTTCCTTTTGCAAATGGGAGAGCAGTCTCATCTGGGCAATCTCAACTGGGTTACCGGGTTTCCGGCTGCGAATAAAGGTTTTTTTCAAGGTGAACCGGACAGGAAGCCGGAGTTGATCATTGGCGAACATGCGGCCATCACCAACCGGCATCTGATAGACTGCACAAACTCCGTACGCATAGGACGATTCACGACGTTCGCCGGTTTTCGTTCGCAAATTCTTACGCACAGCATTGACCTCTACCGCTGCCTTCAAGCGTCAAAGCCAGTAACCATCGGCGATTATTGTTTTGTCGGAACCAGTTGCATACTGCTGGGAGGCAGTGCGCTTCCGGATTATTGCGTTCTCGCTGCAGGTTCGGTGTTGAACAAGACGTATTCTGAATCGCACCAACTGTATGCGGGCAATCCGGCCAAGGCAGTGAAGCCGCTGCCGCAAGAGATGCTGTATTTCAACCGGGAAGCGGGATTTGTGAAGTAATGAGAATTCTTCACACCATCAGTTCCGTGGACCCGGCCGGCGGCGGTCCAATCGAAAGCGTCAGGCAACTGGCGGTTGCCACGGGGATGCACGGCCACGAAACGGACATAGTTTCACTCGACGCTCCGGACGCGCCGTATCTGAGCGAGTTTCCGGTAGCCGTTCATGCGCTTGGTCCAAGGTTTCTGAAGTATGGGTACAGCAGCCGATTTGTGCCGTGGTTGCAAGAGAATGCGAAACATTACGATGTAGTCGTAGTGAACGGCCTTTGGGAGTATCAGAGTTTTGCAGTCTGGCGGGCGCTCCATGGAACCGCTACGCCTTATGTTGTTTTTTCTCATGGGATGCTCGATCCGTGGTTCAAGAAGACATATCCACTCAAGCATCTCAAGAAACTGCTCTACTGGCCGTGGGCTGAATACCGCGTTCTGCGCGACGCCGCAGCCGTGCTCTTCACCTGCGAGGAGGAACGCGTACTTGCTCGCCAATCTTTCAGACATTACGTTTGTCGCGAGATTGTGGTGAACTTCGGCACGGCCAGTCCGACTGTTGACCGGCAAAGTGGTGTCGGCGAGTTCTACGCTCGCTATCCCGAGCTGCGCAATAAGCGGGTTGCTATATTCCTTGGCCGGATCCATGAGAAGAAAGGCTGCGATTTACTGATCGAGGCTTTTGCGAGGGTGCTTGCGGGCGACACTGACTGGCACCTTCTGATCTGCGGACCGGATCAGACTGGCTTAAAGGCGAAGCTGGAGAGGTTGGCGGAAGATCTGAACATCTCCGACCGCGTTACATGGACAGGCATGATTGGAGGCGACTTGAAATGGGGAGCCTTGCGTGCCTCGGAGATCTTCGTGCTGCCCTCGCATCAGGAGAATTTCGGCATTGTGGTGGCAGAAGCCCTGGCCTGCGGCGTGCCCGCCCTGATCTCGAACAAAGTGAATATCTGGCATGAAGTGCAGCGCGATGGTGCGGGGATCATCGGCAACGATGACGTAGAGGGAAGCTGTGCCATGCTAAAGACATGGCTGGAAATGACAAGCGATGAGAAATCCGAGATGAAGAGGAAGACTCGGGAGTGTTTTCTCCAGAGGTTTGAGATCCATAACGCGGCCGAAAATCTACTCGGCGTGCTTTCAGGAATTGCCGGTAAGCGCGCCATGCATGCCCATGACTGATACTGACTCTTATCTCGCTCCAGCGTTTTCGCTGCGAAATCGCGTTCAACGCTTCGCGTGGAGCGTGGTTCAAGCCCTGCTGTTTCGTCCATCGCCGCGGCCCGCGCACGCATGGAGAAGCTTTCTGCTACGCGCATTTGGGGCGACGATCGGGAGCAACTGCCATATTTATCCGGGTGCGAAGATATGGGCCCCATGGAATTTGACGTGCGGCGACGTGGTGGCGGTTGCGGATGGAGCGATCATCTACAACCCGAGCCGAATCACACTTCGCTCGCATGCAACGATATCTCAGGAAGTATACTTGTGTGGAGCTACTCACGATTATGAAGCGCCGGAATTTCCGTTGATTTCGGAGGAAATTCTAGTGGAGCCATTTGCATGGATATGCGCCAGAGCAACGGTGCAACCAGGAGTTTCAGTTGGCGAGGGCGCTGTTCTTGCGCTCGGTTCCATCGCTACGCGGAACCTTGATCCGTGGTCGGTTTATGCGGGCGTTCCGGCTCGCAAGATCAAGAATCGGGTTATGAAGGGAAAACAGAATGTGTCCACGCGCCAAAACGGATGAATTAGCTTCGATCTCTTCGCCCGAGTTCGAGTGGAGTCAGGCGGGGACCAGCGAATCTCACTTGTATCTGACGGGACCGACGGTTGAGCTGCTGAATCGCTTTGGCGCGAAGAATGTCCTGGATCTGGGCTGCGGCAACGGTGCATTCACCGGCGTTCTTGCGGCAAAGGGGTTTGCCATGGCGGGTTGCGATGCAAGCGCCTCCGGGCTGGCGATTGCGCAGGCTTCATTTCCTGGAATCAACTTCTATCAACACGATCTCGCGTTTCCGCTTCCTGAGAGCGTTCAAGGGCAATACGACGCCGTGGTTTCGCTGGAGGTGGTTGAACATCTGCTGCTGCCGCGGTTGCTGATCACCAACGCAATTCAGGCTTTGCGTCCGGGCGGCCTGCTGATTCTCAGCGCTCCCTATCACGGCTACTGGAAAAACCTTGCCCTGGCGTTGACCAATAGGTTCGACGAACATTGGCATCCGTTGAGAGATTTTGGACACGTGAAGTTTTTCTCGAAGCGGACACTCATTCAACTGGTCACTGAATCAGGGCTTGAGGTCCAGGCTTTTTATCCGTTGGGAAGAACGAGATTGATGCCATGCTCCATGATTGTTGCGGCGCGAAAGAAATAACCAGGGACGTGGTTTCGAGATGGACGCTATGATTTCTGTTCTCATCCTCACTAAGAACGAAGAACAGGATTTGCCTGCGTGCCTTCAATCGGTGGCGTGGTGTGATGACATTCATGTGTTCGATTCATTCAGTACGGACCACACCGTTGAGATCGCAGAGAGAGCCGGTGCAACGGTTTGTCAGCGCGTTTTTGACAACTGGGCAGCGCACCAGAACTGGGGACTGCGCAACATCCGATTCCGGCATCCGTGGGTTTTTTATCTCGATGCAGACGAACGAGCGACTCCCGAACTCGCGGCCAGCCTTCTACGCGCGGTGCAGTCGGCCGGGGAGAATGTGGCCTTCCGCATCCGGCGCCGCGACTTCCTGCTTGGCACATGGCTGAAGCACGTGCAGACTTCGCCCTTCTACTTGCGCCTCTTTCGACCGGAGAAGATTCGTTACGAACGGCTGGTGAACCCACTCTCAATTCCGGACGGCAAGGTAGGCGAGCTTACCGGCTATCTTGATCACTTCCCTTTCAGCAAAGGAATGCAGCACTGGCTTGACCGGCACAATTCTTACAGTAGTCTGGAGGCCCGACAGATTGCGCAGAATCGCGCTGCTCATAGCGCCTTCAGTCTAAGGGAGGCATTCTTCGCCAAGGATTTTCACGAGCGGCGCTTTCACCAGAAGGAACTTTTCTACCGGCTGCCCGCGCGGCCACTGGTGAAGTTCCTGATGCTCTACTTTGCGCGCGGAGGTTTTCTGGACGGCCATGCGGGCTTCACCTATGCCATGCTTCAATCCTTCTATGAGTACATGATTGTGCTGAAGACACGCGAGATTGAACGTGCCGCTCGCATTAGAATAATTGAAGGTGCTGAATGAGAGAGCTCAAGACAATTTGCGGATTCAAGGCTTTGCTCATCGGCTTGAGCGCGCTTCTGCCTCTTGCTACTCTGGCTGTGGCCCAAGAGGTGGACTCTCAAGTGGGCAAGCCCATCAGCGGCATTGACCGGACATATAAAGCCACTGTCCGTGATGAAGTCACCGGCCAACCGACAGCGAGAACGTCTGACCATCCGCCAGCTGTGGAGGCGGACTCCAAGTGGGGGCTTTCGGGAAGTGACACTGTATCCGGAAGGCCTCCCATCGAGAGGACAACTTCCGCGACACCCAGCGTCCGTGTGCAACAAACGGCACAAACTCCGGTCAGTCAGATGGAGCCAATGTTCACCGCTAAACCGGCACCTGACCTCAAGTCTTCCAGCAGCACCTTCGGGGTTGCACAGGGCACCGCTAAACCTGTGACACGCGTATCCAATGCGCCTGTTGGGTCGCGCGCCCCGCAGCACAATATTGCTGCTGTGCGCAGCAGAAGAAACGCCGGCAGCGCGCGCGATAAGTCCAGCCTGCTGAAGAGCGCGAGAGTGCGGTCGCCCTCCTCGACTCATCGCCGGAAGCATCGCACGCTTTCTGCCAGCCGGAACAGTATCGGTCATGCAAAGGGAATCCTGCTTCAGTAAAGGCCCTCGCAATCCGCCAAACAAGAACAAGAGGACGCGAACCGTCGCAGCCTCGAAGTCTGCGATCTGCTAGAGGTTCCATGTCACTATTCCCGAAAAATCGGCCTCTTAACACTTGTCGTCGGGGTACCTGCTTGTTACACTAAGATGCGTGACTGCGGAACAGAGCCTTTATGCACGCATCGCGCTAAGTGTCGCGGCCTCGGTCGCAGGCGTTTTACTGGCTACTTCGCATCGGATCCACGAGCCGTCTTCACCTCGCTTTCGATTAATCATCTTTACTGCTCTGCCGTTCAGCCGCGCGCTGCTTTATCTCTTCGTCTTTTTCGTTATAAGGCAACCTCCCCGTGGCGACGTGATTGCTTTCTATTTTCCTGAAGCCAAGTCTATCCTCTCCGGACTGATTCCCTATCGCGATTTCCTTTCTAGCTATGGACCCCTAAACGGCTATTGCAATGCAGCCATCCTACGTGTTTGGTTCTCTCCGCTTGCCCTCATTATGTTCGCCATTATCGTAGAGAGTTTCCTGTTGCCCATGTGGTTTAGTATTGGACATCGGCTCTTTGAGGAAAGAGAACTTCGTATCGCTTCGGTGTTGTATCTTGCTAGTCCTCTCAGCCTTCAGTTCGTCACGATTGACGGCACGAATAGCATTTGCATCGCACTACTCGTCGCTCTAGCAATGTTTCTCTTGATTCAGGAGCGCCCACTCTTCTCGGGAGGCGCGTTAGCCTTCAGCATTCTCACAGTGAAGGTTCTTCCCCTGCTCTATCTTCCCGTGTACTTTGTAGCGAGTTCCAAACGTTTTCGCTTGCTACTCGGTTTCGTGACGACAATAGTATTGGGTTACGCGTTTTTCGTTCTAAAAGGTGCACCTGTTTTGCAGCCGCTTACCCGCGAAGGCAGCATGAAGACTGCGGGAAACCTTCCTTATCTCGTGGAAGCCATTGTTGGATTCGAGGTGCCCGCGCGCATCTGGGATCTGCTTGTTCTCGTTGCCGTGATCGCCGTATGGTTTTTCTTCGCGGTGAAGGCACGTCATAAGTCTGGGCCTCTTACGTTTCGCGCTCTTTACGCAACAATGCCGGCTCTCACTTTCGCGTTGCTTCTCTTCTCCAAAAAATCGTATCCAACCTATCTGATGTTCGTGTTGTTTCCTGTTTGCCTTCTGGTTGGTGTGACTGGTAGACGCACTCTGCTCTCGTTTGCGGTGTTACAAACCGCAGTGATCGCGGCGCCAAGCGTCTGGTTTACTCTCACTGGATGCGTGTCTGCCACATTGCTGCATTCAGAGATGGTCAGTGGACGGCCGTTGGCGATTTGCTTTGTTGCTCTGCAGATCGCGGTCGTTGCGACCTACGCTTGGCTTCTTTGGATCTCGCTCCTGTGGATTCCAGGTTCCAATACGCCCACCCATCTAAAGTGGGTATAGGTTTTTCCTTAAGGCTCAGAGTGTCCGAGGGGCTTGTTTAAATGTCTACCTACGAGAACATTCTCTTGTGGGCACAGCGTCACTTCATGGGAAAATAGAGCTTCCCATGAAAGTTTACCTTACTCCAATTGACGAAACCGAGCTCCTGTCGATTCTTCAAGCGCGAAGTATTTACTCCGGCACGCACTCTCTGGTGGAGACCCCTGAATCCGCCGACCTGATTCTGATTCTCGGGAGCTTCCTGCGAGATCCGAATGTGATGCTTGACCATCCCTGTTATCGTGCGTTTCCGGACCGCTGCGCCGTTTACACCGAAGACGACCACTACTACCCAATCGTTCCCGGCATTTTCTGCTCCCCGCGAGTCGATCAGCACACTCGCGCAGGCCGAGTCTTCAGCTATACGTACTTGTCACGAAACGGACGTTACCAAAACCCTTATCTGGCAGAAGTGCAATCTGCGACGCCCATCGTGCGCCCGAAGAAATACCTGTTCACGTTTCAAGGCGGCTCGACGTCGCTGGTGCGGAAAAGGATGTTCAATCTGCGATTCAACCGTGCAGACGTGTTGATTGAGAACACTTCGAGCTATCATCACTGGGAGGACACGCAAGGCGGCCGCGAAGAACGTCAGGCGAGCTATGCCGAGATGCTTGCAGCTTCGCATTTTGTGCTCTGTCCCCGAGGCGCGGGCACCGGCTCCATTCGCTTTTTTGAGGTGATGGCTGCCGGCGTTGCGCCCGTTCTGATCTCCGACAATTACGCATTGCCCCCTGGCCCGGACTGGGATAAATTTCTCCTCCGCGTACGCGAACGCGATATCGCCCGGCTACCAGAAATCCTTGAGCCTCACCTCGGTAGCGCCGCCGAGCGAGGGCGGTTGGCCCGGCTGGCTTTTCTGGAGCACTTTTCCGTGCGGCACGAGTTTGACCGCGTCATCGAGTTGGCTGCGCTCTCCCTTCGTCATGGTCAGCCGTCGGAACAGTATTTCCGTAAGCGCCAGGCAACTATCATCCGCCACGAAAGATTTCGGCTGTGGGCGCGCACTGCCTTCCGCAACGCGATACTGCGTGGGCTACGAATTCTCCATCTCAAGAATCCGTACCAGATGAATCGACCATAAGATCAAGACGCGCGAGCGTACTGCTAAGGTAGAACAGATCGTGGTACGGAATGAGGCAGTTTTCGACGACTGCACGCTAGATAGGGTGAGGCATTATGCTTTCCCAGCAGTTGTACGTCTCGCAGGAACGAAGCCTCAACCGTGATCGGCAATCCTCGATCAGCGTTCCTGCAGCCAAGGCAAATTGAATCTTCGCGTCTGTGGAACGACCTGCGATATTCGGTTTCGCAAGGGAAACCAGAACGAAATTGGATAGCGCAACCAAAACCAAGAAGACAGCCAAGATTGATCGTTTATTCAAGATTGTAAGACCGGCCAGAGGCAGGAAGAAAATCATAGCCGGAAGCAAATAGCTGATCTCGATCGGAAACTTGGCAAACAGTACTACGCCCGCGGCACATCCACCTATCAACCCCGTGATTAAGAGAGCTAGAGGCCGTCCGCAATGCACAAGAATTAGTGTTTTGCGGCGGAAAATGAATGACAGCAATAAGAAGCAGGACGCCAACGGACCAAAGAGGTAAAGGGTCTTGTAGAAAAAACGTCCGGCGTGCATCTTCCAAGTCCACATATCCGCGGGCCCAGCCATGGGCGCCAAGAATGCCATGCTGTGGTGCGCTAACAGGAACGAAGGAATAAAGAACAGGGCAGACAGCGACACCGTAGCTACCCCTGAGATCATCATCTGGAAGAGAATCCGGCTCTTTCGTTCTGTGATCACTAAGTAGAGCAAGATTCCAGCATACATTCCGCCGAGTACGACGGAGTTGCTGGGGCGAAATCCAATGGCTAATACGCCAGCCACAATTGCCGGCAGGAATCGGGAACTTGTCATCGCTTCGAGAGCAATGATGAGGCAGGCAGCCGACCAGACATAATCGATGGTGGAGGAACAAGCTATTAGAAAGACGGGAGTTGCAATCGCGCATGAGACGAGGAGAAATCTATTGCGAATCTGAAGCCGCTCACAAATCAGTAACAATCGCCATAAAATAAAGGCACCCAGCAGAAGCGATGCGACGTTGGTAGCCACGTAGCCACCCATGCACGAGATTACATACACTACAGCCTCGTAAAGCCAGTACCCTGGGTTTCTTGAGGTCTGTAGCTTTCCAATGGCCCATGTCGCACGACCTGCGTCCAGAACCAAGTAGGTATCATTGTCACTACCAAAGCCCAGCAAACAGAGAGGCAACGTGCAAGCAACGTAAAATGCAAAGAACGGAATCAGTTGGGTGCGCAACTGATTCCTGCCAATCACTGCCATATTCTCTCCGATGACGCTCCGTGACTGTTCAAGAAATGCCCCGCAGAGGGCTTCTGCGGGGCGTAAGAACGTACAGGATTGGTAAGACACATTCCTCCGCGATCACTCGCGGAGGAATGGCTTGGTTACTTGCGTTTGATCACGATTGTGGGCTTCGCTCCCGCCTTGCGTTTATCGGGAGAAGCGGCTCCGTTGTACCCAACCGTGGTGGAAACCAGGTTGCCGTTGACGGTGGACCACAGCGTAACGTAGAGCGGCGAGCCATCCGTCGGTAGAGTCTCCGTTGCGGTAGTCCCGCTAAACGGTCCGTCGTTGACTACATCATAAGCACCCGGCGTGGACCCAACCCACAGGTACACCGGCGCCGTTGACTGATTCGCAACCCAGGTGAACGTCGTGCTTCCACTTACCGTGCTTCCGTTCGAAGGACTGGAAATGGTAGCCGGCAGTACAGAAGCTTCCGTGTAGGTCGCCGTACTGGAGACCAGATTGCCGCCGATCGTGGACCACAACGTGACGTAAACCGAAGCGCCAGTGGTCGGCAGAGTTACCGTCGCGCTCGTGCCACTCACCTGAACGTTGACCAGGTCGTAGGCACCCGAGGTGGACCCAATCCACAGATACTGCGGCGACGTTGACCCGTTCGTGTTCCAGGTAAGGGTCGTCGATGCACCAGTCAGAACACTTCCGTTAGACGGACTCTGAATGGTAGCCGCCGACAACGTGGATTCCGTGTAGGTTGCAGTGCTGGAGACCAGATTGCTGCCGATTGTGGACCACAGCGTTGCGTACACCGTATTGCCAGCCGTGGGCAAGGTTACCGTCGCCGAACCGCTTACCTGAATGTTGACCAGGTCATAGGCACCGGAAGTTGACCCAATCCACAAATACATCGGGGTTGACGATCCGTTCGCGCTAAAGGTGAACGTCGTCTGGGGTCCAGTCAGAAGCCCACCGGACGCCGGACTGGAAATGGTAGCCGCCGACAGCGTTGCTTCCGTGTAGGTTGCAGTGCTGGAAACCAGATTACCGGCTAGCGTGGACCACAACGTCACGTACACCTTGTTGCCGGAAGTCGGCAGGGCGACCGTGGCAGTGTTCCCACTCGCACTCGTGTTCACCAGGTCATAGGCACCCGGCGTCGATCCAATCCACAGATAATCAGGCGTCGTCGACTGGTTTGCGACCCAGGTAAAGGTGGTTGAAGGCCCAGTCAGAGTGCTTCCGCTTGCCGGAGTCTGAATGGTAGCGGCCAACAAGGCTTCCGTATAGGTTGCAGTGGTGGAGACCAAGCTGCCGCCCACCGTGGACCACAACGTGGCGTAGACCGTAGCGCCGGTCGTCGGCAAGGTGACAGTTGTGCTGGTGCCAGAAAGCGGACCAACGTTGACCAGATCGAGGCCGCCCGGTGTAGAACCAATCCACAGGTACACAGGAGTGGTGTATCCGCTGGCAGTCCAGGTGATGGTCGTCGAGGCGGCGGTTAGTACGCTGCCGCTGGCAGGAGTGAGAATCGCCGCAGGTGCCGAGGTAGCGTTGTTGATGACGACGACGCTCGAAGTGGAAGGAGCATCGTTGGCACCGTCGCCGCCGAAGTAGGCAACTACGTTATTGTTGCCGGACTGCAGCGAAGAGGCATTCAGCAGGTAGCTGCCGGAAGCCGTGCAGGCAGTGGTTGCGCCCGTGCCGGTGCAAGCGCCGGTCAGGGTCCCGGTACCCAACAGCGTGCCGCTGTTGCTGGTGCCGAGGTAGAAGCTAACCGAACCTCCCGGTACGCCGCCACGCTGTGTGGCAGTCACCGTTCCAGTAAGGGTCGCCGTCGGAGCCCCGGAGGTCAGCGACAAAGAGGTGGACGTCAGCGCCGTTGTGCTGGTAAAGCCAGCAGAGACGTTGTTCCAGCCATTCACTACGCCATTGATGTTCAAGCTTCCCAGACCGGTTGCGTCATCATAGCCGGGGCCTGCCAGAAATCCGAGAACGTCGGTGTTGGCCGTCGTTCCGGGAGCCTGGTTAACGCCATAGATGTGCGTGTTGCCGCTGCTCTTGGTGTTTGTAGCGTAGTAGCAGTCGGTGGCAGTGCTATAGCAAGGCTGGTAGTTGCCGGGCGTGATGGTTCCACCCTGCAAGCTGGCCATGTCATTTGAAATGTCATAGAAGTAGCAGGAACTCGGAGGCGTTGTTCCCGTAGCGACATTGGAGCCCGAGCAAGCGGTGAGGGTAGAGCTTGCGTTGCCCGGCGTGCCGTATTCCTGAGCAGCCAAGTTGTAGAAGGTGTAGTCGGCCTGGCCCTGACGGCTGCCAGTCTTCTGATTGATCAACGCCATCAAGCCCGCAAGCTGCGGAGCCACAAAAGACGTTCCGCCTGCGCCCATGTCGCCGGCGACGTAGTCTGCCAACGTGCATGCGTACGCATCCGATTCGCAGTAAGGAAGGAAGTGTCCCCACCAACCATTGGAAGCGAAGAACGAAACGTCGGGGATATTGCGATAGGTTGTCGAGACATTATTGAGTCCGACACCATAAACGCTCTGGTAGCTGGGAATAGTGGTGTAGGTACTGACGCCGCCAGCACCGCCGACGACCGCCACCAAACTAGCCGTATTCGCGGCCCTGTTATTGCATATTCCCCAGGGCGTGTAATTCGTGCCATAGGTTGTGCTGCCTACCTTCTGCAAGAAGGAAGAATAGAGTTCATTGGAGCAATAGCCGCCCCAGGTTGTCTCAGGGACGTAGGTCACAGCAGAGGACTCGCCGGTGCCGTTGGTTGCATTCCACCAAGTGGTAACCGGAGTGGTCGCGTAGTTGTTGGACACATAGAGGTCGCCGAAGTCGGTTCCACCCGCCGAGATGTTGTAGGCGGACGCACCGAAGCCGTTGACTCCAGGCGCTAATGAGGTAGCTGCGGCGTCATTCTGGTAGCACTGCTCAGCGCCACCGTCTCCCGAGGAGACGATCGCCGTAATGCCCTCAGCCGCGAACTGCTCCCACTGGCCCTTGTAGTAGGCCAACTCGGTCGAGTTAAGGTCGGCTTCGCACTCGCCGTAGCTCATGCTGGCCGCGACGACTGTGCTGGACAGGTAGTTGGCGATGTACTGCGCGCTATGGTCGATTCCCAGAGCGCCGGGGGTTGAACCATCCCCGCCATTCGTTCCGCCGCAGGCCACGAGGTCAACGATCGCCTTTGGGGCAACCGTGCCGGCCCATTGCAGATCGATGTCAGCTTCCGACTCTTCGCCGCTGGTCTTGCCCGCGCTCTGCGAAACTGGCGTGAGGCACGAAGCATAACCGTTGAGACCCGAGGCGGTACCGTAGATGTAGTTGACGCCGCCCTGCGTCGCGTTCGGCGTCCCCGGATACGTTGGCAGCCCGAACAATGCACGGAAGCTGGTAACGTCAGCCGTGGCAACTTCGACCTCTTCGATCACCGCGATGGTCTGGCCAGCGCCGGTGATGCCAGCAGTGAGGAGTGGATTCTCGTTATAGATGGTGTAGAAATCCTGCGGGCCGACTTCGTAAAAGGTGCTACCAGATTCGGAGCCGGTGAGGCCGGCGACCGGTCCAGTGGTGGTTCCAGGAACCGGGACTGACTTGCCAGTCTTCAGATCCTTCTTGAACGCACCAAATTGCTGAACCAGCGGCTTGCCGCTGAAATCATCCAGCTTGTTGAAACCGCCGATTACCGAAGCGAGCGCGGCGGGAATCTTCGGATCGTTAACGGCGGCCACGTGGTTTTCGCCATTGATGCTGACATGGTGAATTTCAACCTGGAAAGCATTGCGCAACTGGCCAGCTGTTCCGGTAAAGGAAATGAAGGTCTTGGAAGGGACAACGTCTAGGACATTGAAGCCCTTGCTTTGCAGCCAAGCCTTTACGGCGGCCACATCTTCGTCAGCGGGTTGGAAATGCGCGCCAAACTGAGCCGGCGTGAGCCAATTATGGTAGCTTGCCGAGTTGCGATTGTGCAGGTCGTCCACCAGCGAGTCCAGATTCTGCTGCTGCTGCGGAGTTCGCGAAAGCATCAGCATAATGGGCCCGACCTTCTGGCCATCATCCACGCGACCTTGATCAGTGGCGGCCGCCAGGAACGGACGAACATGCCCCTTCAAGGTTACGACCTGCGACTCGTTAATAACTTGTCCGTGAATCTGCAATGCCGACGTGGGCGCGAGTTTTGTAACGCTCTGCGCAAATGCCGGAAGGCTGAACAGCAGACCAATAATGAGCGATGCGGCGATAGTTAAACGACTATCCCGCTGCGTAGCAACTCGCATGGGTCACCTCAAGAATTAGAAAACAGATGGTGAAGGTTTCGCCGAAGCCTCTTATTCAATCCGGAAAGCTATCCCCGAACCAAATGCAAGAGCGAATCAGCTCTGGACAGGTAAGCTGATTATTACTTTAGTGCTGGGTACTGTCAACAAAAGTATTGAGAAAAATGTCGAAATGGACCGTGTCCCGATCTTGGAATCGTCGCCCTGAACGCCACGACTTGATACCGGGCGATGAAATGCCCCGCAGAGGTCGTCTGCGGGGCAAGAAAACGAGCAGGATCGTACCGACTGGCTCCCCGGCGATTGATCGCGGAGGAGCCAGTCTTGGTTATTTGCGCTTGATCACCACTGCGGGCTTAGCTCCAACCTTGCTGGTATCGGAAGAAGTGGCTCCGTTGTAGCCAACCGTGCTGGAAACCAGGTTGCCGTTCACCGTGGACCACAGGGTAACGTAAACCGGGTTGCCATTCGTCGGTAGAGTCACCGTCACACTGTTCCCGGTCAGCGGACCAACATTCACGAGGTCCAGGCCACCAGACGTGGACCCAGCCCACAGGTACACCGGCGTGGTTGACTGATTCGCTGCCCAGGTAAACGTCGTGCTTCCGCTTACCGTGCTTCCGTTCGATGGACTGGAAATGATCGCAGGCTGTACAGAGGCCTCCGTGTACGTCGCAGTGCTGGAGACCAAAGTGCCGCCGATCGTGGACCAAAGCGTGACGTAAACCGTAGCGCCCGTGGTCGGCAGAGTTACCGTCGTGCTGTTCCCACTCGGAATATTAATGTTCACCAGATCATAGGCACCCGCCGTGGACCCAATCCACAGGTAGACAGGCGTCGTCGATCCGTTGGTGTTCCAGGTGAGCGTGGTTGAAGCCCCAGTCAGAGTGCTTCCGCTGGACGGACTGGAAATGGCAGCCGCCGACGCCGTGGCTTCCGTGTAGGTTGCAGTGCTGGAAACCAGTTTGCCGTTGATCGTGGACCACAGGGTTGCGTACACCGTACTGCCTACCGTGGGCAGGGTCACCGTCGCCGACCCACTTACCTGAATGTTGACCAAGTCATAGGCACCGGAAGTTGACCCAATCCACAGATACATTGGGGTTGACGATCCGTTCGCGCTAAAGGTGAACGTCGTCTGCGGTCCAGTCAGAGTTCCGGGTGCCGGACTCGAAATGGTGGCAGGCGACTGGTTGGCTTCCGTGTAGGTTGCAGTGCTGGAGACCAGACTGCCGCCGATCGTGGACCACAGCGTCGCGTACACCTTGTTTCCGGCAGTCGGCAGCGTCACAGTAGTACTGGTTCCGCTCAAAGGCCCGACGTTAACCAGGTCGTTGCCGCCTGCAGTTGAGCCAACCCACAGGTAGACAGGCGTCGTTGACTGGTTGGCAGCCCAAGTAATCGTATTTGCCGCTGCAGTCAGAGTGCTTCCGCTTGTCGGAGTCTGAATGGTGGCAGCCAACAAGGCTTCCGTGTAAGTTGCCGTGGTGGAGACCAGGCTACCGCTCAGCGTGGACCACAGCGTGACGTATACCTTTGCACCAGCAGTCGGCAGGGTGACGGTTGTGCTGGTCCCTGAAAGCGGACCAACGTTGACCAGATCATTGCCACCTGCAGTTGAGCCAACCCACAGGTAGACAGGCGTTGTCGATCCGTTCGCACTCCAAGTGAACGTTGTGGACGCCGCGGTCAGCGTGCCGCCGCTCGCGGGGGATGAAATCGATGCAGCGGCTGCGGCGTTCACCACAATGCTGTCCGCCACGGGAGTGGCCGCAGCGTAGGTGCTATTGCCAGCCTGGGAAGCGGTCACAACGATGGTTCCAGTTCCGGTGACCGTCAGCACACTGCCGCTGATTGTTCCGGGGCCCGAGGTCACTGCGTAGGTAACCGCCAGCCCGGAGGTTGCAGTCGCCGTAAGGGTAACGGTGTTTGGAGAATTCGGATAGCTCAACGGTCCCGGATTCGGGAAGGTGATGGTCTGCGAAGTCTTCGCTGTAGGTGCCAAGGCATTGATCAGGGCAGCGGTGGGACTGCCCCAGCCGGTAACAAGATCGTATCCGGTTACGGCCGAATAGCTGCCGGAGGTTCCGCTGGTGATGTCATGGAAATCTGCGGCGTAGGTAGCGGGTACTACGTTCTGGGCGTAGATGGTCGGATTGAGGAATCCAATCGTCGACTGGCCGTTGGCAACCAACTGCTGGTTGACGAGCGCGATATAGCCGGCCCACATGGGAGCGGCGAAGCTGGTGCCACCATATGCGTTGGCCTGGCAGGCTTTCTGGTCGGCACAGGTGTAGAACGTGAAGTTTGCGTTGGCCGAAACGTCAGGGCCGTTGCGATACGTGGTTGAGCCCTTATTGCTCGAGTTGATGACACCCGAGAGCTGCTGCCAGGTAGGGATTGCGACGCCGTCAGCAGAGGGAGCGATGCCGCCACCGCTGTCAACCCAGGCGGTTTCCGACTGCCACGGACCGGCTGCGCTGGCTGTTACGAGGTCCGTGCCGCCGACGGAAACGATATGAGCATCGTCGGCTGGCCAGGGTGCATTGGCGCCGGTGCCCGACGCCCAGGTGGAATCGTCGCCAGAAGCCGCAAAGAAGTTCTGTCCTTGCGACGCCATCTTCTCAAAGTATGGGTCAAGCGTGGATGCGTCGGCCGGCGTCCAGCCCCACGAGCAGCCAACGGTGGTGGGGAGCGGGCTGTGGGTGGTCATTGCGCTGATGATTGCGGTATCCGTCGATCCGATGTAGACGACAAGGCTCGACAGCCCCGGGGCCATGCCGAGCGCCTGGGTCATATCGAGCGTCTGCTCGGTGTCATCACAGTCGCCGCCAGCCCTGGTATCGAGGCAAGCGGTGCTGGTTCCATCCACGGAGAGGAGCGAGACCACGCCTGTTGGATAGGTCTGCTTGGCGTTTGTGTAATAGGTTTGCAAGTCGGCCAGATCGGTGCCTTCGTATTCGAAGAGTCCGAGGTTCTGGCCAGCGCCCGTCAGGGCGGTTCCTCCATAGTAGGCCGCGCGCATGTCGCTACCCAGGAAAGAAGCCGAAGGGCCGGAACCGGTCGTTGCGTGGGTCACAACGTCCTCGGGGGCAATGCCATGAGCCTTCGCGTAGTCGGTCTTTTTCACGAGCCTGGTTTGTGGGATGGAGTAGTCGTCTAATCCGGAGACATGCCAGAGTCGAAACGGAAGATTTGTTGTGGGCTCGCTGTCAGGCGCGTGAAAAATACGGTCCTCGGTGGGATGCTGGTACGTTCGCATGGTGACGTGAAACGCTGTCTGTATGGCGGCAACGGTGCCCTTGATCTGCACTTCCATGCCATCGCGTGTGCCACCAACAATCGTAAAACCGTTCGCCCGAGCGAAATGAACTACAGCATCGTAGTCTTCCTGGCTGGGACCAAACCTCTCAGTGAACTGCGCAGGAGTGAGGAATTGTCTATAAGAAGAACTGGACGGATTATAAAGATCGGCGAGGAACAACTCGAGGCCCGCCTGATCGCGCAGCGGCAGAACCACGTCCAACTGCATGATCTGGTCTGACGGAAGTCTCCCGATGGGCTTCGCCTCGCCGTTGCTAACTACTTCTCGCACATGGCGGGTCAACATCGATTGCGCCTGCGAGCTAATGGTCCCGAGCGACACAACTGCTCCAACTGCAATCAGAAACAGAAATATC
>Ga0302140_10001947_pt1 | contig 26976 bp, 32 predicted proteins | sample I_Bog_E1_1_FD_202095 | JGI IMG/M metagenome (GOLD analysis project Ga0302140, IMG submission 202095) | Peat permafrost microbial communities from Stordalen Mire near Abisko, Sweden - I_Bog_E1_1 | ecosystem: Environmental > Terrestrial > Soil > Wetlands > Peat | place: Sweden: Abisko, Stordalen... | reverse complement strand
CGCATAGATTGTCTTTATTCCGAGTTCGTTTTCCGCGCGCGCGAACACCTCTTTGTATGCGATGTCGGTGGACGTCCGGTTTGAATAGAACATGACGATCGAACGGTGCTCTTTTTTATCGATCAGATATTGGAGCATGCTACGGAACGGGGTGACGCCAATACCTCCGGCAATGAATACTAGTTTTTTGTTTTTATCCTTCGGCAATATGAAGTTTCCGGCGAGGTGCGACGCGGATAGTTTGTCGCCCGCTTTCATCGCGCCAAGCGCTTGCTTGAATGTGCTCGATTGCGGATAGAACTTTACGCCGAGATGAACCTCGTCTTCCGTGGGCGACGATGCAATCGTAAAGTATCGCCGATTTCCGCGATCATCCGAATGGCTATGTCCCAGCGTCCATTCCATATACTGGCCAGGGGCAAAAGAAAGTTTTCTATCGGACGCAAACGCAAAGTTATAGACGTCCTGCGCGGTTTCTTGGATGCTCGTGAGCGTGAGCATAAAGCGCCCCTTTGGACTCACCGCGTAAGAGAATATATTCCCGATTAGGAGCGCCTGCTCCGGCGAAAAATAGAAAGAGCCGATATGAACGTTGGGGGCAAAAAGAAATCCGACGAGGGCACCGTAGGCAATGCGTAGCATCTGATTGGGCGGCGTCGTGAGCGGCTCGGTGAGCATCACAAATGCAAAGAAAAAGAATGAAGAGTGAAGGAGCGTCTGCACGATCGAGGTGGTGTAGTCACCCGATGCGGTGGTTGCGATGATGGCGAGAAGAGCGGCGCCGGAGAATGCTATCACAAGATCAAATCGCTGGAGTTTTCTTACGATCAACAAACCACCGATGAGCACGATCGGAAGCAGCCACAGATTTCCCCCTACCCACCATGTGGCAGACTGGTTTATGACTAGAGCCGATAACGCGACACCGAACGCCGCAGGATTGAAAATATGTTTCTTCCCGATGGCAAAAAGATATTTCGAGGCCATTGCCCACACCGAGGCGAAAATGAGGAATCCCAGTCCGGCATGATTTGCCGTCGTGACGGGCGCGATGATGAGCGCGAGAATAAATGCCGTGATATAGACCGATTCGACGTTCGTAACCGCATCGAACATATATGCGCATACCCAATTGGTGATCCAACATACCCCCAGGATGATGACCGTAGAAAGTGCGAGCGCGGCGGGATCAAACGGCAGGATGCCGAAGAAACAAAAAACAAACGCCGCGATGAGGAGCGCCACAAGATAATAGAGCACCAAGCGGTACATCGTTATCCGGTTCAGAAAGTTATCGATCCAGGTGATCATTTTTATACATTAACTTTTTGCTTGCGTAAGCGCCGACGCGAGTGACTGTTGAAACGCCATGCTGGTATCGGTCGCGCCCGATACGATATTTACGTTGGCGCTTTGTGCCTGGATGGCTTCCTGTTTGAGATAGGGCATTGCCTGGCCGTTGATATAGACCGACGTGCTATGGGTATTCGGATATTGGAGGAACTGCACATCGGTTATTTTCCCTCCACTGATTATCGCCTCCACTTGAACATTCCCATAATAGGCGTCCGCAACACTACCGGTATAGGTTCCATCGGTGTAGAGGCCGGCAGGTTTTGGCGCGGGAGGAGTTGCGGGCGTCGGTGTCGGCGCGGCTTTGGGTGTAGGCGTTGGAGGGGTAGCTACGGGAGCGGGCGCAGTCGGCGTCGGAGTCGGCGTTGGAAATCCGCCGGCAGAGGCGGGGGTATTCAAAAATGCCGAGGAGGCGACTTGCGGATTGTTATTTGCTACTATGGGCGTGATCGCGGGAGCGATGACCGGTAAAGAGCCTTGGCTGCTGAAGAGAACGTAAAATGCCGATGCGACAACGAGCCCGATGGAAAAGAATATTTTTTTCATATGGATAATGTAAAATTGTGGGGAAGGCCCTTAATGATTAATACGAATGAATAGGCATATTTCGTGCACGTGCATCATTTTCATGCAAAAAGCGTATTATATACTATATCTCCATGGATGTTAGCCTGGGTATGAGCATGATCAATCAAGATAATTCTATTAAGGAGGCGGCGAAAGCCTCCGATGCCGCTGACGAACAGCTTGTTGTGTTGGCGCTTAAGGATGATCGCTATTACGAGATTATTGTTGAGCGGTATGAGCCGAAGCTCCGGCGCTACGTCCCGCGATTTATTCATTGCAGCGACGCGGACGCGCAGGACATCATCCAAGATGTCTTTATCAATGCGTATCGCAACCTGAATGGTTTTGATACCGATCTAAAATTTTCTTCATGGCTGTATCGCATCGCTCACAACGAAGCGGTAAGCCATCTTCGCCGCCTTTCCGCCCGCCCGACAATAATTATGGAAGATGAAACTTTCGAGGCGCTCGCATCGGAACTGAATACCGAGACCGAGGTCGGAAATAAATTGGAGGGAATAAAACTTCATGCCGCGATCGGACGCCTGGATGAAAAATATCGCGATGTGATCGTCCTCCGATATCTTGAAGAGAAAAGTTACGACGAGATATCGGATATTTTGCGGAAACCATCGGGGAGTGTTTCATCGCTTATCACGCGGGCAAAAAGAATACTTCTTAAAGAGCTCAAAAAAAATGCCATCATTGAATAATCCGTAATCACCAATGTCCGAAACCAGTAAAAAAATTATCGAGGAGATCCATAACCGGAATGTAACCCATCGCCCAAAGTGGTATTTCTTCATCAAGAATATTTCTGTATGGGCTTTGCTCGCCGCCGCGATTTTTCTCGGGGCGCTTACTATGAGCATTGAAGAATCGATACTGGAAGCGGGAGTCGGAGTCCATGGATTTCTTAGCTCAAGTTTTTTCCTATTGGTATTCCATGGTATTTCGCTGTTATGGCTATTGTGTACGATGCTCTTTGTGGTGTTTGCATTTCTCAATCTCAGGTTGACCAAGGAGGGGTATCGATATCGGGCATGGTGGATTGGACTTGGCATTCTTCTGCTTATTGTGACGTTTGGTTTGCTGTTGAGCCGTGAAGGAGTGGGAGATCGCATCGAGTCGGCAGTTGAACACACTTCGCTATCTCATGGGTATGGCGGTCATTGATCGGGGGTAACGTTAAGGCGCACGACGTATATGAATATAAATTTCTTCAATGCAACAACACTTCTTCTCACTGCCGGATACGTGGGGCTCTTTGCGTTCGTGTTCATGGAAACGGGGCTTCTTATCGGTCTTATTTTGCCGGGCGAGACGCTGGTCTTCACTGCGGGATTCCTGAGTTCGGTGGGCGACTTTAATATTTTTGCGGTCATCGGCATCGTATTTTGTGCGGCGGTATTGGCAGATAGCACTGAATATTTCTTGGGAAAGAAATATGGCATGAAGGTTTTTGATAGGGAAAAGTCGCTCTTTTTTGATAAAGAGTATGTGAACCAGGCCGAGGATTTTTATAAAAAACATGGCGGGAAGACAATATTTCTTGCACGATTTATTCCCTTTGTTCGCACGCTTGCGCCCCTTTTCGCCGGCATCGGCAACATGCGCTATTCGCTCTTTATCACTTACAACGTTGTTGGAGCATTTATCTGGGCCACATGCATAAGTCTACTCGGATATTTCTTTGGGAAGATTGTCCCGAACGCCGATCAGTATGCGTTATGGCTCGTTCTTGGGGTCGCCCTTATTTCTTTAGTTCCGCCCGCCGCAGCATTTTTTCAAAGCAAAAGCAGGCGGCAAAGGGTAATGGTTTTCTTACGGGAGCGAATTCAGCACGAGAAGTGAACAAGGAGTGGGAGCATCATTATGCAAGCAAGAAGATCCCGCGTCGCATGGCGCTTGAGACAGCGCTATTCACCTTTATTTTCTTTCTCGCGATCATGGTCGTCGTCGGATTGATTTCCCGATAAAAAAGAAGCCTTGCATTTAATCGCAAGGCTTCGCGGGAATTTACCCCTTTAGTCTCGGTAGTGAGCTGAGCGCAGTCGCCAACGAATGGCTGATTTCCGCCGGAGACGACATAGAACGAGATGGACGTCCCGGTGACAAACGTCACTCCGTCAAGGCGTAACGCCTGGTACATCCGCCGTGGTTTGTTCCGGCAATAATGGAAGGCTTCGCGGATCTCCTCGATCGCGCTTGCCGGATGGACATGGGCTTCACGCACGGGAATTTCCCGCCAGCGATTCCCTCCGTCGAGAAAAGAATTCTTCTCTCCCTCGATCACATACCCTTCGATTTTTTCTGACAACGTGCTACCTCCCCTCAAAGTTCAAATGTACCGCTGGAGAGAAATGGTGTCAATCAATATTTTTTGGTGTATCATAAAAACAGTAGGCCATACCGCTGTGTTTCAGGAGGACGTAATGGAGTGTGATCTGAGGCTTCAACCAATTGCCGTAGTCCATGGGGTCGGAGGCTGCAGGGGAATCATCGTTCCCATTCACCTGTTTGTGACAAGCGAGAGGAAACTTCGCATCTTGGGGGTATGCGATCAATGCAATAAGGATTGCTACGAGGATCTCTCGCTCAGCGATCTCGCCGCACACTGTCCGGAGCCTCCGATATCGGTGGTGGACATGAAACTAACCGCTCAGGATAGAGCGTACTTGAGAGAAATGGATGCCGCATTCAGGATTCCACAGATTGCGCCGTCATAAGCGAAAGAAGATTACGAGGAGTTCCTACGGGAACTCCTCTTTCATGTGTGACTAGCAATAAAAAAACGAGCGGATTCATTCTTATTTTAAGAATCTGAAGTAGAACGCTACGAATACCAAAACAATTCCTATATTCACGGCCAGTCGCTCCCAAAAATGAGTCCTGAAAAACAGGACATCCGCAGTGACGATGACTATTACCATTAACACAAGGAAGACCACTGCAACGTATGAGGAGTTCATAGATAATAAAGCTGATTTGTTAGTGAGTGTCCTTATCAAGTTCTTCCCTGAGAGTGCTTTCATCGGACTCGAGTGTATTGAGTGCTACCGTGAGAAACCCAATCTCCTTTGTTCGGCCCGGATCTTGGATTGCGTCTTCTTTAACCTGAGCTATCTCCGCCTTGGTATCAAGAATCATTTCGTGTAATCGTTCAAGCCTCGTTCGTATGCTCCTTTCGTGAGACGCAGGCGTTTGTTCAAATGACGGACTCTTCATAATGAGATTTTATCACAGATAGAAAATAATTGACCTACAAAATAAATAAATGGGCCGCTCGCAAGTCGTGTTGCAAGCGGCCCTGTTCACATGGCTTCATATAAGCCTTTTGGCGATCCGCGGCATCACCCAGTGTACCGCCACGGTTACCGCCGCCCCAAATACTATCGAGACCCAGACCGACCAATCCCAATAGCAGGATGTAAATCCGCCGAAGAGTAGGCCGATAAATCCGCTTGCGGCCCATTCGAACCAACAGACCGCTGTATCTCGCCAGTCGACGAAGGTTGGGGTTCTGTCGACGTTTCTTTTTGGGGAAGCCGACCCGACCCGGTGCATTTCTTCTTGTGCGCTCATAGGTTTCCCCTCCATTGGGAATGCTGGGAGCACTTTAACATAAAAATCATCTGATTGTCAATGGTCGTAAAAAGGGTATTCTAAGTCTGTCGGCGCAAGCTTTGCTACTATGCAAAGTATGTACAACTTCAATCAAATACCGTCGGATGCGCAGATCAGGAAATATCTGCGCCGCATCGTGTTCGGAAAAAATGTGTTCTGCCCGGTGTGTAAGTCGAGAAAGGTCGATCGGGATCATGAACGCTACTGGTGCCCGCAGTGCCGGAGGAGATTCTCGCTTCTCTCGCATACATGGCTTGCGGATATGAAGCTACCCTACCAGAAATTTTGGATGGTGCTCTGGTGCTGGACAATCCGGGAGCCCGTGCTCCAGACAATGTCCTGGACGGGACTTTCGGAAGATGCAGTGCGACGATGGTATGGTCGCTTCCGTACCCACCTGCCCGACGAGACCCATATTCTCGAGCGTATTGTGCAGATGGATGAGGCCTACTTCAAGAACGCTGCCCTCCTCATGGCAAAGCAGAAAGGGACGAAGAAGCTTGCGTGGGAAGTCCTGCGGGGTGCCGATCCCACAAAGACCGATGTTGCGCAGTTCCTGTTCCAAAAGGTGAAGCCCGGGTCAAAGCTTTGGACGGATGGGGGTGCCTGGGTGGAGGATATCAGAACCTGTTTGGGAGGTTAAATAAAAATATAGAGCGTACGGGGGGTCCCTTCATACGCTCTATATGTGTTCCGTATATCACTTCGTATGCGCGAACAATAGTGCAGCAGCCTTCTCTGCGATTGGAAGGGAAGACAGTTTCTGCCGATGTTTCTTGAGCGTGCAGATTCGAAGCGCAGTATACGAATGCGCCATTTCCTCCATCGAAGAGAAGTGCCTCGGTCTCAACTCTCTCAGCGATTGGATTCTTTGCTGATCGCCGCAAAGCACGTTTATATCCTGCGCTTCGAACCGTTCGGGGTTGAATACTGGCACGAGCAGTATCTCTCCCCGTGGGATATCGACGCAGTCGGCGATTTCTTTTTCGATCTGCTCCAAGCTTTCGTGATTGCCCTTTTGCAAGTAAGGCGAATTTACCAACTGCTGCATCTCGGTTCCCGACAGCGGCCGAACGTTGATCGGTTTATCAACGATTCGGGTTTCGTGGATAAATGACTTAGGACGGAATACGATTGCCTCCTTGAACAACTCGCGCCGCCGAAGAAGGTCGTACAGTGTCCGAGCCGTATCGTTCCTTGATGTGAATGCCGTTGCCCAGAGCTCCGTATCGGTCAGGAAGAAGAGCGTGTGAGGGTCCAGTTCGCCTGAAGAGATGACGTTGTGGATCATCTTCTGGAACATCCGTTGGGCTATGACGAGCGACTTCCGGAAATATACCTCCTTGAACATTTCCATATAGAAGTCTTGTGCTCGCATTGCGAAATCGCTCGCCTTGGCATCAATGACGATCTTACCGTCGAGGAAGTAGGTATATTCTCTCAATGCCGCGATCCCCATCGGAGCCGCTTGGACCGTAGAAAGTCCGTCGCGTTCCAGGTAGTCGAGTTTTTCCGTGCCGACGTTCTTGTCGGCGACGGCGACCCATAGCGGATGTTCATGCTTCAGGAGTCTGATCAGCAATTCGTGATTGATCCCACACGCCTCTACTGCGCTCTTGAGATTGTTTGCATGGACGACCGTCATCTCCTTGTGTCCCATGGGACAAAGGTCCTCTGTCACATGAGAGAGTGCTGGATGCCCGATGTCGTGATAGAGGGCATGCCCGCACATCGCATTACCTTCTTCTTCGGTGATGAATCCCAGTCTGATCCACTTATCCGCCCGCCCGCGTGTAGCATGGTACGAGCCGACGGAATGAGCGAACCGCGTGTGCGTCGCCGATGGAAAAGCGCGGGAGCTAAGACTCATTTGGCATCTTTCGCGCATGGCCTGAAACTCCTCAGTTTCTATCATAGGCAGCACAGGAAAGCTTTCAATGAATCCGTACAAGGGATCACTAATCATTTTGGCCATTCTCGGCAGATTGAACATTGTGCACCTCTCTGGTGTTGCTGACTACCTTTTAGCACACAATATGATATCAGGTCAACAAAAAATTCAATCTGCGGTTCTATTTCCTGTTAAGGGTATACTAAATTAGTCCGATAAAATCTATATAAAAATCGCCGGGTACCTGGGTAAAGGATGTCAGAACCTCTCTAGGGAAGGCATAACCACTTAGGTCTCTCGCTTGCCGGGGTAAGGAAAATGTTCGTTCGGTAATGTAATTTTTTATCCGTCATAACGGCTTCTTTTTATATGGCAAAGGCCTTCTAGTAATAACTTAATTATATTAAATAAATATGTATCACTACGTTAAAAAGCTGATGTATGCGGTGAAGGTTGATACGCCCGATTTGCGCTTCGGGCGTATGCTACTTGAACAGTTCGGCGGTGCGAACGGGGAGCTCGCAGCGGCAATGCAGTATTCGGTACAGGGACTGAACTGCGAGGACGTAAAGCTAAAAGACCTATTGATGGGCATCGGAACGGAGGAGCTGAGCCACTTGGAGATTGTTGGCACGCTTGCCCGCATGCACATGAAAGATATGAAGCGAACGCGCGATATCGCCGAAGTGGACCCGCTCATCGCGATCGCGGGCGGAGGCGGCATCGCCCTATGCAATTCTGTCGGTGCCGCGTGGACGGCAGATTATCTTAAGATCACCGGCGAGATCGATGTCGACATGCGTGGTAACATTGCCGCCGAGGCCCGCGCAAAAATTGTCTATGAGCGCCTCATCAATTTTTGTGACGACGCGGGATCAAAGGATGCATTGCAATATCTCATGACCCGCGAGATCGCGCACATGAAGGCATTTACCGCCGCGCTTGAAGGTTTAGGATTGGATCGATTCACGGTTGGAAAGATCCCTCCGACATCTGGTGTAATGAGCGAATATGTGAGCGAGGTTCAAAATGATTAAAAAATCAAAGGGGAATAGGTAGTGTTCTCAGAAAAAACCGGGTGGTCATTCGGAGGCCATACTATAAGAGCAGAAGTGAATCATCGCCTCGGTCAGATTGAAATGTTCAAGCATATGAAAAGCGGCGGTGTTAAGAACCGAGTCTTTAAAGGAAAATAGCGCCGGGTGCCTCAGTGTACGATGTCAGAGCCTGTTTTAATATAACTATATACAAAAATGATATTTTGACAAACTATATATAGTTTAGTATCATCATTGTATGACCCCAAAGCAGAAATTACAACTCATCGTAAAACTCTCTGGATTAACGCAGGCACAGCTGGCGGACCGCATGGGGGTCACTTTTGTCGCGCTTAATCGATGGATGAACGACAGGGCAATGCCGCGCCCCAAAGCTCTCGAAAGGATCGATGTGCTGTATAAAGAGTATTCTGGGGAGAAGCAGGTGCCGGAGAGTGTGCTTGCGGCAAAACAAGGGATCGTTCATGAGAAGCAAAAGCAGCATCCACATGTCTTGAAGGAAATAATAGATAACCCTGACGTCCGCGACCAGCTCTATCTGTCTCTTACATACCATTCGAATCGCATCGAGGGTAGCACGCTTTCTGAAGGCGAAACGGCCGCCATTATGTTCCAGAACGCGGCACTGCCGAATAAAAATCTGATAGAACAGCTTGAAGTGAAAAATCATCAAGCCGCTTTGGGATACCTTTTTGAATATATGAAAGAGAAAAAAGAGATCAATGAAACATTGATTATGAAGTTGCACGGCATCCTCCTCAATGCAATCCGCTCTGATGCTGGAGGGTATCGCAATCACGGCGTGCGCATTACGGGTTCAAACGTCCCGACGGCGAATTATATGAGGGTGCCTGATTTAATGAAAGCATTGGTTGCCAACATCAATGAAGGTGCGAAAGATGTCGTTCGTCATATTGCCTCCATCCATGCCGAGTTTGAGGCCATCCATCCTTTTGGTGACGGGAATGGTCGCATCGGGCGGCTTTTAATGCACGCCATGGCACTGCGAGAAAATTTACCACCCGCCGTCATATTACAAGAGAATCGACGGCTCTATATTACCTACTTGAATAGTGCGCAGGCAAAAGATGACCTTACATTATTAGAAGATTTTACTTACGATGCGATTCTTGCAGGATATCGTATTGTTGAACGGGATGAGCAGATCCGAGAAATAAGAACGGCACCCGTATAGGATGCCGTTCACGTTTAGTGCCTTCATTATAACAGTAGTCAATTATTTTTTCGATATTTCAGCAGCGCTTCGGCTGGGGAGATTCCGCCGATAATTTTGTGTGGAAAATAATTCCAGGCATCCCCTGCGACTTCAAGGATGTTTTCGAGTTCGGTTGCCCCTCCACCGCGGTCGAACATCGCGATGATTTTCGTTAGGTCGTCTGAGCCTTCCTCGTTATAAATTACGCCCTTGATATCTTTCAGTTCAAAATCACTGCCGGTTTCTTTCAGCATTTCCGAAAGCTCCTGCTCAATTTCCTTTCGTCGCGCGAGAATCTGTTTTTCTGATTCGATCTCCATGAATAACGATATTATTTCAATAAATTATCCAGCTTGCAAGAGAGTGGCACTGGATCGAACACAAAAATCGCCGGGTGCCTCAGTATACGACGTTAGAACCTGTTTGAGGATGTGAGACGGAAGAAACTACTGTTGACCGCCCCCTAACACTACATACAGTATTACGAGAACTACGATTATCACAAAAGCCCAGATCGATATCCGGTTCGCTTGCTTAGCTTTTATTGGCAACTTTTTCTTCCATCCGTAATAAAGGATAATGTCACTTATGAGGGGGTTGGCCAACCCCATGATCCACACAGAAATTTTCTCCCCTGTAGTAAGGGGATCGTTTACGACTTGACCCTCCGGCACCTTGTGTCGTCGATTGAGCATAAAGACGACGCACCATACGAGGACACCGAGGGCTACAATATTTAGCATGGATTAATTATAACAAATCCTGCTTCGGATTTCTATTTACCCTCGTGAATTCAACTCTCAAGTGCAACACGGAGACCGGAGCAGAAATCCCTGGTTCCGATTCCCGTTAGGGATATCCTCTACAAGCCCCATAAAATCTATCTAAAAATCGCCGGGTGCCTTAGTCCACGATGTCAGAACCTGTTGTTTGTTACTCACTTGCTAATTTATTCCACAACGAATCAAAAATGAGTTTTTGCGTTTCGGCGAGTCCCGCATCTTCAATGACCACGCTGTGCGGCCTGCCCTGGCTCAAGGAGATGATGGCCATTTTCTTTGCATAGATAATGATATACGCAGGTGCACCCCGCTTAGTGGTAATCCATCGGCGTTCGTCCAGCCCCCGCATATCGCCACCAGCGCCGATGTTAGAACCTGGTTGAAGGGACGGTGATATTAAGAAAGTTTTCCTTTAACGCCCGTATAGCTTTGCGTGAGTCCCGATTGCGACAAAAAGATATTCATCATTCTTGACGGTTTTATATACTGCGCGGAGATCGCCACCGATGTTTATGCTGCGATAAGCATGATACCTCCCATTGAGCGCGTGATTGCCAAGAGTGGGGTCGAAGGGATTCTCGGCGAATATAGTAAGCCGTTTTTTAAACTTATTTTTCTCGGAGATTCTTAGCTTGACGTAGTCCTTTTCAAAGTTACGATGAAAAAGAATTTTCATGGGCGGTTATAGGCTATCAAGATAGCGCCCGGCATCTTTGGCGGAAGAAAACGCAGCGGATATATTTTTTTTGGCAACCAAGTCTTTTTCAACGCCACCGATGATGGACTCAAGCGGTCGAGACATGCGCGGCGCGGCGGAAATATTGATGCCACGATTTCGAATGAAATCTTTAAGATAGGCGTTTACAACAACACTCAGCGGTAACCCAAGCTCCTGCGCGAGCGCTTGTGCGCCCTCCTTAACTTCTTTGTCGGCTTTTACATTGATGAGAGTTTTCATATAACCGAAGTATATACGATGGTTATTATTTTTGTCAAGCTAGGCGTGCGGTACATTCAACTCTCAAGTGCAACACGGGGATAGAGGTCAAAAACAGGTTCTAATTCCCGTAAGAGTGGGTGCCTCAGTATACGATGTCAGAACCTGTTTGGTGGGTATTAGCCCTTGGAGTCGGAGTTGAATCATCGTCGCTCATTTTCTCTTGCGGCCCTACCCATAAGGACGGGGGCGCATATTCGCTTCTATTTCCTCCAAGCACGGAGCCTAGTAGTGAGAGGAGCCAGTATATATTTACGCATAGCATGAGTGCGCCATTTATGGGCTTCTGGAGTTTTGGGCTACAGAGTAAGGTGAATATTAAAAAAGCTAAAGTCCAAACAGATACAACAAAGAAAACTCCCGGGATGCTTCCCGTCATTATATTGGTGACGATTACGATCGCGAGATCCAGCGGAGCAATAAGCGCGAATCGCCTTATGGTCGTGGGATCAGCCTTCCCGAAATAGCCGATGATTTCCATTATCGCGAACAGTCCTGCTGTAATGAGAAATATTTGAATTGCCAGGGCGCTGTGGAAAGCGGAACAAAGGAAAGAAAGAATAAATCCATTAAGAGTGGAATAGGCAAAAAATATAAGAGCGGCTTTTGTGTTGGAAAAATAGTATGCGTGTTTTGGGATCCAATTCATTGTTAATATGCCAAGCAACACAATACAAAAAACCAATATAGTTCCAGTGACTATGAAAAGCTGGAATGGAACAATCGCAGCTAACGCATAGGTTAAGTATGCGACAGCGGCATTGATGATCATCTCTAAACACATCCAGCCATAAACTTGTTGGATGAATGTCCTTCCTTCCGGCGTGGGGAACATGCCTCTATTCCAAGTCGGTCCGAGCCAAGTTATTGCCGAGGGCTTGTTTTCTTTGTTAGTTGATCCAGTGGGAGTGTCCATTTCTATAGTATACACAAATCTAGAACGGTGAGTTTTTATTTCGCGGTTCTATTTCCCGTTAGGGGTACGCAAAATTAGTCTCATAAAATCTACATAAAAATCGCCGGGTGCCTCAGTATACGACGTTAGAACCTGTCTTTTAAATAGATAAAGAAAAGCTCCGGCCTGTTTACGCAGATTCCGGAGCTCGTAACCCTTGAGGTTTGTTCATTCTGTTCTGGCAATCAGAAAGTTTTCAATTCGATCCCAGTAGCAGCCCACGTTGCGTCCATCAACGCTATTCCCGTGAGCCCAAAGGAGAAATTCGAAGTCAGCTATATCGCGATACGGCCAAGCGGTCGAATTCAGCTTCTCCTGAAGTTCGCGCGTGAGATCTTGTACTCTTTCGGTTGCTGCTTTCTCCCGTCGACGCATAACTTCTTGCTTTTCGTCGACGTCGGGGTCGCGGCGATCGATCCTCTCGTATCCATTGAACGCTGCCTCATACTCATCGTACTGGGCGATGATTCGCGGCTTGTATTGGCGGACGATTTCCAGATATGAGGCGTTTTCCTTGGCGATTTCGTCGTGAACGTGCGGAATCAATTTCGCCATAGGAGTTGCGAACGATTGCCATGTGTTTGTCCAAAACAGATCATTATCTGTCATCCAACGACGTTTGTTGTAACCTCCTTCAGTAAGAATTGGTTCAGGGAGGTTCCTGTGCGGCAAGCACAATGCCTTTGGCACTGTCCAAATCCAGAAGAGCATAGGGACGCCAAAGCCTTTCCGCGCAAAGTGGCAAATGTTTTTGTTTGACTCGCTTAGACCCATAGTGTGACTGTCAAGAGTACTCCAAAGGGTTGCGAAGCTAACTACCAACCATATAACCGCCCAAAATTCCATGTTCACGACAAAGATGCTGCTTATCGTGAAGGGACTTCCTTGTTTATAGTCGATCCACATAAACAAAGCCGTGGAAACTGGCGTAACATTTAAGATTATGCCGGTTTCCCAGAGCCATGCCTTAGTGGATCCCTTCCAAGAGTCCCAACCTAACCACTGATACGGCTCGTTCGGCTCATGCATCAAGAAGTGGTGTAGCGCTTTGCACGCTTCGAATGCCAAATGAACCATCTGTTTGTAGTTGTACAACAGATAGCCAATGATGCAGCTTGCAATGGTTAAGATCCAAAGATGTCCGAAATGAAGCCCAGCGAAGACTCCAATTGCGACACTCAGTACGAAAACAATGAGATACTTCATGGCAAGATTTCTCCTTCGGTTTTCAAACTTACTAAATATATTATATTCTATCACTATCTATTTGTCAAGCTATTGCAATGATAAAATTGATAGTGTATATTATAAATATACATTTAATTCAACTAGGCTATGAAAAATAAAGGAAATAAGAAAACAGAAAGTGTGTCGGAGCCACTCCGCGAGTCGCTGATGGATCTTGGGCTTACTGCGAACGAGATAACACTTTATTTAACGTCGTTGTCGGTTGGGCCGATCACGATCGCGGCGCTATCCCAGCAGTTGGGTATCCGGCGGCCCAATCTTTATAAGATTATCGCCCAGCTTGAAGCGCGTGGTCTTGCGCGATTCACTGCCACGAAGCGCCAGCGCCGGACTTTTATGGTGGAACCGCCGACTATCGTGCGCGAGCTTTTGCAAAAAAAACGGGAAAGCATCGCTACGGATGAGCATCGCCTCATATCCGCTATTCCGGCCTTGATGGCAAATTACCGACAGGGCGAAGGGAGTACAAAAATAAAATTCTTCGAGTCGCGGGAGGAATGGATGAATGCATTTTTTGATACGCTGAGCGAAGCGGATAATATAGAATGGTTTGGCAACTATCACGATTGGGTGTCGTTCGTGACTCCGGAGAAAGAAAAGCTGTGGATCGAAAAACGCATAGAGAAGAAAGTTTCGATCAAGCTGCTCATGCTTCCGAGTGAAGAAGGCGCGTCGCTCGTAAATCCCGCGCCAGAGGATCGCCGCGAATATCGCATTCTTAACGCCGCGATACCGTTCAATTGCTCGTTCCAGATATTTTCAAACAAAGTTTTACTATGGCAGCCAAAGACCCCGCTTGCCGTTTTAATAGAGGACGAATATATCGCGCAGATGTTTCGTGCAATCTTCGGCACGCTATGGGAGAAATCGCCGAAGGCGTAAGACGGGTTTCTAGCTGGGTGCCTCGGTCCACGATGTCAGGTCTCTCGTATAAAAGGAAACCGACCACATGGTGGTCGGTTATCGGTGCGATAAAGCTTGCACCATAGAGGCTACTTAAGAATTTCTTTTTTTACTATACGTAAATTATCAACCAACTCCTTTTCAGACATATCAATACCGGGATTGTCAGTTACGAATTGTTGGTGAAGTTGTTCCCTTACCCGCGTAGTTTCATCTATCCACTTACGATTTGACACAGGATAATCTGGATCTAGGTAACCATCAGCATCTATTAATTCGCGATACAATGCGACGGTCTCTGGAGAAATAACTACGGTTATATCCTTCCCTCCATTTTCAAATTTTATACTCTTTATATCTTGGGGCTGTTCGTGGGACATGGTAGTTTTTTTAAGAAGTAATTATATTATCATCGTAAGCTACCGGTGGTCGGTGTCAAGCGGCTAGTGTAATATGTCATTTGACGGCGGTTCTATTTCTCGTTAGGGGTACCCCTTGTAAGCCCCATAAAATCTATCTAAAAATCGCTGGGTGCCTTAGTCCGCGATGTCAGAACCTGTTTAACTAATAAATAAAAAAACGGGCCGTTCCTTTCGGAGCGGCCCTTGTTGTACTGCAAAGAACTACTGAAGATATTTGACCCCATCTGTTTCGTTGGGGAGTGAAGCTGTTGACTGAAGATCCCACAGCTTGCGGTAGAGTCCATCCTCGATCTTGAGAAGAAGATCGTGATCTCCTTCTTCCACGATGGAGCCGTCTTTCACTACGACAATCCTATCCATCTTGCGGATGGTGGAAAGTCGATGTGCGACGGCAATCACCGTGCGACCGACGAAGAGCCTTGCAAGTGCGTCTTGAATGTACCTTTCCGATTCGGAATCCAAGCTGCTTGTAGCTTCATCAAGCACCAAAATCGGTGCGTTCATGAGGATGGCCCGGGCGATCGCAACTCGTTGGCGTTCACCGCCGGAGAGCTTCACGCCCCGTTCTCCCACAAGGGTCATATAACCCGCAGGGAAATCAGAGATGAACTCATGGCAGTGTGCAGACTTCGCGGATTTGATGACTTCATCATCACTCGCATCGGGCCTCGAGTATCGGATATTTTCCATCAATGTGCGATGGAAAAGGATCGGATCCTGAGGAACGTATGCGATGTTCTGGTGCAAGCTGCTCTGTGTAACGAGAGCGATGTTCTGATGGTCAATTAAGATCGTGCCATCATTCACATCATGCAACCGCACAAGAAGTTTGAGGATGGTTGATTTTCCTCCACCTGACGGACCGACAATGCCGACCCGTTGGCCGTTCCCGATCTTCAGGGTGAAATCCTGAAGCATCAGATGAGCACTTCCCACATAGGAGAACTGGACGTTACGAAACTCAACGGTTCCTTTCGGAACGATGAGCGCCGCGGCGTGTTCGTCGTCCACGACTTCGTGGGAGGTGAGGAGGATCTCTGTCATCTCGTTCGCATCGGCCATCGCTTCGTAAATCCTACGTATGTTCTTTCCCATCTGCTGCACGTTTTCCGTGAGGTTCGATAGGTAGGAACGTAGCAGGATGAAGTCGCCGATGGTCAGCATGCCGATCAGCCAATAGCGGACCGCCATGACGAGTATGATGATTTCCAATGCCCGAACGGACAGCCCTTGGATGGCTTCGGAATACCACCCGAGGTTCCACGATTTGTATCGCTTGCACTGATGTTCCTCGGTGACGCCCTTGAACTGGTCGACCTCGCGGTCAATACCAGCAAAGAGTTTGAGATTCGTCGCATTGGTGATCGTATCCGAGAGCCGTGCAGTAACTTTGGTGTCCATCTCCGCACGGGCAAAATCAAACTTCAACTTCCACTTTGCGAAGAAGAGATTGAAGCCGACGAAGGTTACGGTCCATGCGAGGAAGACCCAGCCGATAGTCGCATTGCGCCAGAAGAGTATTCCGACGATGCAAATAATCTTCAGTATGCTTTGCCCCATCTCGAACGTAGCTTGGTCGGCAATCATCTCGAACCCCGCTGCAAAACGGTTGACCCGTTTTACGAGCGCGCCCGAGAAGTTGTCGGTGAAGAATCGGTGCGAGTGGTTCTGCAGGTACGAGAAGCAGTAGTCGGTAAGATCCTTCATCGTGCGACTCTCATAGATCATGAGCGCCTTCATGCAAGACCGCCATCCAACCCAAGAGATACTCGATACGATAGCAAGGAGGAAGATCGTGTGATAGATCTCCTTCAAGCTCGCGCGAGCCGCCGAGTGGATGGGATCTATCGCCAGTTGGTTGAAGAACTGCCGATAGATGAACGGCGCGATCATATCGCACGCGATGACGGTAATGATGCCCACTCCGCAAAGGAGGAGCATCGGCCAATACTTCCATGCATGACGCCAAAAAATCTTGAGCGTCTGCGGTGTGAGGTCGATTCTCCGAGGGTTACTTGTGGCTGCCAATGCGGGTCTCCTTTGCGTGGCGATATGCCGGTATGTCCTTCATTCTTGTTTCGGCCGACTCAAGCCGTCCTGCGATCGCGTATGCGAGGCAGATGGCAACGAGTTCGCGGAGCATTCCTTCGCAGTCTCCACCAAAATGGAGATCGCCGAGCAGCTCTGCTTTGGACGCCATGACATCACCGATCTGGAGAGATCCCATGATCCTGCCGAGCGTCTCAGGACTCATGTCGGCTACATCGCCGATTTGGAGCTCTTCTTTGACCCATTCGATGAGGGGCCGCCCTGGCAAATACATCGGAACCCTATCGAAGCGGTTCTTCCCGATCAAGTTGTTGGTTAAATTTACAATGTACGGTCTCATTTTTATCTCCTTCGAGATTTCCCGTCCCCACGATTGGGCTCGTTCCTCCGACTATTCGGAGGCCTACGAGAGGAGTCCGAGAAAGACTCCTGAGCGGTCCGGCAGAGAGCATCCCTGACGATGGAAACATGATAACACTAATTATATAAATAGTCAAATATACCAAAGGTACATTCAACTCTCAAGTGCAACACAAAGAGAGAAGTAAAAAACAGGTTCTGATTCCTGTTAGGGTAGGGTGCCTCAGTCTACGATGTCAGAACCTGTTTGAGAGAGATGGTCTGTTAATACTGGACGTGTAGCGGTCCGATTCCCGTGAGGGGGGGGGTGCCTCAGTGTGCGATGTTTGTTTGATAGGTAAATAAGCGCTCGAACCCCCCCTCAGTCCTTTTGCGATTTTTTAAATTGCTCCAATGGCATAGACATCTTCCATGCGAGTTCAAAAAGTGAGCGAAACGTATCGGCCACTTCTTTGCTTTCGATGATTACCGCAAACAGTTCTTTTTTTATGGCGAGGATGGCTACCTGATCCCCGTAAATAGCGCCGTCAATATAGAGATCGAATTCTTTTGGTACGACGCGTCCTTCATAACCGTGACCGGCGGCAGCATAAGCAAACTCCAAATCTTTCGGATCTTCGGTTATCAGGTCACGTACATGGATATTCTCCGATTTGATGATACGCCTCAGCTTGCTAGCGCTTCCTGAAAGTTCCTCGGAAAGATATCTGATCGATCCGAAAAAACAGACGGTTGGGCTTTCATAAATTTCATCATACACTTTCTCGATGCCACTCCTTCCTTCATAGATCCTGATCTTCGGCTTTATTTTCGATGAGGCCATACGCGCATGGAAAAGCGGCAGCGCCTGCCCCAATAGATCTTCCTTTTCTTTGAGCGAACGCAATATTATGTCGGGCTTTTCTGCGGAGTAATATGCGCGGCGTTGGTGGTAAGTCTTGATGACAAAGTTCTTCGCGTAAAGCTGCTCGAGCACGACATAGGCAGTGGGGCGTTTTACCCCCGCCTTTTTTGCAATCTCATGCACTTTTTCACTGCCAAGATCCAACAGGGCGATGTATATTTTTGCCTCTTTTTCATCCAGGCCAACTTTTGTGAGAATTTCTTCCAGATTCATATTTTTAGAGTTTTTCGTATGGAATTTTGCACAGGAGAAAACGGTCGCTTTTTTCGCCCAAATCCTGCGAAATTAATCGATTGTCGTCATTTTCTGACAATAGCTTAATGCTTTCCATCGGGCGCTGTTATTTTCATCTTAGATATTATTCCCGCAACTTGGCATTGTCAAATATTTTGACACCAAACCTTGGTGAGATAATTATACCTTCAAAATAAGGGAAATATTGCGCATATTTCTATTGACAATGAATGTGGAAGCTGTATATTCGAATTGAATCAACTTAAAAATCCATGCGAGATCTCATTTACGTAGCCATAACAATTGCGGTGTTTGCATTAGGCCTCCTGTATATAAAGGTCTGTGAAAAATTATAACCATGGATATCATCATCGGCATTGTCGCTGCCGCGCTCGTCATCTATCTTTTTGTGACCATGGTTCATCCGGAAGATTTTTAATCTAACATGCCACTTATTGATTGGTTACAACTTAGTCTTTTCGTAGGAGTCCTTTTCCTCATCACGAAGCCGATGGGCCTTTACCTGATGCAGGTGCTCGACGCGGACGGAAAAACATTCCTTGATCGTCTGATTAAGCCGCTGGAGCGGATCACGTACAAACTTCTTGGCGTTGACCCCAAAAAAGAACAGGATTGGAAATGGTATACGATCTCCATACTGATTTTCAGCGTGGTGGGCATTCTTTTCACTTATCTCATCCTGCGCATCCAAGAATGGCTGCCGCTCAATCCCCAACATCTGCCGAACCTGAGTCCAGATCTTGCCTTTAATACGGCGGCGAGTTTCGCAACAAATACGAATTGGCAGAGCTATATTCCGGAAGCGACGATGTCGTATTTTTCCCAGATGGTGGGACTTGTGATCCACAACTTCACTTCCGCAGCGATGGGTATCACGATCGCAGCTGCGGTTACTCGCGGCGTTGCCCGTCATACGGCTAAGACTATCGGCAATTTCTGGACGGATCTCACGAGGTCCACATATTACCTCCTTTTACCGATCGCTTTGGTATTCGCAGTGTTTTTGGTTTCGCAAGGAGCGATCCAGAATTTCAATAACTATACGACTGCGAACCTCGTTCAGGCGAACGGCACGGTAACGACGCAAACGATTCCTCAGGGGCCGCTTGCATCGCAAGAAGCGATCAAAATGCTGGGAACGAACGGCGGCGGCTATATGAACGCCAATTCGGCTCATCCTTTTGAAAATCCAAACGGTCTTACTAATATTCTCGAGATATTGGCTGTGCTATCCGTCGGGAGCGGCCTCACGTATTATTTCGGCCGAATGGTGGGAAATCAAAAGCACGGCTGGGCGATTTGGCTCGCGATGCTACTCCTCTTTCTTTCGGCATTCTTTATCGCTTATCACTACGAGCAGGTGGGTAATCCAATTCATCAGCAGCTCGGCGTCTCTGCCCAGGGCGGCAACATGGAAGGCAAGGAGGTGCGAAACGGCATATTCGGGTCTTCGCTTTTCGCCGTAGCGATGACCGATACGTCCACGGGAGCGGTCAATTCCATGCACGATTCGTTCACGCCTCTCGGCGGCATGGTGCCAATGGTGAATATGCAGCTCGATGAGATAGTTTTCGGCGGCATCGGTTCCGGCCTTTATACGATGATCGTATACATCATACTTACGGTATTTCTCGCGGGGCTCATGATAGGACGGACGCCGGAATATCTCGGTAAGAAGATCGAGGCCTATGACGTGAAGATGGCGGCGCTCTCCGTCATTATTCTCGTGATCTTTATTTTGGGGTTGACGGCGTGGGCTGCGGTAAGTTCGTGGGGGCTGGCGGGTCTCAACAATAGCGGTCCGCACGGTTTGAGCGAAGTGTTGTATGCATATACGTCCGGAGCCGAAAACAACGGCAGCGCATTCGCGGGACTTTCGGCGAACACGCCGTGGTATAACACGACGCTCGGCCTCGACATGCTCTTCGGAAGGTTCTTCATGATCATTCCGATCATGGCACTCGCGGGATCGCTGGCCAAGAAAAAGCGCGTCGCGGCGGGTCCGGGTTCATTCCCCGTGACCGGCGTAACCTTTGTCGTCCTTCTTATCGGAGTCATCCTTCTCATCACCGCATTGACCTTCTTCCCGGTATTGGCGCTCGGCCCGATCGTCGAACATTTCCTCATGCACGCCGGAACCCTATTCTAAAAAACCATGAACAACAAAAAGAAAAGCAGCATATTCGATCCTGCAATCATTCTTCCGGCAATCGGGAGTTCTTTTGCAAAGTTGGATCCGCGAAGAATGGTCCGCAATCCGGTGATGTTCGTGACGCTCGTCGGTGCCGTCATAACGACGGTTGAGGTCTTTTTGAACAGCGGGTCGAAGGGCTTTGTAATTCAAATTGCTATCTGGCTATGGTTTACGGTTCTCTTTGCCAATTTCGCCGAGGCGATGGCCGAGGGTCGAGGTAAGGCTCAAGCCGATGCGCTGCGCAAATCGCGCACGCAGCTTTTCGGTTTGAAGTACAAGGCCGATGGAACGCTGCAGCAGGTTTCGGCGGAAGAACTCCGAAAAGACGACATTGTTTTGGTCGTCGCAGGCGAGATCATTCCGGGAGACGGCGAAGTGATCGAAGGCGCAGCGACCGTTGATGAATCGGCGATCACGGGAGAATCGGCTCCGGTTATCCGTGAGTCCGGGGGCGACCGGAGTGCGGTGACGGGAGGTACGAAGGTGCTGTCGGATCAGATCAAAATCCGAATCACGGCGAACCCGGGCGAGAGTTTCCTCGATCGGATGATAACGCTTGTCGAAGGGGCAAAACGTCAGAAGACGCCGAACGAGATTGCGCTCACCATCCTACTTTCCGCACTCACTATTATCTTTTTGTGGGTCGTTATCACATTTCGCTTTTTCGGGATTTATAGCGGCACGTTATTCTCGATTCCGGTGCTCGTCGCGCTTCTTGTTTGTTTGATTCCGACAACAATTGGGGGCTTGCTCTCCGCTATCGGCATTGCGGGTATCGATCGCCTCGTTCAACACAATGTGCTCGCGATGAGTGGACGCGCAGTCGAGGCGGCGGGAGACGTTGACGTGCTGTTGCTCGATAAGACGGGAACCATTACGCTCGGCAATCGCGAGGCTGCCGAATTTATTCCTGCGCCGGAAGTTACGATGGACGAGCTTGCCGATGCGGCGCAACTCGCGTCGCTTGCGGACGAAACGCCGGAAGGTCGAAGCATCGTGGTTCTCGCCAAACAGTTTGGCATCCGCGGGAGGGAAATAACCGAAATGCCGAAGGCCGTCTTTGTGCCGTTCACCGCCCAGACGAGAATGAGCGGACTCGATATGGAATTCACGCAATACCGGAAAGGAGCGGCGCAATCCATTAAAGCTTGGTCGCATGGAAAATTTTCCAATGAAATTCAGGGAGAAGTTGATCGGGTTTCGAAGCTCGGCGGCACCCCGCTTGTCGTTGCGACGCAGAATAAAATATTAGGAGTCGTTTATTTGAAAGACATCGTGAAGGGAGGTCTTGTCGAGCGCTTCAAACTGTTTCGCGAGATGGGCATTAAGACCATCATGATCACGGGAGACAATCCGCTTACCGCAGCGGCGATCGCTAGAGAAGCCGGTGTCGATGATTTTCTTGCGGAAGCAAAACCCGAAGATAAGCTTGCGCTCATCAGGAAAGAGCAGGCGGGCGGCAGAATGGTCGCGATGACCGGCGACGGAACGAACGACGCGCCCGCGCTCGCACAAGCCGATGTCGGCGTTGCCATGAACACCGGCACGCAAGCCGCCAAAGAGGCGGGGAACATGGTTGATCTCGATTCCAATCCGACCAAATTGATTGAAGTGGTAGAGATTGGCAAGCAGATGCTCATGACGAGAGGTGCGCTTACGACGTTCAGTATCGCAAACGACGTCTCGAAATATTTTGCCATCATCCCGGCGATGATCCTTCCGATCTTCCCCGTCATCGCACCGCTCAATATTTTGCACCTGCATGATCCGCAGAGTGCTATTCTTTCCGCCGTTATCTTCAACGCCATCATCATCATTCTTCTCGTTCCGCTAGCGTTGAAAGGCGTGAAATTCCGGGCCCTTCCCGCCGAGACGGTCCTTCGCATCAATCTCCTCATCTACGGCGTCGGTGGCCTCATCGCTCCCTTCATCGGCATCAAGCTGATCGATATGCTCATCACGGCACTTCATCTCGCATAAATCCATGAAAGAATATCTCCAACAACTAAAGATAGCGATTATAGGCACACTCGTCTTTGCAGTCGTATGCTGCGGCATCTATCCGCTCGTTGTGTGGGCCTTCGGCCAAGCACTCTTTCCCTTTCAGGCGAACGGCAGCTTGATCGCCAACGCTCAAGGACAAATAATCGGCTCGGAGCTCATCGGACAAACTTTCACGGGGCCGGAATATTTTAACTCTCGTCCTTCCTACGCAGGAGCCGGATATGATCCGACGGATTCGGGCGGAAGCAATCTTGGCCCGACTTCGCAAAAACTTGCGACGAATATTCAGAATGCCATCGCGGCATACCGGACGCAGAATAACCTCTCGGCATCCACTTCGGTTCCCGCGGATGCCGTGACTGGTTCCGCGAGCGGTCTTGACCCGGAGATTAGTCTCGCAAACGCTGCGGTCCAGGCACCCATCGTCGCGAAAGCAAGGAATACCAGTCTTGCGAATATACAAGCGTTGATTAACCAGAATATAGACGGGAGGAGTCTGGACATATTCGGCGAGCCGGGAGTGGACGTGCTCATGCTCAATATCGCGCTCGACCAAAAGTATCCAATACAGAAATAGGCGCAGGGCTGTTATGATGTAACCATGGAACAGGCTCGAATTTCTGATGATCTTTTGAAGCTCAGCGAGCGCAAGAAGCGCGGCTATCTTAAGGTGTATCTCGGTTCCGCTGCGGGCGTCGGGAAAACCTATCGCATGTTGCTCAAGGCGCAGCATTTGAAAGAGGTCGGTACGGACGTGGTCATTGGCTATGTTGAGCCGCATGACCGTCCTGATACCATCGCGCAGACACAAGGATTAGAAGTTGTTCCCCCGAAAATCACGAAGCATGGTAATTTGGAACTCAAGGAGATGGATGCTGAAGCAGTCATCGAGCGGCATCCGACCGTCGTCTTAGTTGACGAACTTGCCCACACGAACGCCCCAGGCAGTAGGAATAAAAAAAGATATGAGGATGTCGAGGAATTATTGAACGCGGGCATCAATGTTGTTACGACGCTTAATATCCAGCACCTTGAGTCGCTCTACAATATTGTGGAGGAGGCTACTGGAGTAAAGGTCGCCGAACGCATCCCTGATTCAGTCGTGGCCCAAGCGGATCTCATTACGAATGTCGACATCGAAGCGGATGATCTCATCGAACGGTTGAGAGACGGAAAAATATATAAGCTTGACCGCATTGACACGGCGCTTAATAATTTTTTCACTCCCCAAAATCTCACGAGATTGCGAGAACTCACTCTTAGTGAGATGGCCAATTTTCTTGATAAGCGGCAACGCGAGAAATTCAATATTGCCGTAAAGCAAAGTGCATTGAACAAAGTGATGGTGCGGATCCGTGGCGAGGAGCCGGATGCGGACGCTATCCTACGAAGTGCCTCCCGGCTTGCCGCGCAGCTCAATGCCGAGTGGTATGTGGTGCATGTATCGACTGCGGCGGACGAAAGCAGGGCACTCGACCCCCACCATGAAAGGATCGCCACAATTGGAAAGCTCGCTAAAGACATGGGTGCGCAGGTCATCACGCTGAAGGATGAAAATATCGCGCAGTCGCTCATCCAATTTGCACGCGCGAATGGCATTACCCATCTCGTACAGGGTCATCCCATGAAAAAAGCGTTTTTAGGCAAGCTTCACAAATCTATCACGGATGTTCTTATCGAGAATCTTCCTGAAGTACATATTATTATGATTTAAAAACATGAAAAACAAAATCAGGAGAGCGTTAATCGAAATGGCCTTTATCATATTTTTGTTTTACTCCAATCTTTTGATGAGTGAATATACTCGTAGCAGGGGATATGGGAAGCCCCTGATTATTGCGCTCAGGGATATTTTTAGCGTCCCCAACTTTATCATCGCCGTCGTTGCGGCGGCCATCGGTTACGCAGTCTTTGAATTTCTCCGAAAACAGCTATAAGGGGTTCTATTTCTCGTTAGGGGTACACAAAATTAGCCCTATAAAATCTATCCAAACATCGCCGGGTGCCTCGGTATACGACGTTAGAACCTGTTTGAGGGGATAGTAGCTGTAAATAAAAAAGACCGCGGATGAGGAATCCGCGGTCTGCCTACTTAAGTATCTATTGCTTCCTGACGCTTGCGCCCTCGGCGTCGATTTCGTCGCAGTGCTCTTGGAGCGATTTCTGCTCTCTTTTCGTTTCCGATTCGATCCATTCCGGCAGGGAGCAGTCCTTCGGTAGTTTGTAAATGATCATCGTCCTCTCCCAATAAGAGAGGACAAAGCGGATCGTAGCCACTTCATCAACCGAGAGGCGTTTTAACGCATCGGCGATAGTGGTTTCGATCCATCCTACTTCATGAACAACGGGCTCTGTCCATGAAATTTTCGGTCCCCAAAAAATGTATTTACGCCGTTCCATAGGGACATGTTCGGTGTGAGTGACGATTTTTCCGTTCCCGTCAACGAGGATGACGCGTTCGCTACCCATGCCTTCAACTAGGTAGGAATAGGAGCCACCGCATTCATCAGTCCCATACTCCCTGCGGTATTGCATTTGCCGTTCATACCACAAGAGGCTTGGTTCGACCCGTTGAACGTATGCGCGGGTGACCGGCCGTCCGTAAGCATATTCTTCCGCCCACGTAAACTGCCGGAAAACGGTTTCGATTTTAAGCCGAGACATCGGCTCATCGGTCGGTAGGTTTTTTTGTGTCCACATTTGATCCTCCTTGGCTTCACGCCATGGATGAAAGCATCACGCTCTCATTTTTTGGAATTGTCGAAGAACAACTCGACTGGCAATATAATATCATTTGACAATCTATCCGTCAACCAGTAGAAGGTACATTCAACTCTCAAGCGCAACACGGGGCTGGAAGCTAAAAATAGGTTCTAATTCCTGTAAGGGTAGGGTGCCTACCGGGAATCGGACCCGGATTGCTTCTGCCACAGAGAAGAGCTTTACCATTAAGCTATAGGCACCATCATAGATTTCATCGCCCTGGAGGGGCGACGGAACCGCATCCTTAATGTACACGGCTTTGGCTGATTTTTCAACATTTTGGGAGTATGATTAGGCCATGGTGTAACACTTCTCCCCGGTTCGAGTAGCTACATTAATCAGTTAATTTTATCAACATTCCAATGGATTATTCCGCGATACAAAAAGAGGACCCACAGATTTACGAGATCATCAAAAGAGAAGAGGCGCGGCAAAAGGAGGGCATCGAGCTGATCGCGAGCGAGAACTATGTCTCGACCGCAGTACTGACGGCGATGGGGTCCATCCTCACCAACAAGTATAGCGAAGGATATCCGGGCAAGCGGTACTATGGCGGCAATGAGATTATCGATCAGGCGGAGACGCTTGCGATCGAGCGCGCGAAGGAATTGTTCGGTGCGGAGCATGTGAATGTGCAACCGCTTTCCGGCTCACCTGCAAACCTTGCCGTCTACATGGCGCTGTTGCAGCCGGGGGACAAAGTTCTTGGCTTTTCGCTCGATCAGGGTGGACATCTTTCGCACGGGCATCCGCTGAACTTTTCCGGAAAGCTGTACACAATCATTCCATATTTTGTCGACAAGGAAACCGAGCGTATCAACATGGATGAAGTGGAGGCGATCGCGCTCCGCGAAAAACCAAAAATGATCCTCGCCGGATTTTCCGCGTACTCGCGCTCTATGGACTGGGCGCGTTTCCGTGCGATCGCGGACAAGTGCGGCGCGTATCTCTTTGCCGACATCGCGCACATCGCGGGACTCGTTGCAGGAAAGCAATTAGAGAATCCGGTACCGTTCTGCGATGTTGTTTCGACGACGACTCACAAAACTTTGCGCGGCCCGCGCGGCGCGATGATCATGTGCAAAGAGCAATTCGCGTCGGCGATCGATAAAGCGGTGTTTCCCGGCGTGCAGGGCGGCCCGCACGATCACATCAACGCAGCAAAAGCGATCGCGTATGGCGAGGCGCTCAAGCCGGAGTTCGCCGAGTATTCAAAAAATGTCATCGCGAACGCGCGGGCGCTCGCGGCCGCACTGCAAGAGAAAGGGTATCGTATCATCTCCGGCGGCACGGACAATCACCTGATGCTCGTGGATGTGTTTGGCAGTAAGAACATCACCGGCAAGGAGGCGGAAAAGGCGCTCGAGAAAGTGGGCATCTCTATCAATAAGAATATGATCCCGTTCGATCCGCGGAAGCCGCTCGATC
>Ga0302140_10001946_pt1 | contig 26991 bp, 20 predicted proteins | sample I_Bog_E1_1_FD_202095 | JGI IMG/M metagenome (GOLD analysis project Ga0302140, IMG submission 202095) | Peat permafrost microbial communities from Stordalen Mire near Abisko, Sweden - I_Bog_E1_1 | ecosystem: Environmental > Terrestrial > Soil > Wetlands > Peat | place: Sweden: Abisko, Stordalen... | reverse complement strand
AATAGAGTCAACTTCTCTCGGTCCGCCGGTTCCACAATCAATGGTTGCTTTGGTCGCCCTGTTTTCACGCCGCCTCCGGATTATCCCAGACCCAGGATAAGGCAAAGGCCGACTACTTTTGCAATGAATTTCTAACTCAGGACACTAGTTGAACACCGTCTTCATGGAAGGTCTACTACGCGTTCATGCGGGCACTTTATCACCCGAGCAGTTCCTAACGTGGCTGACCACTCCGGGCGTCGCCGAAATCGAGCGCCTCTCCCGTGTGCCTTCGTTCGCCATTTCTTAGGTTCTGCTGCATTTCAACACCTGTCTGTTCACTCACTTGTCGTTTCCGGCGTCACGTCTGCGCCGCGTCGCTGCAAGAACTTCGCGATCAGAAAAAGCGACAACGTCTACGATAGCGGTCCTATGCGCGCTATGCTATCTGCGCCAGCGCCGACAGGCTGTTCTGGAACGGCTTCGGCTTTGCTTTTCGCTGTTGCATAGGTTCAACCGGCATGTGCCACGAGTTCCGCCTTGCTTGCTAACCCGCGCTGTTCCAGTTTGTGAGCTCTGTCGCGCCAGCGTGCTGTCCCCGCCTCGCCACTTACCTCAAACAGCCAGAAATGCTCGTGCGTCCGCCTGCAGCCCTCCATCTGGAAAAAGCCCTGCGATTTATGCTCGCTGATAACCCAATTGACGACGATACGATGATCCAGCTGCGGGTGGCAGTTCATCGGCGTTCTCCTGTCGAAGCTCCAGACCGGCGCCGGATCGATGGTGCGCGTCACCGGATAGCCGCCCAGCTGCGAAAACTCCCCGGGAGTTCCGTTTGCGGCCGCTGCGGTCCGCACGCCCAGCACGGCGGGACGATCTTCCGCCTCCAGTTCACCCGCGGTGTCCAGCGTCAGCGCGGCTATCGTCTGATGATGGCCATGCGTATCCGGCGCGGGCAGAAGCAGCGGCACCAGGTCGTATCTTTCGAATTGCAGCAGGACCCGCAACTCCTGTCTGATCCGCGCAATATCCCAGGCCTCAAACGCGTCCGCCGCATTCAGTGTGACGCCAGTGTCTTTCTGGTCGAGAAAATAGCTGTGGCGAATGCCGAGTATCCGGCTGGAACGCATCAGTTCCTCGCGCCTGATCCGTCCCAGCAACTCGCGTGAGCTGGACGCGGTTGTCAGCGGCAGCCGGTAGTAAGCTTCGGCCAGCGCCGCGTACTGGTGTCCGCCCTCGCCGTTGGTCACCACCACCTGATCCACCGTGGCGCCCAGTTCATGGGTGAGCCGGTAAACCAGCGCGGCGCTTTCCGATTCGTCGTCGGGATGCGCGTTCACCAGCAGTGCCCGAACCGGCACACGCTCTTCGGCAGTGTCCAGCGACGGCTGGTCCTCGAGCGATACAGAACCAAACGCCGCCGGATCAGGCCAAAGTGCCGCACTCGCGGCGATCGCGCGAAACAGCCCCTCCTGCAATCCGTAACGGTGACGATGACGAAGCTGCCGGGAACCGGCGAGATGACCTCGCGCGGCACTCATAACACTGCCTCCCTATGTTGAACGGCCTGCGACACTGGCCGAGGCAGGATAGCACGGCTCGTGCGGCCCAGGATGTCACTCAGCTGTCTGGCAATATGCGCCGTAACTTCCGGCAGCCACTTCGTCGGAGCGCCAAACGATCCAAAACATGCGATGAGCTTTCCCACCTTCCTGCTTCCCACTGTCAGCGGCGCCGTACACAGTCCGCGAAACGGAAACTGTCGCGACTCCATGAAAGCCGCGACAGTCTTGCCCGTGCCCGGCGAAATACCTTCTTCCACCGAATCCACCAGCAGCGTAACTCCTCCGACTTCGCCTGCCAGCAGCGACTGAAACAGTTCGATCGCCTCATCCACGCTCTTTGCCTCGCGCGAAAGGCTGTTAATTACAGGAATAAGATTTCTTTCGGTCCCCATGAATTTTCCCTTTGTGTATGCACCAGACCGCCGGTCAGCCGGAACGGTCAAAAGGCCGACGGAAAGACTTCCTCCGGTCGCTCAAAGCCAATAACAGCGCTTAGCGACAACAACGGTGAATGAGGAAAGAGATACGGCTCGGGTTGTGGACTCGATCGTTGGACATAAGGAACTCCCGAGACTGTTTGCGACTGCAACCCGAGCGGACTGGCCAGCATGACAAATACAAGGCGTCAAATGGGCGGGCGCAATAGCCTACTAACATGATTGAGCATAGGGCAATTGCGCAGCGTGTGTAAATACACAAAAACAAAGGTAAAAACCTATTTGACTAATACAGATAGGATGGACTACGCCTGTGGTGAAGTGACAGTTCCTGGAGCACGAGTGACTGGATCACGCCCTGAAGTCTCCACAATCATCGCCCCGTAATCATCGCTCCGAATATTATTAATATCCACGGCAGGAACAGGATTGCCGCATACAGCAGCAGCCGGTTGGTAGTCTGCCTCGGCGTTGTCGAGCGATACAGTCCAGCCGCCCTCGCCTTCCCGTACATTCGCATATCGTAGTATCCTTTGCAGTCAACTTCTCTTCCTGCTTTGACGCTTTCTGTCTACAGGGGTTGGCCGGGAGCGTTCGCGGCCACGGCATCCGACGCGAAGCGGCTGATCGCGATGTGGTCCGGGTGCAAATTCATGCCGTTCGGATCGAACGTGATGGCGATCTCCGGGCGTTGCCGCCGCAACGCGGCAACCATGGTGCGCCGAATTTCGTCGGGCGGCGCCGATGCGAGCATCTGATCCTGATACGAGAGGATTTCGAGGTGCCGAATGCCGAGGATCTGCGCGGCATCCCGGACCTCAGCTTCGCGGACACGCGGCAGATCGTCGCGTGGACAAATGTCGCCGGTTTTACCGCGTTCGCCGCGGGTCGCGCAGAGGACGTCGATCTCCACGCCCGCAGCCGCGTACTTGGAAATCGTTCCGCCCGCGATGAATGTTTCGCCGTCCGGATGAGCCAAAAAGAAAAGCAAACCTGCCACGGTTCCATTCTCACAGGCGGGATCGTGGCAGGAGACTCCGCGGGCAGACGCTTGGGTAAGAGTCCTTTACGCATTCGATGTTCTCTGCAACGTGGAGCTGCCTATGGCAGACTGAGATGTCTTGGCGTTCGTCACCATCTACATTTCCGGCCCGGGCGGGCAGTATGCCACGAACGTAGAGGCCAATGCATTTGCCGGCGCAAATGGCAGCCCGACCAACTCCTTTCAATCAGATGCGGGAGATTTTGGAAGGCTCCCGCAAGGCCAGTGTTAGTGATTTTCTCTTCTTCTCGATAACAAGCCCCGCCCGCTCTACGTCACCGCGCAGGGAGGTCAGGGCACCATCGCGCGCTGAAATTGATCTATGACCAGTACTCGATGGCCAATCACCACGCGGTATCGCGTGTGCCCGCTGAGACAGGTCCTGCGATAATCACGGACACCCGACCGATGAAGGAAACGACGAATTTCGCAATGAACAAAATAGCCGGGTACTGCCCCTCGCCGTTGCGTCTCTTGGTGATCCTGTTATTGATTGCCTGCTGGTGGCTACGGTCGTCAGCTTTCGGTCAGGGTGATGCGCGCGAGCTACCGGTCAGCATCATCGTTGTCGCTTCGGAAGCGGAGGCCGCCGAGGTTATCGCACAAGTAAAGAGCGGCGCGGATTTTGGCGCGCTGGCGCGCAGTGAGTCCGCCGATCCCACCGCGAATGATTCCGGCTACATGGGAATGACCAATCCTACGAAGCTGCGCCCTGAATTACGCGACGCGCTTCGGGGCGTGGCGCCTGGTCAGATCAGCGGCATAGCCAGAATTCCGTCGGGTTACGCCATTCTCAAAGTGTTGAATGAACCACCGGGTGCCAGGCCCGCAGTCGGCGATGCCGGCCGTATGCAGGCGCTCGCCGGTCAGTCCGTCATACTTCCCACGCCGGATTTTGCGGGTTATGCCGAGGCCAATTTCGCGTTCAACCGCTTTCCCAAACCCACGGGTTGGGAGAACGATATCAGCCAGAACTGTTCCGCCCGCACGAAGTCTGTAGCCGACTCCATCACTCAGCTGGAGACATACCTGAAGGCGCCCAATCCGGACCCCTCGGCCATTGGAGAAGTGAACGCTTTTGTTTCCTACCTGCATTCCTTTCGTGGCGACACGGCGGATGCTATTGCCTTTCGCGAGGCGGCGTATCGGGACGCACTGAAGAACGCACCGTCTCAGGCGCCCTTGCTCGAAGAAGCGCTGGGAATTGCTTATCTGCACCGCGCCGGGACGACGCTGTATGACAGGTTTGTCTTTCCGCAACCCATGGATCCGGGGCAGGTAGGGCCTCAAGAGAAGGCCGACCTGGACAAAGCAGCCGGTTACTTTTTGCGGTATCTTCAGCGTTCGCCGGATAACATCGGCTTCCGATGGCTCCTGAACATGACTTACATGCTGTCGGGCCAGTATCCCGCTGCCGTTCCGAAAGCGTATCTGATTCCGGAGGCATTGTTTGAGTCCAGGGAGAGCGTGGTCCGTTTCACCGACGTTGCAGCCGCCGCTGGCTTGACACGTCACGGCATGGCTGGCGGTCTGATTGTCGACGATTTCGATAATGACGGATTCTTCGATGCGGTGATTTCAAGCCAGGACGATTGCACATCGCTCAGGTACTTCCATAATAACGGCGACGGAACATTCACCGATCGTGCGGCGCAGGCCGGGCTGAGTAATCAGACCGGCGGCCTCAACATCATACAAACAGACTTCAACAACGATGGCTGCAAAGATATTCTGATACTTCGCGGCGGATGGGAGTGGGCGCGTCGTAAGTCGCTGTTACGCAACAATTGCAACGGCACGTTTACCGATGTCACGCGCGAGAGCGGCCTGATGGAGCCAGCACGGTCCACCCAGACCGCCGTCTGGACCGATATCGATAACGACGGTAAGCTCGATCTGGTGATCGGCAACGAAAACGCACCGCTCCAGCTCTTTCTCAACAAGGGCGACGGCACGTTTGTAGATATCGCGGAATCCGCCGGCGTGAACAAGACAGGTTTCGTCAAGGCTGTGGTGGCGACCGATTACGACAACGATGGATACCCGGATCTCTACGTTTCCACTTTCAGAGGCCAGCACTTCCTTTATCACAACAACCACGACAGAACATTTACCGACGTTACGCAACAAGCCGGTGTAACGGAGCAGGGCCCCACTTTTGGAGCCTGGTTCTTCGATTATGACAATGACGGCTGGCCTGACTTGTTTGTCGCGGGCTACTATTCTTCTCTCGAAGACATTGCGTCAGGCTATCTGGGTACGCCGCAAAAAGGCGAGAGCCTGCACCTGTATAAAAACCTGGGAAACGGAAAGTTTCGCGACGCAACAACGGAGACCGGGCTCGATCGCGTCCTGCTGCCGATGGGGCTCAACTTCGGTGATATTGACAACGATGGCTATCTCGATTTCTATCTGGGCACCGGCAGCCCGTCTTTCACTGCACTGTTTCCCAACGTCTTGTTTCATAACGACGCAGGGAAGCGATTCACGGACGTGACCGCTTCGTCCGGCACCGGCATATTGCCCAAAGGACACGGCATCGCCTTCGCGGACATGGACAACGATGGCGACGAGGATCTGGTGGTGGTGATGGGTGGCGCCGTGCCTGGTGATCAGCACAACACACGTCTGTTTGAGAATCCAGGCAACGGCAACGACTGGATCGGCGTTCATCTCACTGGCGTGAAATCCAATCGCGGCGCGGTCGGAGCGCGCATCAAACTGACTGTGCAGAACGAAGGGAACCCGGCCCGCGATATTTACCGTACGGTCGGCAGTGGGGGATCGTTTGGAGCCGCGCCGTTCGAGCAGCATATAGGATTGGGTAAATCCGCGCGGATTCAGACGCTGGAAGTCTGGTGGCCGGCCAGCGGCACGCGGCAGAGTTTTTCGAATGTGGGCAAGAATCGGTTTATTGAAATCCGCGAATTCGACAAGACATTCGCGACAGTGCAACGCCGCTCCTTCCGTCTGGGCAGCACGAAAGTTAAATAGGCGGCCTTCCCGCCGGCTTGAGTAAGGGACCCTGGTGATATCCTCAAAAACAACCTTGATCTGATGACGCGCCGTCAAATACTGTTGTCCGCGCTCGCGCTTCCCGCTCTGCGTTCAGAGGCTCGCGCGCAGCAGTATCGTGGGATGGTTTCGCGGGGCGTCACGCCAGCCCCCCGGGGCAAACCATCGGGACTGCCCTTTCACGCGGGCTTTGTCAACGTCGCGAAGGCTGCCGGGTTGCACTCTCCCGTGATCTATGGAGATGAGGGCCGCGCGGATTACATCCTCGAATCCATGGGATGCGGGGTTGCCTTTATCGATTACGACAACGACGGCTGGCAGGACATCGTAATGCTGACGGGCCGCCGCCGTACCGGCCCCACGCCGGCTGAAGCGACGATCCGGCTTTATCGCAACAACCGCGATGGAACATTTTCGGATGTCACCGCTAAATCCGGTCTCGGCCGCGGCGTATGGGCGGCAGGTATTACCGTGGGCGACTACGACAACGACGGTTTCGACGACATCTTCGTCACGTGTTGGGGCCAGAACATCCTATTCCACAACGACGGCAAGGGAGGTTTTTCGGACGTGACGGAAAAGGCCGGGCTGCTGCATCCGGGTATCCGCTATGGTACGGGCTGCACCTGGATCGATTACGATCGCGACGGCCGGCTGGATCTTTTCGTATCGCACTACGTCGTCTTCGATCCGGATAAAATTCCGCCCCGAGGGAAGAACCCTGAATGCAACTGGAGGGACATCCCGGTTTACTGCGGGCCCGGCGGGCTTCCGCGGGAACCGTGCCTGCTGTATCACAACAACGGAGACGGGACGTTTATGGATGTGAGCGACAAGTCCGGCATCTCGGCTATCAAGCCCGGCTATGCGCTGACGGCAGTTGCCGCCGATTTCGACGGCGATGGCTGGCAGGATATCTACGTCGCCTGTGACACTTCGCCCGGTTTGCTGCTGCGGAATAATCGCAACGGGACGTTTACCGAGCGGGGCCTGGAAAGTGGCGTGGCACTCAACGAGGACGGCCGGGAACAGGCGGGCATGGGTGTCGGCATCGGCGATTTCGATACAGACGGCACTCTGGATATTTTCAAGACGCATTTCAGCGGCGATACCAACGTTCTCTATCGCAACAATGGCGACGGCATTTTTCGGGATGTGACGGCACGGGCCGGACTCGCAGTGGAGACCCGTTTTGTGGGCTGGGGCGCCGCAATGGAGGATCTTGATAACGATGGTCTTCCTGAGATCTTCTTCGCAACCGGCATGGTCTATCCCGAGGTGGAGCCGAGAGCCCCCGACGGTCCGTACAGGACACCATGCGTTCTGTTTCGCAACCTGGGCGGCGGCAAGTTTGAAGAGGTCATGGATCTGGCGGGGCCTGCCCTGAAAGAGCTTCATTCGAGCCGCGGCCTTGCCATCGGCGACTTCGACAACGATGGCGACGTCGACATTCTCATCATGAATATGAATGAGCCGCCGTCGCTGCTTCGCAACGATGTGACGGGCGACAACCACTGGTTAAAAGTCTTGCTGGTCGGCGTGAGTTCGAACCGAAGCGCCATCGGTGCTCAGGTGGCGGCTATTTACGGTAACCACAGGCAGGCACGGGTCGTATTGGCTCAGTCGTCCTATCTATCGGCCAACGACCGCCGGCTGCATTTCGGGCTCGGCGCGGAGACGGTGGCCAATCTGGAGATTCGCTGGCCGAACGGACAGCAGGAGAACATCGCGGATGTGGCGGCGGACCAACTTGTGGTAATACGGGAAGGCTCAGGAGTGGTCAGAACGGAGAAGTTCGCGCGGCGAGCCGTGACAAATTAGTGGAACTGGCGGCTGGCCGTGAGTTCCGGATATCGCTGCCGGAATTCGCGTTATCGTCATTCTTGCGCAGCAAGATCAGTGACATAGCTATCCGGGCCGGATAGACTGTGTTCTACTTTGATCGAGGGTTATGCCGAAGCCGGCAGTATTTCAGTCAGGCGATCAAAGCGGCGTCAAGACCTCAGGATAAGGTGCTGGCCTTGCGCGCGATGACCGTCGCCTGGGATTTGCGGGAGACTGCAGGAGCGCCGGAAAATACGACACCGACGCGTACGAACTCTATCTGAGTGCCTCGGATTTTTACAGCGCCGGAGAAGTAGCGGACGAGATGGGGCGGTTGTGTATCGACAGGGGCGATCTGAACCGCGCCTGGGACTGGTATGAAAAGGGCCACAGCACAGGGCTCCGGCAACCGGAAATCCCCCATGCACGAAAGGATCTCTGGAATTTCCGATGGGCACACGCCCGAGCCAGAATTGCAGTGCGACGTGGCAAGACTTTCGACGCCCGAAAACTGCTGGCAGAGGCCAAAGCGATTCTCGATAAGGGCAGGATTCCGGACCAGAGAGAATACTTTCCGTACCTTGCCGGCCAGGTGGAATTCTATGCGGGCGATTATGCGGCGGCGCTGGCGGATCTGAACCAGGCCAATGAGGACGACCCGTTCATCCGTTGTCTGCTGGCGCAGACGTACGAAAAATCGGGGAACGTCGAAAGGGCGCTTGGATTTTACCATAAAGCCGCCGGCTCCACGGCTCGCAGCGTGCCGGCGGTCTTCGCGCAGCCATTCGCCCGAAAGAAGACGCAGCAGTATTCGACGGCTTACTGGCAATAAAGCCCGACATTTCTCTCTGACATGTCATTGACACCGGGAATTCCCTGTGATATTGTTTCCGAAGCCGATTCTGCGGCTATCGCTTTAACGATAAAGGTGGGGAACCTAATGAGAGTGACGAAACTCCAAACAGCTGCGATTATAGTTGCGACAGTGGCCCTGTCATGTGCATGCCTGTATGGCCAGACAGTTTCCAGCCAGTTAATCGGTACGGTAGAAGATCCGGCGAATGCCGCAATAGTGGGGGCGGACGTCCAGATAACGGACCAGAACAGTACCGCCACGCGTAATATGAAGAGCAGATCGGATGGCTCTTTCATTTTCGCCGATATTCAGGCAGGAAGATACACGCTGACAATCAAGGCCTCCGGGTTCAAGACGCGGGTCCAGACAAACATCGAAGTTCAAACCAGCGATAATCGCAACGTCGGCAACATCTCCATGGAACTGGGCAATGTTTCCGAACAGATCACGGTGACCGCCGAGGCCGCGGCAATTCAGTTATCGAGCAGCGAGAAATCCCGCGAAGTGGACAACACAGAAATTGAAAACATGCCGGAGAGAGGCCGCGACATCTTCGGATACATCGGCACCCTGCCGGGTATCATCGACGGTTCGTCCACCAGTCGCAACTATAGCAATTCTTACTCCGCGGGCGGCCTGACGATGAATGGAAATCTTTCCATGATGAATGTGACCGTCGATGGCCTCTCGGGTATGGATGTCGGTTGCGGTAACTGCCTGCTCGAAGGCAACGCCAACATGGATGCCATCTCGGAAGTGAAGGTCCTCACGTCCAACTATGAAGCTGAATACGGCCGGAATTCCGGTGGCACCATCACGCTGGTTACCAAGAGCGGCACCCAGCAATTTCACGGCACCGGCTGGTGGACGCACCGGCACGAAGATCTGAACGCCAACTCTTACTTCAATAATCTGTCGGACGTTCAAAAGCCCAAGTATCGTTACAATGTGGCTGGCTGGAGTTTTGGCGGTCCCGTTTATATTCCCAAACACTGGAATACCGACAAGAAGAGGCTGTTCCTGTTCGGATCGGAAGAGTTTACCAATCAGTTTGCCGGCGCTTCTCTTGAGCAGCAGTATATGCCGACGGCGCTCGAACGCACCGGCGATTTCTCGCAAAGCTTCGCTTCGAATGGGAGTCTGAATGTAGTAAAGGATCCTACAACAGGCATTGCATATCCGGGAAATGTAATTCCCAAAAGCACATTCGATCCGACCGGCATCGGCCCGACGATCCTGAACTTTTTCCCGCTGCCCAATTATTTTCCTGGACCTGGCAACCCGAACTTCGACAAATACAACTTCGAGATCATCAACGTCGCACGACACCCGATACGCAACTATGTGGGCCGCGCCGATGTGAATATCACGTCGAAGATCACCGGTTATTTCCGGGGGGTGGTAACAACGGATAACACCTATGACCCGTTTGCCGGTTTCCCCTTCATCTATTCGCCGCAGGTTTTTGCCGAGCCGGCATTCAATTACTCGGGGGCAATCACCTACGCGATCAAGCCGAACCTGGTGAACGAATTCAACGCCGGGAAGTCTGGAAGCGACTGGAACTACGCCTACGTCGATCCATCGAACCTCGCCCGGTCCGTTTTCGACAATCCGCCAAAGCTGTTTCCGGTGACTTATGGAAATCCGGTGAATGTCCAGAGCCTGTCCGATCCTTCCCATATGTACGATTTCATTCCCAATGTGAGCTTCGGCAGTATTCCGGCGAGTTCGACCAGCATATCCACGCAACGCGAGACTCCAAACCCCGTTCACAGCTGGGCATTCGTGGATAACGTCAGCTGGGTAAAAGGCAAACACACCATCAAGTTTGGTCTTTACTCGGAATACGACTACAAATATCAGCCGAACGGTCAGGGCTATCTGGGCAGCTATAGCTTTGGCAACGACGGCAACAACACGACGTTTGGCTCGCAGAACGGCTACGCCAACGCGCTGCTCGGCTACTTCTCCAGTTACACGGAGCAGAGCCAGCGTATGACCAACATCGTGGACTACTGGAACGTCGAGTGGTTCGTGCAGGACAGTTGGCGTGTCTCTAAGAGGCTGACTGTCGATATGGGTGTGCGTTTCTACCACCAAACACCGCAGGTGGATGAAAACGGAACCTGGGCAATATTTAACCCCGCCACCTACAGTGCGGCAAGCCTGCCCCGGCTCTATGTTCCGTTTATCTCTGGTGGCAAACGGGTCGCGGAAGATCCTGGCACCGGTGCACTGGCTCCGGCTGCAGCCATCGGCGCTTACGTTCCCGGAACCGGAAACTATGCCGACGGTATGGTGGCCCTGGGCAAGGGCGTGGACTCCTACAAGCAGACGCCAGGCGTGGTGGCTGCACCACGCATTGGTTTTGCCTACGACTTGTTCGGTGATGGCAAGACCGCACTCCGCGGCGGATTCGGCATTTTCTACAATCGCGTGAACGGGAATTCCGTGTATGGAATGACTGGCAACCCGCCCAACTCTTTTACCGCGTCCGTCTATGACGGCACCATCAGCAGCCTGCAGCAACTGGGTCCAGGCGGCGGGTACATTGCGCCGTCCAGCGTGAGTTGGTACAGCAACGGGCAGTGGGACTCGGAGCGCAACGCCAGCCTTGGCATCCAACGCAACGTGGGCTGGAATACGGTGGTGGACGCTTCCTGGGTCGCAGATTGGGGCGTCAACCAGCCCTGGACGTACAACATCAATTCCATCCCTCTCGGCGCCGACTTCGCTGCAAGTAATGCCGACCCCACCAAGCCGGGATCGGTCCTGCCTACGATATTCGAACGCACGGTCTATCCGGGCTGGGGCAATCTCACGCAACAGGCATGGGGCGGGTCCACCAACTACAACTCGCTGCAGACCGCTGTCAGAAAACGTCTGGAGCACGGCGTGGAAATCAGCGCAAACTTCACCTGGTCTCGATCCATGGGTCTGACGAGCTTCCAGCCACTGGTGGCGAATAACGCGGAGTACAACTACGGGCCGACAGGTCAGGATCGCCGGCGGATTCTGAACTTCGACTATACTTACGAACTCCCGCAACCCGGCAAATTAATGCATGCCCCGATCCTGGGAATTATCACGGATCACTGGGTCCTCTCGGGGATCACGACTGCGCAGACGGGGGCGCCGTTTACACCGGGGTTCTCAACCAACCCTTCGGTAGACATCACCGGGTCTTCCAGTCTTGGTGCGCGCATTCAGGTCGTCGGGGCCGGCCAGGGCGCCGGTCCCGGAGGAAACTATGCGGCCAACAATATTGGCCAGACCACGTATTTCAATACGAACGCATTTGCTGAGCCGGCCGTCGGCACCATCGGCAACGCGGGTGTCAATATCCTTCGCAACCCTGGGTACGTCAATTTCGATGCCAGCATAGCCCGGCGGATTCCAGTGGGACACAACGAAAAACGTGTGTTCGTGTTGCGCTTTGAAAGCTACAACATTTTCAACCACTCCGAGTTCAACGGTCTGGGTACCTCGGCGATCTTTAACGCGTCAAATGTGAATACCCAGAACACCTTTGGCACGGTCACTGGCACGCGTCCCGCGCGCATCTGTTCCGGCGTGCTTCGCTTCGAGTTCTGATCCGGCGGAAAATCCTGTGGCGGCGGAGAGGCTTTCGGGTTTCTCCGCCGCCACAGGTCCGTTTAACGGAGGGCAACAGACTGTTGCAGGCGCAGGTGATAGGATTTATGCGTCTGCCATGCCGTCGAATAATTGAGTTCCGAAGGAGATGAGATTATGCGTCGTAGAGATTTCCTGCCGGCTGTTGCCGCAGCCCCTGTTTTGCTGGCTCAGGCACAGACGCCACCCGCTGCGGGTGGTTCTGGCCGTGGCGCCTTTGGTGGCTCGGGCCGCGGGGGCGGACGCGGTGGCCCGCCTCAACCGCTTCCTCCGTCGTCCGTTGTAGCCGCCCCTCGCAAAGGTCGCATTAAGCAAGGCGTGACGGGGGGCGTGTTTGGCCGGCTCGGCACACTGGATGAGCAATGCCGTGAGGCGGCTCGCCTCGGCATCAAAGGTTACGACCTGATCAACACTCCGGAACAGTGGGCCATTCTGAAGAAGTACGGCCTCACTCCCACGATGTATCAGCCCCCCGCCGGTGCCGGCATCGGTAACGGGCTCAATCTCAAGTCGAACCATGACCGGCTCGAGGCCGTCATGAACACCACGCTCGACGAAGCCGCGGCAAACGGGATTCCCAGCATCATCACTTTTTCCGGAACTCGCAAAGGCATGGCCGACACTGAAGGCGCAGACAACTGTGTGGCGTTCCTGAACAAGGTGAAGGCCCACGCCGAAGACAAGGGCGTCAACATCTGCATGGAGTACCTCAACAGCAAGGTGAACCATCCGGATTATATGTTCGACCACATCGCCTGGGGCGTCGACGTGATGAAACGCGTGAATTCGCCACGCGTGAAGATCCTCTACGACATCTACCACGCACAGATCATGGATGGCGACATCGTACGCAACATCCGTGACAATTTCCAGTGGATCGGCCATTTCCACACCGGCGGCAATCCCGGTCGCCACGATATCGATGAGACCCAGGAACTGAACTATCACTTCATCGCGCAGGCCATCGCGGATCTGAATTATACGGGTTACATCTCTCACGAATACAGTCCGGCCGCGGGCCACGAACCGATCGCGGTTCTCGAAAAAGCCATCGAAATCTGCGACGCATAACAGCCGCGGCAGGAGAATATTCATGAAAACCCCAATAAAGTGGCTAACCGCGAGCGCCCTGCTGGCTGCGACGGTGGCGCTATGGGCGCAACCACCGGGCGGTCGCGGAGGTTCAGGAGGATTTGGCGGCTCCGGCCGCGGCCGCGGGGGAGGAGGAGGTGGCGCGGGGTTCGTGCCCAATCCCACGTACGATAAGGAGCCGCCGGTGCTGCCCGCCGACTTGAAATCCGGCGGAGTACTGATCTATTCGAAAACCAACGGATTCCGCGAAGAGGCCGCGCTTCAGGCGTCGGATACCGCGCTTGCGGCCATAGCTCACGAACGGGGGTGGCCCTGCTTCGTAACGGAAAATGGCGCCGTCATGAACAAGGAACAACTGGCGAAGTTTAAGGTGGTTGTCTGGAACAACAATAGCGGCGACACCCTGACTCCCGACCAGCGGGAGGCCTTCAGGACCTGGGTGGAGAACGGCGGATCCTACGTCGGAACTCACGGCGCGGGCGGCGATCCCAAATACGACACCCCGAACGGCCACACTTCGCTCGCCGACTGGCCATGGTATATCGAGACCCTGCTCGGAGCTCAATTTACCAGCCATTCGCCGCAACAGTTCGGCGACGCTCACGTGGAAGATCCGAAGAGCCCTCTGACGAAGGGTTTACCGGCAGTCATTCATCGCTATGATGAATGGTACGCTTTCGCCACGAACCCACGCAGCCTGCCGGGCTTCCACATTCTGATAACGGCAGACGAGAAAAGTTATAATCCAGGCCGGTCTACGATGGGCGCGGACCATCCTCTGGCCTGGTGGCATTGCGTCGGAAAAGGCCACGTATTTTATTCCGCGCTCGGACATGGCGGAATGATGTACGCTGAACCGGTTATTCTTCAGCTTTATGGGAATGCCATGGCGTGGGCGCTCGCTGAGAGCGGACAGAACTGCGCCGCCGGTAAGTAGCGAGGGCGTGTGTGATCCGCCTCTTTCTATGTGCGCTGGCAACATACGCTGCCTTTGCGGCGGGATCTCTTTTCACCGAAGGTCTCGATGCGCTGAAGCGCGGTGACTTCCCCACCGCCGAACGCAGGCTCAAGGCGGAAGTACAGTCGCATCCCGACGAAGTTGAGGCACTCAGCTTCCTGGGTGTGGCGCTCGATAGTCAGAAGAAGTTCGCGGAGGCCGACGCGTTCCACCGCCGGGCGCTCGCACTCGGGCCGCGATCCAGCAGCATACTCGACAAGTACGCCAGCCATCTGCTGGTCACTGGGGATGAATCCGGCGCGCGCACGACCTTCCTCAAATCGCTCGCGCTGGATCCGGCGGACGGCTACGCCAACTTCCAGTTGGCGCAACTGGCCCTGAAGGCCAAAGACGGACCCGGGGCCCTGACGTACCTGAACCGTCTCTCGCCCGAGCAGGCGGGTAAGCCGGATGTTGTATCGCGACGTGTCGTCGCACTGGAACTGAGCGGCCGTAACGTCGACGCCAGGGCGCTCGCTGCTGTATTCCGAAATGATGCGGAGTGGAACGCTTTCACCGGCCGCGCCCTCGCCGATGCAGGTGAGCTGAACGTAGCCGAGACTCTTCTCGAGAGCGCTCTGGCCGCGAGCCCCGACAGCTTTCCGTTGCTGTTCGGCCTGGGTGTCGTTGCGTCTCACACGGGTCACTATACGCGGTCACGCGAGGTATTGGAAGCTGCTCTCCGGCAGCAACCGCGTAACGTGGATGTGCTCTACAGTCTCGCCTGGGCGTGTGACGCGGCCAAACAGAACGAGGATGCCTTCCGCCTTCTGGCGCAGGCTGCCCAGGTGGCTACCGGGCGTGTGGACATACAAAGGTCGCTCGCGATCGCCGCCGGAAACCTGGGGGAATACAAGGCTTCCGCCGATGCCTGGGACGCTTACGTGCAACTCGATCCGGCTGACGATGCCGGCCGGCGTGAACGCGGCTTTGCCCACGCTCATATCGGGCAACTGGACGCTGGCCTGGCGGATCTGCGCTGGTATGTCGCGCGGCACCCCGACGACGCGGAAGCCTGGTATGAACTGGGCATTGCCGAGAGTGCGAAGGACCCGGACATCGGGATGTCAAGCCTGGATAGAGCCATTGCGCTCAAGCCCGATTTCGCAACAGCGCGGTCGGTTCGGGGCGTTCTCTACTATAGGGAGGGCAAGCCCGAAGCTGCTTTGCCGGACCTTGAACTCGCCGCTGCCGCCGAACCGGGCAGTGCCATGATTCAGTACCGGCTGGGACAGGTTTATCTGGCGCTCGACCGCCTCAGCGATGCCTTGCGTTACTTCCGTCGCGCCGCGGAACTCGCACCCAACGATTACCCGGCGCAGGTTCATCTCGCGAACGCGCTCGCGGAGGCCGGCCAGACCGTCGAATCGGACGCGATCATGGAAAGAATCCGGAATTGGCCGGTACGCAAAGATGCGTCTGTCGAACTTCTGGACGGCGCGAGTCCTCCAGCGAGATAGCGCGGTCATTCGCCCGGTGCGTTCGCTAACTGCGCCCGGTTTTCCCCGCCGCCCGCCACGCATCTCCCATGCTGGACTGCCGCACCACGAGTTTCGCTTCGAGCAGAATTGTCTTCGGCGGCAACGGTTTGGTGGACTCTACCTGGCTGAGCGCCAGTTTCGCCGCGTTCTCTCCCATCGAGACCGCGTTTTGATCGAAAGTGGTGAGAGGGACCCTAAGGAAGTCGGAGTGCCGGATGTTACCGCAGCCTACGAAGGCCACGTCTTCGGGAATTCGTAAGCCCGCGTCGAGTACAGCCTTCATGCCATTGATGGCGCTCTGATCGTTAAAGCAGAAAACACCGTCGGGCGGTTCTGAGAGGGCCAGTAGTTCCTTCATGGCCGCATAAGGCGCGTTATCGCTCGCGTCGCCAGCCTCGCCGAGAGTACGCTCGTATGCCGGGCGCACCCGTATCGAATGCTTCTTCAGTGCCCGGCGATATCCCTCAAGGCGTTGCCGCCCGGGGCTCAGTCCTGAGCGATACAGGCACGCGATCCTCTTGCAGCCGGACTGAATAAGGTGCTCGGTACCCATCACACCGACGGCGTGGTCGTCCACCCCGACAAAGTTCGAGTTCAGTTGATCGATGCGACGGTCGATCAGCACGTAGGGGACTTTCTGCTCCTCGATACTCCTGCAGATCTCGAATGTCGGTTGGCTGCTGGCTATGATCAGCGCGTCGACGCGCCGCGCGAGCAGCTGAATAATCTCCTGCCGCTCGAGTTCCGGATCTTCTTCCGAGGTGGCGATGACCAGTCCATATCCTCTTGCCCGGAAGACATGGCTCAAACCCTTGGCGACTTCTCCAAAAAACGAGTGGAGAAGGCCGGGAACAACAAAGCCCACAATCAGGGATCTACCCGTCACCAGCGCGCGAGCGGCCAGATTCGGCACGTAGTTGAGCTCGCGCATTCGTTTCAGCACGCGGGCACGCGTTTCCTCGCCTATGTCGCTGTGATTGCGAAGGACCTTGGATACGGTGACGACGGACACACCCAGTTCCTTTGCAATGTCTTTCATCCTGACGTTTGCCATTTCGCTAAATTGTAGCCCTCCGTATTCGTGCCCAGCCCGGAGAATCGAAGATCCTCAGGAACGGTTGTTGCCCCATCGACCATTGACATTACGCCGCAGCGTCAATATCGTTTACTTTACCGTAAACTATGCGAAACGGACATCTTCAATGAAAATCACCAGAAGCCACGCGATTACCGCCCTGGCCGGAGCCCCGGCATTACTTCTTCTGCGGAAGTCCGCCGCCGAAGTCCGCCGCGGAAGATACACTTCCGGCAATCGACAAGGGACCATTCGAGGGTTCCGCGGAAGCCCTCAGAACCTGCGAGATCCCACCGTGGTTTCAGGACGCAAAGTTTGGCATGTGGGCGCATGGGTGGCCCCAATCGGCGGCTGAAGACGGCGACTGGTATGCCCGCAACATTTACATTCAGGTTCCGGCCATTATAAGTATCCCGTCGCGACTTGCGGCCATCCGTCGAGGTTTGGCCACAAGGCTATTTGCCAGACATGGAAAGGCGACAAGTTCGATCCCGATCGTCTGATGTCGCTTTACAAGAGGGCCGGAGCGAAATACTTCATGACCATGGGCGTCCACCATGACAATTTTGATTTGTGGAATTCCAAACACCAGCCGCGATGGATCGCAGTAGCGACCGTCCCGAGGAAGGATGGAGTGGGTCTGTGGAAGAAGGCGGCGGATAAGTGCGGGCTGAAATTCGCGGTCAGCGAGCACCTCTCCAACAGTTTCAAGTGGCTGGCGGTTTCCCGCCTCAGCGACACCGTGGGGCCGCTCGCCGGGGTCTCTTACGACGGCGCCGACCCACAATACGGAGACTTGTATCACAGGATCACAAAAAGAGTATCTGAATCCACCGAGTGGCACCGGACGAGGCCAGTTCGGCGGTTCAGGTCGCGCGGCGCGAGGACCCTTTGAGCCCGGGCCTCCGTCGATGAGCCGCAATGCGCCGCCGGAATGGAAGTTAGAGTACTTTCAGCGCATCAAGGACCTGATTGACAATTACCATCCGGACCTGCTGTATACCGATGGCGGAATTCCGTTCGGCGACCTCGGTTACAAACTCGTTTCTCACTTTTACAATGTCAACGCGAAACTCCACGGCGGTAAAGTGCAGGGCGTCTATACAAGCAAGACCCGCAGAGATTGCGATACAGGCACGTGCGCGCTCGATATCGAGTGCGGAGTCGCCAATCACGAAATGGATGGCAGTGAACAGCGAAGTGATTTACGCCGCCCGGCCATGGAAGATTCTCGGGGATGGGCCAGGGTTTGACTCAGCCCGGCCCGGGCTTTAACGAGAACAATCGGAAAGACCTTACGGCGGGCAATGTGCGCCTCACGACAGAGGGCAGCACTCTCTATGCCTCTGTAATGGGATGTCCGGAGAAGGAAGCGTCGATTCCGGCGCTCGCTCTGGGGGGAAGAATAGCGTTCCGAAGATACGGAATGTGGAGTTGCTGGGGCATTTCGGCAAGGTGAAGTTCACGCAGGACCAGACGGGCTTCCAGGCACAGATGCCGGAGCAGAAGCCGTCCGACCAGGCGATTACGCTGAAGATCGCACTGGTTTGATGTGCGCCAGTGCGGAACAGCCGGGTTATCGTTACTTTGCGGGCGTGAACGCGTATAAAGTGTCGCCGGCACCGACCAAAACATATTGGCTGCCATCCAGTTCCCACGTGGATGGCGGGACGCGGACGGCCGCCTGTAATTTCGTGTGCCAGAGAGCTTCGCCCGTTGTGGCGTTGAGAGCCTCGAGGAACCCACCCGGTGCGCCCGTGAAGATCAGATTACCGGCCGTGGAGAGCAGCCCGGAGTTGTTGCCGCCTTCCCACGGATGGCTCCATTTGATTTTGCCGGTCTGGTAATCGATCGCTTCCAGCATGGACTCCGACCAGCCGCCGCGGTCGTTGCCGCCCCAGCCCTGTGGATTGTCGCTATCGTCGTAGATATAGTAAACGCTGAACGCGTGATTGGCGCTCACGTAAAACAGTCCTGTTTGCGGGCTGAAAGTGGGTGGATACCAGTTCGTTGCACCGCCCTGATTGGGGCTCACCAGAGCACCCGAAATCGACGGAAACATGTCCGGATTGGGAATCGGCTGGCCCTTCGCGTCATAGCCCAGCGACCAGTTGGTCTTCACATATTCGGTATGCACGTAAGCTTTGCCGGTCACGCGGTCAAGCACAAAAAAGTGACCATTACGCGCGGCGATCGCCAGAAGCTTGCGTGGCTGGCCCGCGATCGTGCCGTCAAACAACACCGGGGCCTGCGTCGCGTCCCAGTCATGAGTATCGTGGGGCGAAGTCTGGAACCACCACGCCAGCTTACCGGTATCGGCGTGCACGGCCACCACCGAAGCGGTGAAGAGATTGTCTCCCTTGCGGTTCACGTTGGCGATAACGGGCTGCGGGTTGCCCGTGGTGACGTAAATCAGCTCGGTATCGGGATCGTAAGTGATCGGCTGCCAGGTCATGCCGCCGCCGTGCGACGCCATGTCCACGTTGGGCCAGGTCTCCATACCGGTGTCGCCCTTCTTCTGCGGCACGGTAAAGAAGCGCCATTGAAGTGCGCCGGTTTCAGGGTCGTGCGCTTCAATATAGCCGGCGATGTCAAGATCGTCGCCGCTTACGCCGGAGATCACGTGGTTACCCACCACGACGGGGGCCACCGAACAGTAATACATCTGGTCGATGTCGGCGATGACTTTCGCCCAGCGGAGCTTGCCATCGGTTTTGTTCAGCGCGACCAGGTTGCAATCCGGAGTTTCGAAGTAGACGAAATTGCCGAACATGCCCATACCGCGATTGGAGAAGTGGCGCGCGCCCTTGCTTTGCCAGGTGTAGTGCCAGATCTGTTTACCAGTGTGAGCGTCGATGGCGAAAGCATGGTCCTGCGTCGAGATGTATAACACACCGTCCACCATCAGCGGCGTTCCAGTGGGATTGTTGCCGCCCGGATCGCCCGACTCTATCCTGAAGGTCCAGGCTTGGGTCAGCGAGCCGACGTTCTTGTCGTTGATCTTGGTCAGTGTACTGAAGCGGCGTCCGGAGTAGTCGCCGTTGTAGGTCGGCCAGGATTCGGCGAGCGGGCCTTTCTGCGCGTGCAGCGCTGGCCCGGCTACGGTGAGAGCCGCCACGAAAGCGAGGGCGGGGGTGAGAATGGCGCTGACTCTGATCATTTCACTGTCTCCAGATAGACCACCAGGTTGTGAACGTCGCTGCTTTTCAGGCGGTCGAGCATTTCATGATGAGCGGCAAGTGGATCGTGCTTCACGACCCGCAGCGCCGGAGTTCGGGTCCAATGGGTTACCTTTCCGTCGGCATCGCGCACCTGCACATCAAAATCGTCGAGTTGAACAATGTCGCCGGTGACGGCCGGTCCGTCGGGCGGTGTCACTGTAATGGTGACGGCGGTTGGCGAAGGCGCTCCGCCGGCGCCTCGGCCACCCCCGCCGCGACCTCCCCGCCCGCCGCCGCCGGGGAACAGCAAGGCCTGCTGCAGATTGACGGAGTCGGGATATTTGGTGCCGATCGCGAACAGGGTATGGGGCGCACCCTCAGTCAGCGCGTGGCAGGTTGCACATTTGCCATCGCCGTTGAAGTAAGCCTTGCCCGCGACGAGATCGCCGATCACCTTGTTAATCCCCGTTGGCGAGCGCTTAAGTGCGTCGTCAACCCTCTGTTTGAGGAAGTGCGAGAGATCGGCCACCTGGCCGGAGGTGAGATCGGCGCTGTTCTTCTTGCTCTGCAGCGGATGGCCCTTTTTGAGAAAGGGACCGAGTTCGGAACCGAAGCGGTCTTTCAGGACTATGTTGGACCGGACCAGGTTGGCACCGGTTTCGCTGCCGTGTGCCGTTGGACCGTGACAGTCCACACACTCGGCGGCGTACAGGGAACGTCCGCGGTCGGCGGCGGCGGCGTCCACGACTTGCTTGTCATAGGGACCGACACCGCCGTTGCCGCCGCGGCCGCGCGCCGGGCCGGAAGCGCCCTGGGGACCTTGCGCCAGAAGGGTTGCGACGGCGAGCAAGGCCACCGCGAATAGACGAGTCATCCTCATTGTTCCTTTCGGTGCATCCATTGTATATCGCACAGGGCGGATGTCGCTCCGGTTCAATTCCCATGCGTGGCGCTTTGATGGCCAGGTGAAGTCCTGCGTGATGTAACCGGCGGCGCTGTGCAATCGCACCGTGCGCAATGGGTTTGGATTGCCACGTTCCCTGAAAATCAGACGCCTATCCATGGCGAATTACCAAATTCGCCTGAATACGGTGGCTTGGGAGGTATTGTTACCATTGCCGGGACGCGCGACTTGATCATCCTGTTCGTTCATGTGATCGTCACCGTGGTCCGACTTGCCGGGCCGGGGGGACTCCGTTCTGTGGTTGCGGAATCCGCGCTGATCCGGTATCAGCTGCTAATTCTCAATCGCGGGCGCAAGCGTGCGCCTAACCTGCGCGCCACGGATCACATTGCCGCCGGTTTGTTCACCCCTTTTCCTCAACCCGGCACGTATCCTTCGTTCCGCCATCGTTCTGAAGCCCTCCATCTTGCTCCATCTTCACGCCTGTTAAGGAAACGCAAGTACCGCCTGCTGTTTTCGCCCCAGCTCAGACTCCGACCCGGCCCGAAAGGACCGAACCAGGAACTCATCGACGCCGTCGTGGCCATGAAGCGGCGTAATTCCGGGTGGGGCTGTCCTCGCATTGCCGAGCAGATCGCGGTGGCTTTCGGCGTCGAGATCGATAAGGATTTGGTGCGCCGTATCCTGAGCGCGCGCTATCGACCGGAATTGGATTCAGCAGGCCCATCCTGGCTGACGTTTCTCGGCCACATGAAAGGACAGTCTGTGGAGTTGTGATTTGTTCCGATGCGAATCCGCCACTTTGAGAACTCACTGGGTTCTCGTGGTGATGGACCAATTCACGCGCCGCATTATCGGGTTTGGCGTCCACTGCGGCAGCATGGACGGAATGGCGCTGTGCTGCATGTTCCATCGCGCCATTCGCGGGCAAAGTCCGCCCAAATACCTCAGCTCGGATCATGATCCGCTGTATCGGTTCCACCAGTGGAAAGCCAATCTTCGAGTACTCGAGGTGACGGAGATCAAGACTGTCCCATACGTGCCACCTATCGCATCCGTTCGTAGAGAGGCGATCGGGACGGTTCGGCGCGAGTACCTCGACCGGATCCTATTCTGGACGACCGTCGATCTGGAGGCAAAACTAACCGAGTTCCAACGTTACTATAACGGCCATCGAACGCATGGCGGGTTGGAGGGACGCCTGCCAGAACAGGTATCTGACGGATCGAACCCACCGATCTATTTCGATTCCTACCGCTGGCGCAGACATTGTCGAGGGCTGTATCAGACTCCAATCGCCGCATGATTTAGGAATTCGCCATGGACACGCTGTTCGCCGTCTGTGAGGGTGGAGTTCTGCGCTCGTCCGAGCCGCTCGCGCCGAACACGAACGGGTAAGTGTGACCATCTGCGACGAGTTGCCAGACCCGGCAGAACCGTGGCTCGACCACGAGTATATGGCGGCTATAGACGTAATGGATGAGTCCGCACCCACCCTGGAAGAAGTGAGATGTATGCTTTCCGGGATTTCGGGGAATCTGTCTGACTCCATTGGTGAAGAGCGCGACGCCGGGGATAATATTGGGAATCTATCTCGACACCAGCGCACTGGCAAAGCCGAATCACACCAGAAATCGGGACATTAAAGTTCCAGCCTCGGAGGAAAAAACACGGCGGGCAATTCATCTCCGCAGATTTCCGCCGATCAGCGCTCGGTCGGCTGGTTAACCGGATCCCTCAACCGCTGCGCGTCCTATCCGCTGGCGGTGAAGCTGGCAGTCCATAGGCCAGGAATGTCCCTGCGCCGTTTCAACCGAGACGGGAGGGCAATTTTCGACTGATATTTTGTCGCGGGCGGGCGAGCGGAAGGTCGCCTTTGCCGGATTTTCCGGCGGCACACCGGCGCAATATTACGACTGAAGATACATCTCTGCGGGTCGTCTGGTTGACGGGGCGGCGATTTGACTGCCAGTGCTCCTGTGTGGACGAGATTGCTTGCAGCGCCAGGTCAGGAGTGAGCGATGCACCGCTGATGACGAATATCGGTACCGCTCAGGGCATGATCCGCGAGCGGGCCGGCCCTTGATTATTTGTCGCAGGCTGGTCTGCCTCATCCCGTGCCATCCGTTGTTCGTCCACCGAATCTGGCGCGACTTTTGCCCAACAAATCGCATCGTGCAGACGTCTAATCTGGGAACGGAGGAATCGTCCCAATGAGTCCAACGAAACCAGCCCTGCCATCTCAACGGATTCTCGCCCGGCTCAGTTTAACCGCCGCGCTTTCCATCGCCGCTCTTTACGCCCAGACGTCAGACCCCGCCGCGAAGTTCGAACTCGCCAGCGTCTACCCCAGCCCGCGCCCCATCAACGCCAACGCCGCTGGATTTAGCGGCGGTCTGCTGCCCGGCGGGCGCTATCAACTCCGTTGGGCCACCATGCTCGATCTCGTCCGCACGGCCTGGGACATAGATCCCGCCAAAGTCCTGGGTGGCCCCAGCTGGCTGGATCTCGACCACTTCGAGATACGGGCCAAAGTCCCTCCTGGCACTACGGCCGTTACCGTTAAGCCGATGCTGCGGGCGCTGCTCAAAGAGCGCTTTGCTCTGGCGGTGCGCGACGACACCAGGCCGGTCAACGCCTGGGTCCTGACGGCAAGCAAGCATCCCCAGCTGAAGCAGTCCGACGGTGGCGAAAAGTCTGAGTGTCGCAATGCGCAGCAGTCGCAGGGCGACGGCAACGGACGCGGGCCCGGCAACCAGCCCGTGCGGACCATCGAACTCACGTGCCATAACATGACCATGGAAGACTTCGCCGCTCACATGAGCGACATGCCCGGATCATGGAACTACACCAGCGGCGCGCTCGCGACCGATCAGACCGAGCTCAAAGGCGCCTGGGATTTCGACCTCAGGTATTCCCAGCGCAACGGGCAGATCCGCGAACACGTGGAAATCCTCAGCCTCTTCGACGCCATCGATAGACTCGGCCTGAAGCTCGATCCCGGCATGGCGCCGATGCCCGTCGTGGTCGTCGATTCCGTGAACCGCCTCCCAACGCCCGATTCTCCGGAAGCCACCAAGGCCTTCCCGTCGCCGCCTACCGAGTTCGAAGTCGCAACGGTGAAGATGAGCGATCCGGATCAGAAAGGTATCAACTTTCAGTTGCAGCCCGGCGGCAGGCTGAACGTGCGGGGCGCAACGCTCCAGTTCATGATCGAGCAGGTGATGGGCGTGACCGACGAAATGCTGATTGGCGCGCCGAAGTTCCTTGACGTGCAGCGCTGGGATATTGTCGCCAAAGCGCCGGACATCCTCGTGGAAGACGGTAACGCCGATTTCGACACGCTGCTGGTCATGGTGAAGTCTCTGCTGGCAGAGCGCTTCGGGTTCAGGTTCCACTTCGAAGAAAAGCCAGTCCAGGCATATACGCTGACCGCGCCCAAGCCGAAAATGAAGAAGGCCGATCCGAACTCCCGCACCGGCTGCAAGGAGGGTCCTCCCACGCTTGTTCGCATCGACCCCCGCAATACCGATCCGGTGCTGGGCCGTCTGCTTTCCTGCACCAACGCGTCGATGGCGTACCTGGCCGATCAACTCCAGTATCTGGCAAACGGCTACGTGCATTCCGCCGTTCTCGACTCCACCGGCCTTGACGGCGGCTACGATTTCACGCTGAGTTTCAGCACCATCGGACAGTTCCAGGGTGGCGTCCTGCCGGACCCTGGGTCCGCAGCTTCCGACCCCAACGGCGCCATTTCCCTCCCCACCGCCATGGAAAAACAACTCGGTCTGAAAATGGAACTCGTTAAGCGACCGATTCCGGTGCTCGTCATCGATCACATCGAGGAAAAGCCAAACGACAACTAATGCTGCCTGATATTTGAAAAGCGACGCCGCGGGTTCGTGCGAACAGAAGCCTCCATGATCCGGCAGCAGATGTCGTGCCGGTCACACGGATTTCATCCCGTACCCGGTTACACCGGCGCGAAGCAAGAGGGTGCAGCGAGTGAACTCCCGATCCTTGCACAGTTTGACAGGCGAATGGAATCATCTTACGATAGTTCAGTCCTTGTACTTCCCGTCGTTCGTTGGTTCCTCCGCTGGCAACCATCCCTGAAATTTCGTGGCAGGAGATGTTCATGATGACCGCCGCAGTACCGACCGATATATTGAGCCGATTCCTGTCGCAGTTCCCCAGTGAGCAACAGGCGATGCGGTTTTGTAGTTACTCGCTCGCGTTGCTCATGGCGTCCGCGACCTTCTCAGGAGCCGCGCTCGCTCAAACCGACGTATCGCAGCGCGGCTACGACCGCTTTCGCACGGGAGCTAATACTTCCGAAACAATTCTGAATCCCGACATTGTCAAATCGGCCGCAAATCAGTTTCACAAAAGGTTTGTGATGAAGGTGGATGGCAAGATCGAAAGCTCGCCACTATTCGCTGCCGGAGTGACGATCGCAGGTGGTCTTCATAACGTGATCTACGTCGCCACTATGCACAACACCGTTTTCGCGTTTGACGCTGACACGGGCGCTCAGCTTGCGACCCGCTCGGTGGATGCGCCCGTTACGGGCCAGGACGTCGGCACGCTCAAGCCCGCTACGATTCACAAGGAGTTCGGGATCGTCAGTACTCCCGTAATCGATCGGTCCACGGGCACTATCTACCTCGTGCGGTGGGGATACGAGAGCGATACCAGCGGACCCACATTCCGGCTTTTTGGGCTGGATATGACAGATCTTAGTCAGGAGAAATTCGCTTCCAGGGTTATCGATTCGTACAACGCAGGCGGCCGCGGATTCGATCGGTACCGCCAGATTCAGCGCGCAGCGCTCACCCTAACGGTGAAACCCGACGGCAGCAAGGGTATTGTGATCGCTTTTGCCGGTGGTGAAGGAGAGGGAAGCGTCCCGGGATGGGTCGTCGTGTTCGATGCGGCTAAACTGACAGCCTCTGAAGGACCCGCAGTATGGTGCAGCAATCCCAACAACAGTTCGGGCGCGGGAGGAGGAGGCGGCGTCTGGATGGCCAACGCGGCCCCTGCCGTCGACGAAAACGGGGATATTTTCGTTGTGACGGGAAACGGCCCCTATCGGCCATCATTTGGTCTGGACCAACTGGGCGAGAGTGTTGTGCACCTCATCTGGACGCCAGGCAGTCCGGCCACGCTCACCGCCGCCGATTGGTTCACGCCATTCGTCGATACCGACCGGGATCCCGATCACCGCGATCAGGACCTCGCCGCCGGCGGCGTTCTGGAATTGCCCGACGAAACCGGACTGATCGTTGGCGGCAAAGACGGTGTCTACTATCACGTCAACCGTTCCGACATGGGGCAGCGCGACTTCACCAAGCTGCTTGAACCGCCGTTCGTGGCCGCCTTCGATTATCAGCCGGCCAACGGCCACACGTCTTTATTCGACGATCTGAACCAGGTGACCTCGGCCGACCCGTTCAAGATCGGAGCCGTCGATCAGGGCAGAACTCCTCACACCCATGGAACGGCCGTGTATTTCAATGGCTTGCTGTTCGTTCAGGGCGAGAATAATCAGGTGCGCGTGTTCTCGAAAACCGGCGGGAAATTTGGAGCGAACCCGACAGCGCGTGGAACATTGATGGCGTCGCAGGGCACTGCGCCGCCTGGCGGAATGGCCGGAGGCATTTTGTCCATCTCTGCGAACAACACCTCCAACGGAATTCTGTGGGTGAACGAAGCCTTCGGCAATCTCGCAAGCGATCCGTACGCGCTCGCGGCACCCACTCCGAACATACTGCGCGCTTACGATATTGCAGATGTAACGAGCGGCACGCTGCAACCGATCTGGGACAGTGAAATGGAGCCGAACGATCATCTGGGCGCCGCGACGAAATTCGCGCCTCCGCTGGTGGCGAATGGCCGCGTCTACCAGGCGACCTACGATAACCAGG
>Ga0302140_10001939_pt1 | contig 27057 bp, 24 predicted proteins | sample I_Bog_E1_1_FD_202095 | JGI IMG/M metagenome (GOLD analysis project Ga0302140, IMG submission 202095) | Peat permafrost microbial communities from Stordalen Mire near Abisko, Sweden - I_Bog_E1_1 | ecosystem: Environmental > Terrestrial > Soil > Wetlands > Peat | place: Sweden: Abisko, Stordalen... | reverse complement strand
TACAACTTCACATTGTTGCCGATCATACAGCTTTCGCCGATGACGATACCTGTGCCATGGTCGATATGAAAATATTCGCCGATCTGCGCCGCAGGGTGTATGTCGATACCGGTTTTGGAATGGGCCCATTCCGTAAGTATACGCGGCAAAAGGGGTACCTCATGCCGGTACAACGCATGGGCAAGGCGATAAAACGAGATGGCAAAAAAACCGGGATAGGTCCTGATCACCTCAAACTCGCTGCAGGCCGCCGGGTCTCCATTAAATATGGCCTGTATATCGGTATTCAGCAGCTCATACAATTCCGGTATCTGCTCAAAAAACTCTGCGGCTAATAGTACGTTGTCGCAATCCTGGCAGGCTTTTGTGGCATTCATGATCACTGCGAGTTCTTGCTCCAAACGCAGAAATTCTGCTTTTACCTGCTGCGGATCAAAAAAATCCTGCCGCTGCTGTTCGGGAAAAAGCAAACGGATCACCTGCAGCGCCCAGGTGGTGATTTCCTTGTTGGAAGGCACGGCATCAACCTGCTGGTGCTTATCAAATATCTGGCTATAAAACTGGTCGTTCATTGTAGAATTGAATGTCTGCTTAAAAGTTCTTCCCGGAATCAACAATATAAAAGCCCTGCCCTTAGCTTTGACGTAAGACTTGTAAACTAATTACAATTTTATACAAAAGAATGTTGTTGATTTGTAAAAAAGTCGGGAAGACGGAATGTCCGAAAGTCCGAAAGATGAAGTAAGGCAAGCATTTTTAATTGCTCCCATTGTTTAACTTAAGTTATTTTTGGCAAAACGTCAGTAGCAGCTTCTTTCGGACTTCCGGACTTTACTGACTTTCGGACTAATCAATATGAAAAGACGTTCATTTGTAAAATCAACAGCATTAATCGCTGCCGCGGGTGCGGTGGCCCCTAAAATGAGTGTGGCCATGGAAAATCCACCAAAAGGCAGCCGCGAGTTTTATGAATTGAGGGTATATACGTTAAGGGATTACGAACAGCAACGGCAGGTCCTGAATTATTTTAGCGATGCGTTCATTCCTGCTTTGGCACGCCTGGGCAGTGGCCCGGTGGGTGTGTTTACCGAGTTGAAGCCAACCGGTCAGTCAAAGGTTTACGCCTTGCTGCCGTACAGTTCGTTGGATAGCTTTTTAGCTGTGCCGGATAAACTGGCAAATGACCAGCTTTACCAGCAAGCCGCTGATGCTTACCTGAACGCACCGGCGAGCGACCCGGCATACGAGCGGATAGAGAGCTCGCTTTTAAAAGCGTTTGTCCACATGCCCAAAATGCAGGCCCCGGAGCCAAAAGCGCGCATTTTTGAACTGCGCCGGTACGAGCACGCCACCGAGGGCGCCGGTAAAAAGAAGCTGGAAATGTTTAACGATGCCGGCGAGATAGATATATTTAAGCGGCTTGGCTTTAACCCGGTGTTTTTTGGCGAAACGCTGATCGGCCCGGCGAGGCCAAACCTCACCTACATGGTCGCATTTGACGACATGGCTGCCCATGATGCACATTGGAAAGCTTTCGGCAGCGACCCGGATTGGAAAAAGATCAGTTCAATTCCCGATTATGCTGACGCGAAACTTGTTTCTCACATTACGTCCACTATGCTTGTTCCGGCGGCGTTTTCTCAAATATAGTGTATCAAATTAGTTGCGTGTTTGTTTCGTGTCGATAATACACTATATTTACCCTCACCAATTAAACAAACCATGACTTCCAGGCGATCATTTCTAAAAACTTCGGCTGTGCTTTCGGCCGGGCTGCTAGTAGCCCCCAAATTATTTGCTTACGATAAAAAGTATATCGGGCTGCAATTGTACACCGTACGCGATCATATGGCGAAGGACCCTGTGGCCACGTTGGCGAAAGTTGCGCAAATAGGTTATAACTCCGTAGAAGGCGCTACCTATACGGGCGATGAGAAATTTTATGGAATGGTCCCCGCAGATTTTTCGAAAGTGCTGAAAGATAACGGCCTGGTGATGTACAGCAGCCACTATCGTCTTGGCGAGGATGGCAAGGAGATGAAAGGCACTATTTTAAACGACTGGAGCAAGGCAGTGGATGATGCCGCTGCTTTGGGTTTAAAGTATATGATCTGCGCCTGGTTATCGCCGGCAGAACGGGGAACCCTCGATCATTACAAACAAGTAGGGGACGATTTGAACACAGCTGGTGCGGTTTGCAAAAAAGCGGGTATCCAGCTTTGCTATCACAACCATGATTTTGAGTTTATACAGGAAAACGGGAAGTATCCTTATGACACCCTACTTTCAGCAACTGACAAAGACCTGGTAAAAATGGAAATGGATATGTACTGGATGACTAAAGCAAAGCAAGACCCCATTGCCATTTTTAATGAGCACCCGGGCCGTTTCCCGCTTTGGCACTTAAAGGATATGGACAACAAACCCGACCAAATGTTTACCGAAGTGGGCAGCGGTATCATCGACTTTAAAAGCATATTTAAAGGGGCCAAAAAAGCCGGCCTGCAATACTTCTTTGTTGAGCAGGACGTTTGCCCCGGCGATCCGTATGACAGCATTACCAAAAGCGTTAATTATATAAAAGGCAATTTGGTTTAAAAGGTCTTTCAATTCAATCAATCAACTGGCCGGGCTTTCAATATGGAAGTCTGGCTTTTTTGTTTGGGGACAGATTTGACAACTTTTAAAAAGTTGTCAAATCTTATCGTTTCAAAATTAAAACATCGGGTACGAAGCCGGCAAAGGTTTAAGTGTTCCTGTTACCAGCGCTTCAATCTCCGGCAAAATGGCCAATACCACTTCGTGCGATGGCTGCCCCAATTGCTGCAATTGCTTTAGCTGGTCAGCCTTATTGCCCTCGTTGTTTAAAGCCTGCAGCCCGATGGTTGCCGCCGCAGACAGGTTATCCGAAAGGTCTTTGATTTGCTGCAGGTATGGGGTGATATCGGCGACGCCATCAAAGCGGGCTTTATTATTTTGCCACTTCGTTAATAGCGATTTTATCGCCTGCCGGTCGGCATCATTATGGTCTTTAAGCCAGGCCGCTACCGACTGCCGAAAATACCAGCCCGTTTCCGAGTCGCAATGGGCCACGTCGGCAATGTTAACCATCGGTGAATTGAGGTTAGGCTGCACCTTTCCGGTGCCGAGCATGCCGCCCATCAGGCGTTTGTAACCCTTTACCGGCGTATAAACATTGGCCAGCGTAAACAACGGCGTCAAGTCTTCATCATTTACCCAGCGGGCCAATATTTTTAAATAATTTTCGTTTTCGTCGAGGGCCCGGTCGTTCAGTTCAAAGTCAAGCGCCCACAAACGACGGTACATATCATCCACATCTTTTACGTTTGCCGGCGACCAAAACCTTTCGGCAATCGCCGCCGCACGCGGCCAAACGCGGATCTCCTCGTTTCCGCCATCCATCAGTTCGGCCCATTGTGCTGCCTCGGCGCCTAAAATACCTTTGTCGGCATCTGCCTGCCCCATATCTGCCGGGACCGGGCCGATTTGGTAGTGGATATAAGCGGGCATAAACAAATCCAGGTAATAACCCGCCGAAATGACAAGCTGGTTGCCATGCTGAACAACTTCTGCGGCATTCAGGGTTGGCCCTAATCCCGATGGTTTCCATTTCTGCACAATCACGTCTTGTGGGATGGCCTGGTTAAATGCTTCCTCCCAGCCGATCAGTCGTTTGTTGTATTTTTTGGCGATATCATACATCCGCTTTACAAAATAAGCCTGCAACCCATCGGTGGTTTTCATCCCCTTTGCTTGCATAAAGGCCGCTATATCCGGGTTCCGCTTCCAGGCTACGCCATTATTTTCGTCAGCGCCGACATGAAAATAAGCGTCGGGAAAAAGCCTGCCCATTTCCTTAATGAACTTGTCAAAAAAGGCATAAGTGGTTTCTTTTGTGGGATCGATGGTAGGCGTAGGCATCTGGGCGATCATTTGCATCACTTTCCCCAAATTCAGATTTTTGATGGTATCCATCTTGTAACGCCGCGAGGGCTTGTAATCTGATGGGTAGCTGGCCAGGAAAGGATAAGCGGCCAGGATACTGGAACAATGCCCGGGCAGATCGAATTCGGGTACCACAATGATCCCTCTGTCGTGTGCGTAGCTGACCAATTCTTTTATCTGGTCCTGGGTATAATAAAAGCCATTCGAGCCTTTTTGCTGCAGCAGCGGGAAAACTTTTGATTCCACACGGAAACCCTCGTCATCTGATAAATGCAGGTGCAGCACATTTAGCTTCACAATGGCCATTGCATCGATATTACGCTTCAACACCTCGAAAGGGATAAAATGCCGGGCAACGTCGATCATTAAACCCCGCCATTTAAACCGCGGCGAATCATTTATCTCAATCAGCGGGCAATAAAACCCGGTTTTATCCGGCGATATCAATTGATAAATGGTTTCCAGGCCTCTTTCGGCGCCAATATCTGTTGCTGCGTCGAGGGTTATCTTGTCTGCATTTACCTTGAGCGAATAACTTTCATCCATCCCTATCGCAGCCTCTATGGTTTGGCCGTAGGTGATAAAAAGCCGGGCGCTTGCATTATTATCTGCCGCCGAAATAAATTCCTGCGAAAAATTGATATTCACCCGCCTGCCCAACTGCTGGTAAAAGCGGTTAATGACCGATATAAATTTCGCGCTTTCGGGGCCTTTGATACCGATAGTGAAATCGGCGTTAAACGTAAACCGGCCGGCGCTGATCGTTGCCGACTTTGGACGCGGCAACAGGTTTAGGGTATCCGGCGATTGAGCGAATGTTGTCGCTGCGCCCAGGCAAATCAATAGTGTAAAAAATGCAATTCGTTTCATAATTATTGTATTGGTTCTTTAATCCGGTTGATGATCTGTATGCCTTTATCGGTACAAATTCCTCTTAAGTAAATATCAATGGTGTGTTTTACCAGTTCTTGCGGTTGCAGGTTAAATTCTTTATAACTATCATGACGGGTTACGGAAGTGTACAGCACAGTAAGTGCCTTTAGCACCACTTTTGGCTGCAAATAGGGCAGAAAATAGCCTTCGTCAATCCCAAGCTGAATTGTACCGATCAAAATATCGCCGATCAATCCGGCAATATGACCGATCACTTTATCCTGGGGATCAGGGTAGTAATGGTTCAGATCGTGATAAAATAAATGATTAGCGCCAAAATCAAGCGAGGTGGATTTGGCATAAACTGCCCAAATAAAATCCACAGGGTTGGGCCGGGCATCAACAATCTTTTTTATTTCCCCGTCCATTCCGGCATAATGCAACATTAAACAAGCCTCCAGTAATGCTTCTTTGTCGGCAAAATATTTATACAGGGTTTTGGTGGACATGCCCAATACAGCAGCCAGTTTTTGCATGGTCATATTGCGGATGCCATGTTCTAAAAATTCCTTTAAGGATTGTTCTACGATCTGTTCTTTCAAGGGTGTGGAAAATATTTTTCAAATATAATTTTCCTAATTCAAATCGGAAAATATTTTGTTGAAAATATTTTCCGATGAAAACAAAATTATTCCACACAAATAAATCGCTGCAGGGTTGTTTTTTCGTAGATACTGTTGATATGAAAATTATATTGCCAACTTTTATTGCAGTTTTGCTGTTTTTGCCCTCCATCGCTTATCGCTTTAATTCACCGGATGAGGGAACAGCTTTGATTGTGGGCGACCAGATGCCCGCTTTTTCGCTAACCGACCAAAACGGCAAAACATTCAACAGCGCCGATTATGTCGGAAAAAATGTTTTGGTCATCTATTTTTATCCGAAAGATGAAAGCATGGTGTGTACCAAAGAGGCCTGCTCATTCCGGGATAACTTTAATGATTTCGCAAATGCCGGCGCCAAGGTGATCGGTATAAACGGCGGCACAGTAGCCAGCCATAAGGAATTCAGCGATCATTATAAACTGCCGTTTATATTATTAAGCGATCCCGGGAATAAGGTTTATCATTTATTTGGCGTGCAGGACAAAATGTTTATGACGGGGCGGCAAACTTTTGTGATCGATCTTCACGGCAAAGTTGCTTTTACTTATGAGTCGATGATACAAGGCAAAAAACATGCAGATGATGCGCTTGCTTTTATAAGAAAGTCCGGAAGTCGATAAAGTCCGGAAAGTCTGAAGATGCGTAAGTGTTCATTAGACCAAATAGGTTGAATAGAAGTTAACCGAAATTTTAAAAGATTAAGATATATTTGCGCGCAATTTTATGCGCTCTTTAACAATACTTTAGTAAATGACCATTATTTTAATTTTCTTTCTGTGCCACTGGTTTTTATCCCTGTTTTTTCAAACATTTTTTTTGCACCGGTATGCATCCCATAAAATGTTTAAAATGAATAAATTTTGGGACCGTACTTTTTACTTTTGTACGTTCCTTTTCCAGGGTTCTTCTTTTTTAAATCCCCGCGCTTATGCCATTATGCACCGGATGCACCATGCCTACAGCGATACAGAAAAAGATCCGCATTCACCGTACTTCATCAAAGACGTTTGGGGCCTGATGATAAAAACGAAAAACATCTATTTGGATTACCGCAAATTCAAGCTAGAGCCGGAACCCGAGTTTCGCGACCGTTACCCTACCTGGAACGGCTTTGACACTTTTGCTGACGCCTGGCCAACCCGGATTTTTTTTATTGCTTTTTATATCGCGTTTTACATCGTTTTTGCACCGTACTGGTGGCTTTACCTGTTGCTGCCTGTACATTTCCTGATGGGGCCTATCCACGGCGCCATCGTAAATTGGTGCGGCCATAAGTATGGTTACGCCAACTATGATAACGGCGACCACAGTAAAAACATGCTCCCATTTGACTTTTTTATGATGGGCGAACTTTTCCAGAATAACCATCACCAAAAGCCAAATGATGTCAACTTCGCCAAAAAATGGTTTGAAGTTGATCCCTCTTACGCGGTGATCAAGTTGATGCACTGGCTGCGCATCATCAAATTGCGTAAGGCATGAACAATATCGTCATTGCCTTAAAAATTCTTTTCGGCCTGCTGTTTGTGTGGATGTGCTACACGGTGATCAGCACCAGCATCGAAAATAATTTATTTAAGCAGTGGCATTTCTTAGGCTCTATCCCCTGGATGCGCGCCACCCTTTGGGATTTTTATGCCAATGTTACCGTAATTTTTTTGTGGGTTTGCTATAAGGAAAACAGCGTACCGCTGAGGATATTGTGGCTGATATTATTGGTAACTTTAGGCAGTATTGCCAGCTGCGCCTATGTGCTGATACAATTATTCAGGCTAAAGCGGGGGCAAGGACTGAAAGAGTTTTTCGGTAAACCAAATGGATAATCTTTCAATTTATGCATTGGCGGGCTATAGTCTGCTGGCATGTTGCGTGATCATGTTTTTTGTATGGTTATGGTCGTACAGGATTGGAAATGCCGGGGTTGTTGATATTTTCTGGTCGTACAATTTCCCCGTCATTGCTATCATCCTGCTGGTGCTGGCACCGGGTTTTGAAAGGCGCAAACTGCTTATCTGCGGCATGGTGATTGTTGCCGGCTTCCGCCTCGGAACGCATTTGCTAATCAGGGTAACCAAACACCTGCGCCAGGAAGAGCCGCGTTACGCACAGATACGCAAGGAATGGGGTGTAAATGCCGAAGTTAAAATGGCCTTCTTTTTCCAGATGCAGACGCTGTCGAACATTTTGTTGGCAGTACCTTTTTTCATTGTCGCTTTAAATACAACCCCTCAGTTAAGTCTGTTTGAATATGTTGGCGCCGCACTTTGGGCGATCAGCGTGATCGGCGAAGCAACAGCAGACGCGCAGTTGGCGGCGTTTAAAAAAATACCAGCCAACAAAGGCAAGGTATGCGATGTCGGTCTTTGGGGCTATTCACGCCATCCCAATTATTTTTTTGAGTGGCTGATGTGGGTGTCGTATTTTGTATTTGCGCTGGGCTCGCCTTACGGCTATTTGGCCATCATCAGCCCGGCGATTATTTTGTATTTGCTGCTGAAGGTTACCGGTATACCCATGACGGAGGAGCAATCCATACGGTCAAGGGGCGATGCTTTCAGGGAATATCAGAAGAGGGTAAGCGTATTTGTGCCCTGGTTTAAAAAAGGGTAAATACAAAAATGTGTTGTTGACTTGTCAACAGTTTGTATCGAAAGGCGATAACGAACAATTTGCCTTAGTTTTGCGGCCTCGGCCAACAGCATTTCTATCAGTTGAAAACGTGGCAATATCAAAATCGGAGTACATTGAAAACGTGGTGGTAACGTGCGCCGGTTCCCAATGGCAAAGCCGTCAAATACAAATAAATAGCAGGTTCCTTTTCCCATAATTAACCATTGATTTTGCGACAACCGGGCCTCATTAACTGCCGACTGCTACTGCCACTGCAACTGCCACTGCCAACTTTTACTCCCCCTTTAGGGGGCTGGGGGGTTATTGCCCCACCATAAACACCGCATTGCTAAACAACAGCTTACCATTCTCCCAAAAGCTGCGGAAGATTGGGTCATCCACTAAATAAATTACATTCCCTCTGCCCATTGGCTGCACCCCGATGAGCAGCCCATCCTGTATTTTCAGCTTACTTTTTTGCCCTACAAAGCCGGCTACATAAGCGTCTTTTTTTATTGTGCCGACGTTCCAGTCGTCGGTCCCTAAAGGCTCGTAAATATCATCGCTCAGTTTCAGCGTATAATACGTATCGTTCAGCCCAAAGCCAAGGGGGTGGGAGTTGTCAAGGTTAATCCCGTAGATCGCTCCCGGGACTGATGAACGCAATGCATCCTTATCCCGGTCGCCGTAGCGCAGCGTGTTTTGAGTTTTTGTTTTATCGTCTGTTTTATCGTCCTTTTTTTCTTCCTTTTTCTTAATGTCGAAACCCTTTTTATCCACCAATTCCGCGACGGCATTTTCCATCGCGATTAATCTTCCGCCGGCGCGCACCCAATCCTGCAGGCGGTCCGAGGGGAAATCTTTGTAATCACCATCTGGGAATATAGCAACATCAAAATCTTCGAGCCGTGTGCCTTCAAGGTCCTTATATTTTACAAGCGTAACCGGGTAACCGATCTGCTGCTCAAAAAAGTGCCATACTTCACCCATGGCCTCCGCCGATACTCCCTCGCCCGCTATCAGCATCACATGTGGTGGCCGGATATAATGGATCACATCCGAGCCAAAATCATGGCCCTTGTCCACAAACCCCGATGCCAGCGGAATTATCTCAAGGTCGAGGCCGGCAGCGGTTTTTGTTACCATTTCGTCAAAGTCAGCGCGGTCATTACTTGCCCGTGTGATCAGCAGCGACCCGGCAGCAAATTTTTTTCCGGCTGCTTCAAACGGCTGCTCCGAGTAACGTACTTTGATGCCCTTTTTTAATAGTGCGGCCAAAAATTTCACATCACTTACGGATTGCCAGGCCGAAACATAGGTGTAGGGATGAGGGTTTGCGATAGCATTCATTTTTTCTTCCCCCAACGTTGTCGAAAGCGGCGTAAGCGATTCCTTTAGCCCGTAGGCTTTCAGCCCATAAGCATAGGGCAGCGACCACGCCGTAATGTCATAGGTATTCGAGTCGGCAACAAAAGTCCTGGGCTCCATCAGCACATCCAGCAAAACCGACTTGGGTTGATACGCATTGATCACCAGGTCATTCGGACCGGGATTATACTGCCCGTTTTTGCCGGTCATATAATCATAGCCGCTAACCGGCCCTTTTAACCCGAAACCGTATTGAATGCGGTTCCTGTCGAGCACTTTCGTCAGCGTTTTTACTTTATCGTTGTTATCATTTTCAATCACGTAGGTTTTATAGTCGCCCGGTGGGTTAGTGCGGCTGTTATCGTAAAACTTTTTGAATTCATCGAGCAGTTTTTGGGCGTAGTTTGATGCGGTTTCGATGGTGCTGATGCTGGTCATATGGTGATGTGCGATCCGGTCCGCGAGTGTAAGCGTATCGCCCGCGCTGGTGATGACAGAAAGGCCTGCGCTGATGCCGCCCTGCTCATAGGTCATCCCGATGGAGCCATTATAAATCGGGTACGTATCACCGTACGATGGATACAGCAGGTCGAATTCCTGCCGGGTAAAGTAGAGCCACCCATTCTGGTCGAAATATTTGGCGTTGTTTTTCCCGATGATATTTTGAAATTCCCGCTGCCAGGGGGTGATCACTTTATGGAAAGGTTCTGCCGCAGGCGCAAAGTAATATGGGGCATTGTAGCCTTGCTCGTGGTAGTCCACGTGTATCTGCGGCAGCCACTTGTTAAACAGGGCCAGCCTTGCCTGCGATTCCTTTTGTGTTTGCCAGGCCCAATCACGATTAAGGTCGAAATAATAATGGTTGATCCTGCCGCCCGGCCATGGTTCTGAATGTTCGCGGGCCGAGGGATTGGCATCCGGCAAAGCGCCACGTACCGAATTGTAAAAATTGATATAGCGCTCGCGGCCGTCGGGGTTGAGGCATGGGTCGATCACCACCACGGTGTTTTTTAGCCATACCTTGGTTTGTTGATTAGCCGGATCAACCAAATCAAATAAAACCTGCATAGCGGTTTCGCTGGAAGCCGGCTCGTTGCCGTGTACGTTGTAGCTCATCCAGCAAATAACGGGCGTGTTTGGAGCAGCAGTAACACTCGGTTTTTCACTGCTACTGCTACTAATTCCTGATACTTCTCCTAATCCAGCCAATCTCAGGTTGTTCTGCCTGATCTCCTCCAGCCGGCCAATATTTTCATCCGACGCTACAAATACCGCGATGAGCGGCCGCCCTTCGTTGCTGGTGCCGTATTGTTCCAACTTCACATTTTTTGCAGCCTGGGCGATATACCTGAAATATTCAACTATCTTATAATGCGGCGTAAACTGCTCACCCAACTTGTATCCCAAAAATTTTTCGGGCGAACGGATATCCTGTGCAAAGGCGGTAACGCTGAAAGCTATAAGGCAGACAAAAAGCAATGGTTTCTTAAGCATGAGGTCGAATAGTGATGGGCTAATTTAAGGTTAAACATACGAATTTTTAAAACTTGATTAGTTTTTGAAAAAATGTGCCCCTTGCAACTTCCACCATCTACACATTAATTCGCACATTTGCACATCTGCACATCTAAAAAATGGAACCGGTACAGGCACTGCAAAAATATTTTGGTTATAACGGCTTCAGGCACCAGCAGGATGCCATTATACGCCATGTTTTAAATAAAAAGGATGTGCTGGCGCTGATGCCAACAGGCGGCGGAAAATCATTGTGCTACCAGCTGCCGGCCGTATTGCTGCAGGGACTAACCATCGTCATCTCGCCCTTGATCGCGTTGATGAAAGACCAGGTAGACGCCCTGAACGTCAACGGCATACCAGCAGCTTTTTTTAATTCGAGCCAAAGCTCACAGGAGCAGATACAACTTACAACCAGGCTTCGCAATAATGAAATCAGGCTCCTTTACCTCGCACCTGAACGTTTGTTCGGCAACGAAAGCAAGCTGATCAGTTTCTTAAAATCACTGCCGGTTTCGCTCATCGCTATAGATGAAGCGCACTGTATTTCGCACTGGGGGCACGATTTCCGACCGGAATACCTGATGCTGGCAGGCTTAAAGCTGGAATTTCCGGAGATACCGGTGGTCGCACTGACCGCTACGGCCGACAAGCTGACCAAAAAGGATATTCTCGAAAAATTAAACCTGAAAGACCCGGGCGTTTTTGTTTCTTCTTTTAACCGCGAAAACATCACTTACCGTGTCACACCAAAAAAAAATTACTTTGGCCAGGTGATCAATTTTTTAAATGAGCACAAAGAGGATTCCGGCATAATTTACTGCCTCTCGCGGAAATCGACAGAAGAACTGGCCGAGGACCTGAAAGGCGAAGGATTTGCCGCTGCGCCCTACCATGCCGGGCTCGACAATGCGATAAAGGCCAAAACACAGGAAGCTTTTTTACGTGATGAAGTAAAGATCATCGTGGCAACAATCGCTTTTGGGATGGGTATCAATAAATCCAATGTGCGCTACGTAGTGCATGTGGATATGCCCAAAAACATCGAAGGCTATTACCAGGAAACCGGCCGCGCGGGCAGGGACGGATTGCCATCAGAAGCCTTGCTGCTTTACTCGCCGGGCGATGCAACCAAACTGAAAAAGTTTGCGATAATTGAGGACAACCCGGAGCAAAGCCAGATCATGCTGCGAAAACTGGATGATATGGTGCGCTACTGCCAGCTGCACAGCTGCCGGCGTCATTTTTTGTTAAAATATTTCGACGAGGATTTTCCAGCCCCCTGCGGTTCATGCGATTATTGCCTTACCGAATTTAAGAAGTTTGACGGTACGCTGATCGCCCAAAAAGCACTGTCGGCAGTGACGAGATTGAAAGAACGATTCTGGACCGGCGTATTGGTCGATTTTTTGCGAGGAGGGGCCAACCCAAAAATCACCGAAGAGCACAAACTGCTAAAAACCTATGGCATTGGCGCAGACATCAGCAAAACCGACTGGCACCGTTACCTGCGTGAGCTTGCTTCCATGGGTTACCTGCAGTTTACCGAAGATGTTTACCCCGTATTAAAGCTTACACCAAAGAGTGAATCGGTTTTAAAAGGGCGGGTAAAAGTTGAGCTGGTCGCCTCGCAAACAGCTGCAGAGCAACAGCCAAAAGCAGCGCTTCAGTTTGAGGGCGATTTGCTTGCCGAATTAAAAAGTCTGAGGCGCGATATCTCCATAAAAGAAAGCGTTCCGCCGTATATTATTTTGTCGGACGCAACATTGGTTGAGCTCGCAACTTACCTGCCGCAAACGCTGGACGAAGTGCGCTTGATCTCCGGTTTCGGCGATATTAAGCTGGCTCGATACGGCCGGGATTTTTTGCTGCTTGTAAAGGGCTATTGCGGGAGCCGCGGGCTCTCATCCAGAATTAGCCAGAAAGACCCGAAGCGGGAAAGGAAATCAAGGGCTGAACGGAATGGGACTTCGACCAAAGGATCAACATCCAGGGGGTTGGACACAGCTTATATCAGCTACAGCCTTTTCAGGCAGGGCCAAACCGTTGCCGAAATTGCTACAGGCCGGGGGCTGTCGGTCAATACCATTGAAAGCCATTTAGGTCATTATATTTACACAGGGGCCATTGAAATAAATGAGTTGGTTAATGACGAAAAGAAATTAAAAATTCAGGACGCCGTAGAAAGTTATGGCGCAGACAAACTATCGCCCCTCAAAGAAGTTTTAGGTGATAATTATAGCTATGGCGAAATTAAAGCGACGATGGCCTGGATGAGGAAAGAAAAAATAATTTGACGCGTGGCGATGGGTTTGAAACCCATCGCTATGGTAAACAAAGGCAAAGATTTGCAAACCGAACAATTATACCAGCTTTACTTAAAACATCCCGTGATCAGTACGGATACCCGGAAAATTGCACCCGGCTGCCTGTTTTTTGCGTTAAAGGGCGATAAGTTTGATGCCAACAAATTTGCCCAAATTGCCATTGAAGCAGGCGCCGCATACGCCCTTATTGACGACCCCGCTTATCGGGCTGATGAAAGCTATATTTTGGTTGATGATGTATTAACCACGCTGCAGGAACTGGCAAAGTATCACCGCCAACAGTTAACCATCCCCGTTATTGGCCTAACCGGCACCAACGGAAAAACAACCACCAAAGAGCTGGTCAGCGCCGTTTTATCCCAGCATTTTAAAACGCAGTTTACACAGGGCAACCTGAACAACCATATTGGCGTACCGCTTACTATTTTGACAATCGATCACACCCACGAAATTGCCGTGATAGAAATGGGCGCCAATCACCAAAAGGAAATCGGGTTCTTGTGCACCATCGCGCAGCCAACGCATGGCCTAATTACCAATGTGGGCAAAGCGCACCTGGAAGGGTTTGGCGGGGTTGAAGGGGTAAAAAAAGGCAAGGGCGAATTGTATGATTATTTAAGTAAGGATCCCGATAGCGATCGGGACCGAATCCCGATAGCGATCGGGACCGAAAGTGCGGAAGAAGAACGAGGAGTTGCGTTTATCAATAACGACAACGACGTCCTTAAAGAAATGCAACAGGCACGCGGTTTAAAAACTGTAATATATTACGGTACGCAGGGTGTCGAAAACCTGGTCACAGGTGAATTGCTTGAAAACTCACCCTACCTCACCATCCAATGGACTAATAACCGCGACAAGCAAAGCTATCCCATAAAAATACAGCTAACCGGCGCTTACAATCTCGATAATATACTGGCCGCAATATGCATCGGTGTGTATTTTGGTTTGATGGACCACGAGATCAACCGAGGTATCGACGGTTATCAACCTAAGAACAATCGCTCACAGATCGTTCAAACGCCTACCAATACACTGATTTGCGACTATTATAATGCGAACCCAAGCAGCATGACTGTGGCCATTGAAAATATGGACAAGCTCAGCGCCGCCAGGAAAGTGTTGATTTTAGGCGACATGTTTGAGTTGGGCGATGAAGCCGCTGCAGAACATGGAGCGATTATCCGCAAAGCGCTCGGCACGGCTGTTGACGAGCGGATTTTTATTGGCGACGAGTTTTACAGAGCTGCAAAGGCCATATCTCCGCCTTTGTTGGAGTTGTCTCCAACAAACCGTGATGCTGAAAAGGCGCAGAGCGTACAGGAACTTGTTGGAGACAACTCCAACAAGGGCACGTGGCGCGCTCTCTTTTATAAAACGGCCGAAGACGCCATAACTGCGTTAAAAGCAAACCCAATAAAAAATTCGACCATACTCATAAAAGGCTCCAGGGGTATGGCATTGGAAAGACTGGTCGAACTCTTTTAGATGGACCCGCTTTCTTGATATTGGTGAAAATTTCCTGAACGCAATAATGAACAAATTCGTCGCACTAACTTTCTGGCTGTTGATCGTAGGCCCGGCGGCTTATTGTCAGTTTCCGAAGGTTAAAATAGGGGAAACGTCAACCGGAAGTCCCGAGCTTACGGTTAAATTAGTGACCCGCATCCAAAGCAATAACCAAAGGGCAAAGAATAAAGCTGACATTTTCGACCGGGCGATCAACTCCCCAAAATCAGCGCTCATCCTTGAGAAAACAGTCAACGGTAAATCGATAAAAAAGCTCTATATCAATAACCTGGAAGGATTTACCACTTCGGTTTACGATATGAACGATTCCTTAAAAAAGATCGCTGTAATAAAACACCATTTTGGCCGGCGCGATTCGGCGCTTTTTAAAGAAACCGCTTTTCCGGGATACGCCTTTGATAAAACCGTCATCCATCCAAATGTATTTACCGGCAAGCCTGTTGAAATGTGCCTTTCCAACAAAGGCAAATATTTATGGGTGCCTTATTACCGGCGCAGTTTTGATAAACTATCCGCCCAACCTTCGGCTATCGCCTTAATTGACGCGGATAACAACAAGATCATCCGGGTTTTCCCGTCCGCGCCGCTGCCTAAAATGATCGCCTGCTCTCCGGACGACAAATATATCGCTGTTACAAACTGGGGCGACAATACCGTGCATTTGATCGATATCAGTTCGGGCGATCCTTTTAAATTTAAATATGTAGCACATTTTGTGGTTGATCGCCAATTGAAAATGAAATTCAGCGACACCACTGGCCGCCGGCACTTACGTGACCATGAATGCGGATTATGCCTGCGCGGCACTGTTTTTACACCCGAAAGCGATTATCTTTTTGTAGGCCGCATGGGTGGCGGCGGCATCGCTGTGTTTGATTTGAAAGCGAAAAAATACCTGGGAACTGTGTTCGGTACAAAACTGAATATCCGTCACATGGTGATCAATGGAAGTTCCCTTTTCCTGAGTTCGAGCCAGGACGGATACGTGGAGAAAGCCGACTGGAAGGATATGCTCGGCTTTTTTAAGGCCAATCCTGTAAAATCCGATTATAAAAAATGGCAAAATGCTTTTACCGGCTTAGGCGCCCGGACCATCACCGTTACCAGCGACGGTGCTTATCTTTTTGCGAACGCCAATAAGGAATCGAAGATCAGCATTGTGCGCACGTCCGATATGAAAACCATCGGTTCGGTTAAGGCAGATCCGTTTCCGGTCGGTATGGCCATCGACAAATCGAGCAAATACCTGGTCGTTACTGCACAGGGCGCGCGTGAAACGGGCGGGAACTCGGTGATGGTGTATGAAATTAACAGGCGATAAGTGTAATTATTTCAATGCCAGATTCGCCACTTCTTCCCCCACCAAACTGCCCATTGCGACCCCCATACCATTGCAGCGTACTGCGCAGAAAATGTTGGGCTCAACTTCTTTTACGAGCGGGCTAATGTCTTCGCCAAAGCCCATGATACCGCTCCACCAGTAATCGATTTCAAACAGTTGCCCCGGTAAAATTACTTCTGTCAGGTAGCTGATCAATTTATTCTTAACGCTTTCGGTATGACCGAAGTCCCAGGTCTCTTCAGCTTTAAAGTCCAGGTTGCGACCGCCACCAAATAACACACGGCCATCAATATTGCGGAAATAGTAGTAGCCTTCGTCAAAATGGCAGGTGCCTTTTAACTTCAAATTTTCAATTGGCTTGGTTACCAATACCTGCCCCCGCCCCGGAATTACTTTTAGGCCCGGGAACAACTGGTTGGCAAAGGCGTTGGTGGCCAGGATAACTTTGCCCGCTTTAAAACTGCCCTGGTTAGTGGACAGCTCGACACACTTACCTCCGTTATTAATGTTTTGTATGGTGCAATTGTTTAATACAATTACCCCCGTAGCATATACCTTGTCCAACAACGCGCGCATCATTTTACCGGTGTGCAGCTGCCCTTCGTACGGATTATAGATCATGTTGCAAACGCCCTTAAAGCCAAAATCCGCGATCTTGTTATCTGCTGCAGTATAAATATTGGAAAGGCCGGTAGCCCCCTTTAATAGTTTGTTCAGCCTGTCTACCTGGCTTTTGCAATGCTCAGCCTCCCCGCGCTCGTCGTTCATAAATAACTCATACCCGCCGTGTTGCTGAAAATCGATGGCCGAATCGCCTAAATTTTCGCGTAAACGCTGCAACCCTCGCCATTTGTAGTTTACCAGGTGTGCTACTTCTGCTTCAGATGCGTGTTCAAGCAGTTTTAATTGCTCTGAAACGGTTCCAAAACAGGCAAAGCCTGCGTTTTTCGTGCTTGCACCAGTCGGGAGAAAACCCCGCTCCAAAACCAGCACTTTCAGTAGCGGTTGCTGCGTTTTTAAGTGCAAGGCCGCGCTCAGCCCTACAATACCGCTGCCAATAATGATCACTTCGGCGTCATCGATAAATGTGCTGCGCTCCCAGTAGGAAAATGTGCTTGTCTCCAAAACAGGAAAGTATTAAAAAACTAATGCGATTGGCCGCGATGACAAAATTAGGGATTTATACCGGTTTAGCGCCACCGTTCCGACTTTGAGATTTTCCATTAGCTAAAGAGACGACAAAAAAGGCAAAGCAAAATAGGCGTTCATCACTTTACAAATAAACAATTATACTTGTGTGATGTTGTATCTTAATAAAAATCAATTAATTAAGTTTGATTTGTAAAACTACTACTAATGAAAAAGGTCTTTCTTATACTGGCTATATTTTCCGTTATCAATTTTTCGGCCTTTGCGCAAACTAAAACAACGGTCAGACCAAAAACCGATACGCTTAAGACAAAAAAACATAAAACCCAACCCAGGTCGAACATTGTAAAAGGACGGAGGGAGCGGATGCGTTTACAGCAGCAGCAAATTAAGCGGCATAAAAAACAATTGAAAGAAGTGGATTCCGTTCAAAAAGAACTGAATAAGGAGCTGCATAAATCTGGCCAATAAAGGCAAGGAACTCTGCGCTTAAGGCAATATTCTAAACCCTTGAGAAATTTATTTTAAACAATATTAAGTTTTGATTGTCTTAGTATCAATTAAATAAATAAATCTACCATGAAAAGGATAGCAAAATTAATAATGTTAATAGGCGCAGTTGCCTTCGCTATGCCGAAGACCTATGCGCAAGTTAGCGTGGGGGTTGGGATTTCGGCAAATATTGCCCCTCCTGCCCTGCCGGTTTATACACAACCGGCCTGCCCATCAGATGGGTATTTGTGGCAGCCCGGCTACTGGGCTTATGATCCTACCGACGGCTATTATTGGGTACCCGGAGTTTGGGTTGCCCCCCCGCAAACAGGATATTTATGGACCCCGCCTTACTGGGGTTTTTCAGGCGGCGTATATGGCTTTAATGCCGGTTATTGGGGCGCGAGCGTAGGTTTCTATGGTGGCCTTAACTATGGTTTCGGCTATGGAGGCAATGGTTTCTATGGCGGCCGCTGGTCCGGTGGGCATTTTATGTATAATACGGCGGTAATGCGGGTAAACGGAACTTTTATCCATAATACTTATGTCGACCGAAACTTCGTCCGAAATAACAATCATTACAGTTTTAATGGCCCGGGTGGGGTCGACAGGCGCCCGGACGCACGGGAAGAGGCAGCAATGCATGAAAATCACATCCAGCCAACGGCCAGTCAAATGGCCCACCAGGAGGCTGCCCATCAAAACCGTGCCCAGTTTGCCAATGTGAACCATGGCCATCCGGCAACGGCAGCTATGAACAAGGTTAACGGACGTGCCTATACTGCGAGCGGCAGGATAGCGAGGCAAAATACCAGTGCGGCTGCACTGCGCCATGAGCAAGCTGATCGCTCGGCTCAAGTAGCGCACGAACAAAAAGATCGTTCGGCCCAGGTAGCGCATGAGCAAAAAGATCGTTCGGCCCAGGTAGCGCACGAACAAAAAGATCGTTCGGCCCAGGTAGCGCATGAGCAAAAAGATCGTTCGGCCCAGGTAGCGCACGAACAAAAAGATCGTTCGGCGCAACAGGCACATGAGCAAAAAACCCGTCAGGCTGCACAATCGCATGAGAAAGCAGACCGACAGGCGCAACAATCGCATGAGCAAGCAGACCGACAGGCGCAACAGGTACATGAGCAAAAAACCCGTCAGGCTGCACAATCGCATGAGCAAGCAGACCGCCGGGCCCAACAGGCACGCGCACAGCAGCCCCGCCGCACTGCACAGGCTGCACCGCGTACACAGCGGCCGCAACGCGCGCAGCAGGCCCGCCCTGCTCAAAGGCCCGCGCAACCAGCCAAACGCAGGGACTAGTAACGTAATACAAAACTTTTTTATACAAAAAGCCCGCAACAGATATGCGGGCTTTTTTTGTTTTATTATAATATAATCAGCGTATTTGTTATAATAGCAGGCTTAATTTTGTCAGGTCGGAAAATATATTTGTAGTTTTAAACTTGATAATATATTTATAATTTTAAACTTTGTTTTACAAATACCGTCTCACTTTAAACTGCACAATAATCATAAATTAAAAAACGCTAAAAATGAAAAAATTTGGATTAGCCTTCACATTAGTATGTGTTATGTGCTTCGCCCTTACCAGGGCCAATGCGCAGCTTAGCATAAGCCTTTCTGTAGGATTTGCCCCGCCTGCTTTACCTGTATATGTACAACCCGCATGCCCGACCGACGGCTACCTATGGGTACCGGGGTACTGGGCCTATGATAACGATGGTGGATATTATTGGGTTCCCGGATATTGGGCTGCCCCTCCACGGTACGGATTGCTTTGGACTCCGGCATATTGGGGTTACCAGGGCGGTTATTATGGTTTTCATCCAGGCTATTGGGGTCCCCATGTAGGCTTTTATGGAGGTATAAACTATGGATATGGGTATGGAGGCGTCGGCTTTGGCGGCGGCTCCTGGTCTGGTAACAGCTTCCGCTACAATACTGCAGTAGTTAACGTGAATACTACTGTTGTTCATAATACTTATATCGATCGCACCGTAATCAACAATGTGACGGTGAACAACCATACCAGCTTCAATGGCCCCGGCGGCGTTACCGCCCAGCCAAGGCCCGAAGAACTGGCCGCAATGCGTGAACAACACGTTCAGCCAACCAGCGAACAGGTCAATCACCAGCAGCATGCCAGCCAGGATAAAAGTCAGTTCGCCAAATTTAACGGCGGCCATCCGGCAGCAGCTGCAATGGATAAGGTTGGTGGACATGCCTATAGCTCTAACGGGGCTGTAGCAAAGCAAAGTGCCTTGGCGCATGAAAACAAAGACGAGCAGGCTAAACTGGCGCATGAAAACAAAGACGAGCAGGCTAAGCTGTCGCATGAAAACAAAGACGAGCAGGCTAAACTGTCGCATGAAAACAAAGACCAGCAGGCTAAACTGTCGCATGAAAACAAAGACCAGCAGGCTAAACTGTCGCATGAAACAAAAGACCAGCAGGCTAAACTGTCGCATGAACAAAAATCCGCTGCGCAAAAGCAAGGCCATCCTAACCCAAAACCTGCGAAACCAAGCAAACCCAGGGAGCAGTAATTTGGATACTACATTTTGTACAAAAAAAGCCCGCACAATAGATATGCGGGCTTTTTTTACGCCGTTATTATAGCGTCAAAAAGCGTATTTGTTAAAATAAAAAGTTTTTATTTATAATTCGAAGATTACGCTGCTCAATTCATCCTATACGGTGCGATAAGATAAAACTCCGGTATCTGCACGTTAAAAACGCCGTTGTCAATCAATCTCGCCATCTGGTATTCGCCTTTCATGCTTCCCATATCTGTTTTTAGGTTGCAGCCGGATACATATTCGTGCGAATGGCCCGGTTCAATCACCGGCTGTTGCCCCACTACGCCTTCGCCTTCAACTTCCCGCTTTGCACCGTTCGAGTCGAAAATATACCAGTGCCTCGCTAATAACCGCACGGCATAGTTGCTCATGTTTTCAATGTTTACTTTGTATGCAAACATAAAATGGTCGTTAGCCGGATTTGAATACTCAGGCTGATATATTGTCTCAACTGAAACTTTAACACCGTCGGTAATAGTAGTAACCATTGTGATCATTGAAATCTTTCAAATATAACCTGATACATTCAAAAATCAAGCCATTTGTGCCGGAAAATTACAAGAAATTGATTTTACCCAGTGAAAATCTACGGGTGGGGCATCTGATTATATCTGCATGCTAAAAACGGGTGACTCCGCAAGATACCGGTGGTCGTTGGCGACGTCATTTAATATGTTCAACACCTCTTCATGTGTGTTTGCGGTAACCAATTGCACTCGGTATTCTTTAAAATGTTCAATACCTTTAAAATAATTGGAATAATGTCTTCGCATCTCAAAAACGCCAGTCTTCGGGCCTTTCCATTCGATTGATTTTTGTAAGTGGCTGGTACAGGCTTCAATACGCTCGGCAATGGTGGGCTTTCCCAGGTGCTCGCCGGTTTTAAAATAGTGCTTTATCTCCCTGAATATCCAGGGATAACCAATTGCCGCCCTGCCGATCATCATCCCGTCGACACCAAACTCCATGCGCCACGCAACCGCCTTCTCAGGCGAGTCGATATCGCCGTTGCCGAATATGGGAATGTTTATCCTGGGATTTTTTTTTATTTCTTTAATTAAAGTCCAATCGGCGGCACCTTTATACATCTGCGCACGGGTGCGACCGTGGATAGTGAGGGCTTTTATCCCCACATCTTGCAATCTTTCGGCAACTTCGTACACGTTTTTGGTATTATCGTCCCAGCCGAGCCTGGTTTTTACCGTCACCGGCAGATGAGTTGCCTCCACTACAGCTTTAGTCATGGCCACCATTTTATCAATATCCTGCAGCAGACTTGCGCCGGCGCCACGGCAGGCCACCTGCTTAACCGGGCAGCCATAGTTAATGTCCATCAGGTCGGGATTGGCCAGGGTTGCTATTTCTGTGGCTTCGCGCATATGCTCGATATCACTACCGAAAATTTGTATGCCAATCGGGCGCTCATACTCAAAAATGTCCAGCTTCTGCCGGCTTTTAGCTGCATCGCGGATCAAGCCTTCCGACGAGATAAATTCCGTGTACATCATATCCACCCCATGTTGCTTGCACACATAACGGAAAGGCGGATCACTTACATCCTCCATCGGCGCTAACAACAGCGGGAACTCCCCTAAATCAATATTTCCAATTTGTACCGGCATCACGTATCTTCGTGCCAAAATTACAAAATTTTAGGCCGCATGTTAAACCCGCAGCAAAAACCGTTCAGAACGAGTGAAAGCTATTTTCGCCCGTGGCTGCAGTTTTTGATATTTGCGGGCATCTTTTTGCTGATCTTCTTCTTTGGCAATCTGTTGGGCCTCGGTATTGCCGCCGTTGCTTTTAGTTTACAAGAAGTGACGAACGTAGCGAATTTGAACTTCTCTTCGCCGAACACGAGCGCCATTTTATGGATATTACAAACTGCCGGCACTACGTTTCCAATTTTAGCAGCACCGGTGGTTTTTTCAGCACTCGTGGTTCGCGATGTACCCGAATACCTCAAAGTTACTTACCGATTTTCGTGGAAGTTATTGCCCCTGGTGTTCGTGGTGATGTTTATGGCGTTCCCTGCAATTGAATTTTTATCCAACGTAAACCAGCAAATGGTTTTGCCGACCTGGTTAAAATGGATTGACAATGAAGAAAGCACAGAAAAACTGATGAATGTAATGCTCAACATGAAATCCGTTTGGGCGATGGTTTTTGATGTGATCGCTATTGGTTTGGTACCGGCTATCGTTGAAGAATTTATGTTCAGGGGAGTATTGCAAACCATTTTTGTCCGCTGGACCAAAAACGTGCATGCGGCGGTTTGGATGACAGCCATTTTATTCAGTGCTTTTCACATGGAATTTTTCGGATTCCTGCCGCGCTTGCTGCTAGGGGCCTTGCTGGGCTATTTTGTAGCCTGGAGCGGTAGTATATGGCCGGCGGTTTGGGGACATTTTATAAATAATGGCACCGATGTTGTGCTGACCTACCTGTACCAGCATAGAATTTCAAAGACCAATCCAGACGATCAGCACATGTTTAATAATACCGGTTACCTCGTGAGCATTGTCGCAATATTGGCACTGATGCTTTATTACCGGAAAACGGCAGCCGAAAAAATACCAATCCGGGCATACAATGGAGAAGAACTGGATTAAAATATTTACTTCGGCCAATTATTACCGCTCCGAAATGGTAAAGCAGGCGCTTGCAGGCTATGATATCGACAGCGTAATTTTAAGTAAACAGGATTCCTCCTATCACAACTTTGGCGAAGTGGAAGTTTATGTTCACCAAAATGATTTCAGCAATGCGCTCGAAGTGATCATCCTCAATCAGATTAATTTATGAAAACACGCGCCATTACCGGCATTTTATTTGTAATTGTTATGGTTGGCTCTCTGCTGCTGGGGCAATTTGTATTCGGTGCTTTTTACCTGGTTTTAAGCAGCCTTGCCCTTTACGAGTTTTATAAGCTGGTTGGCCAAACCGTCGCAAAGCCCGACGTGCCTGCCGGTATTATTAACGGCGTAATGGTTTTTGCGGGGTTTGCGTTGCTCACCCTTTCCAACAACATGGCGCTGCTGATTGATTATAAAACCACCCACGCGCTGTTGTTTTTACTGCCGGTGTCGGCTTCGGCTATATTCATTCGGCAGCTTTTTACTAAGGCTATGATGCCCTTTAACAACATCGGCTATACTTGCCTGGGCATATTGCTGGTGATCGCGCCCTTCACATTTTTCTTCGCGATGGCGTATACGCAAGGGGCATTCAATTTTCATTTCCCGCTGGCTTTTTTGATGCTGCTTTGGGGCAACGATACCGGCGCCTACCTGGTGGGCCGTTCCCTTGGCAAAACCAAACTTTTTGAGCGCCATTCGCCCCAAAAAACCTGGGAAGGCTTTATTGGCGGCATCGCTATCAGTGCCGGTATCGCACTTCTGATCGGCCATTTTTTTGGCGAGTTGAAATGGAACCAATGGGTTTCCATCGCTATTCTAATCTCTTGTTTCGGCACCCTGGGCGATTTGGTGGAATCCATGTTTAAGCGCAGCATCAATGTAAAGGACAGCGGCGGTATTCTTCCCGGTCATGGCGGCCTGCTCGACCGCTTCGACGGTCTGCTCATTGCCGCCCCGGTGGTGTATACGTACCTGTATTTTATTACTGCATAAACAATCGTCTTTCCCGCAATCATTAATTTTCCCAAAAACCTAATGATGAATAATTTGTATTAGATAAAGTAAACCAAATTATTCTGCCATGAAAAAAATAAGCTATTTAGTTATGGTCGCCTTTGCAGCGTATGCCCTGCAGGCCTGCCATTCTACCACCACAACGACTACTACAACGGATACTACAACCGTTGATTCATCCAAAAAAGTCGTTGCCGACACAACTAAAGTCGACAGCACTGATGTTAAATTCGCTAAAACACTTGCCGGTGGCGGTATGGCCGAGATCAATTTCTCCAAACTTGCCGCGCAAAAAGTGGCTGCGGGCAAGCTTAAGGATTTTGCCGCCATGATGATCACTGATCACACCAAAGCAGCCGATACCCTGATGGCTATTGCCACAAAAGAAAACATTACGCTGCCAACCGCCCTGGATGCCGACCATCAAAGCAAGTATGACGCCATGCAAAAAATGAGCGGCGATGATTTTAACAAAGCCTATATAAACCTGATGGTTGCCGACCACAAGGATGCAGTTAACCTTCTGACCAATGAGTCGCAAAACGGTAAGGATCCGGCTTTAAAAGCCTTTGCAACGAAAATTTTGCCGACCGTACAGGGTCACCTGGACGCAGCCAACAAATTGGCGGCAGGTTTAAAATAGGTAAAACGCGTTGTTTTACGCTTTTTTTGATAAAAACCGCTGTAAAACCGTTTTGAACGATCTTGTATCATCTTGTATGGCTTTGTACAACCTGGATATAAAATCAACTATTATTTTTGGTGAGAGGTTTAGAATTACGCGCGATGCGCTCTAAATTATTCGGCGGGGACACCAAAGTAAGCGGGGCACAAAATTTACTTAGTGTTAATTGTTTTTTACTCGTCAGGCAGGGCTTTCTGAAAAGAAGCCCTGTTTTTTTTGTCGGGATTACACCGATTATTTAATGATTTCACCGATTTTTGGACGCGGTTAGATTGGTTTTGAGCATATATCGACCTTTGCCTAATCGGTGTAATCAAAAAAAATGAAAACCCTTGCCGACCTGCTTTTGCTTGGCGATGCCCGCCTGTACCAAACCTGTGACCCGGTAATGCCCGAAGAATGCCCCCTGGTTGCCGGCTGGGTAGCCGACCTTGACAATGTAATGCACGAGGTACGTCAGAAATACGGTTTCGGCCGGGCCATTGCGGCACCGCAACTGGGGATTATGAAACAACTGATCTACATGCATATCGACCGCCCCGTGGTATTTATAAACCCTGAGCTTACTTCCCTCAGCGATGATCTTTTTGAACTTTGGGACGATTGTATGAGCTTCCCCAATTTGCTGGTGCGTGTAAGACGCCATTGCAGCCTAACCATCAACTACCTTGACGAACACTGGCAGCCCCAAACCTGGCATATGGAGGGTAACTTATCCGAATTGCTGCAGCACGAATACGACCACCTCAACGGCATACTTTGCACCATGCGGGCGGTCGATGATAAAGCGTTCAAATGGCGCCTTTAACCTTATTTAAGGCAAGGTGCTCACTCGACGAGAAAAAATTACCAGGTATAATTGTAAACCTTAAAACGATCAATGTTTTTTGGACGCTTCAAATAGACACCCGCCCTTTGGTCCGACATTTTGCCGGGAAGTGACGCTCATCAAACCTAAATGCCTTAAAATTGCTTAAATTAGCTACCTATGAAATACTGCTGCTGCTACTTTATTCTGCTACTTATAATAACGGCATCCTGCTCGCCCAAAGGGCCTTATGCCCTTACCAACAAAGTGTACAGCGATAAAACAAAAGGCTATGTAAAAACCATCCAAACCCAGCTGCCTGATTCCCTGGCCGACAGCACCGGCCGGCAAATCCCCTCGGATTGGGTAGGCACGGTAAATTTCGGCATCCGAAAGCCCAATTTTGTGATCATCCATTTTACAGCGCAGGATTCGATAGGGCAAACGCTGCATACGTTCACCATTACCAGCACGCAGGTGAGTGCGCATTACGTCATCGCTAAAAACGGCAAGGTTTACCATATGTTAAACGATTACCTGCGGGCCTACCACGCCGGCCTGGGAAAATGGGGCAGCGTGACAGATATGAACAGCTGCTCGATAGGGATTGAGATCGACAATAATGGCAACGGACCCTTCACCGATGTGCAGATCAGCAGCCTGCTTGTGCTATTGGCGCAGCTGAAAAAGAATTACGGCATCCCCCAGGCAAACTTTATAGGCCACCAGGATTTTGCTCCCAAACGCAAACCCGACCCAGGGCCTTTCTTCCCCTGGAAAACCCTTGCCACCCATGGCTTTGGCTATTGGAGCGACGATATACTGGAACTTGCCCCTGCCGATTTTGACTATGTTACCGCGCTGAAACTAATCGGTTACGATACCTCGGATATTAACGCCGCTATCGTGGCGTTTAAACGCCACTTCGTACAAACGGATATCAAGCCAAAGCTGACACAGCTGGATTTGAACGTGCTGTATAATGTGGTGGGGAAGTATAATCCGTAGACCCCTAACCCACTGAAAGAGAACCATGGCTGCAACGGAACACCTTTTAATAGTTATTCTGCTGAAGCTCGTAGCTTTCGGTGTATTTGAAACGCAAACCCCCTTTTTCAAGGTTATATGGAACTGCAAATGAATCCTTAAACCACATAGTTCCGTTTAATAATGGGTGATATTTTGCGTAATCTTTGTCTTCCCTGTCCAACAGAAGATCTGTTTTTACCCATGCGCCGGTTTTTAGGTCCAGCTCGCAAAACAGCGGAAAAGCTTTATTTTTATATTCTGTTACAGCGTCAAAACACAATTTGCCGTCCTTAATAATATATTGCGGCTCACTCGAGGAACTCATGCCTGCAAAATTTGGCAATGCCTGTTGAAAAGTCCTGTTAAGCTGGCTGTCAAAACATTCAATTATAAAAGAACTCAAAACGCCATAATCGGATGAACCGTAGCTGGTGGTCGAGCTGTTAAGACCGGT
>Ga0302140_10001934_pt1 | contig 27110 bp, 25 predicted proteins | sample I_Bog_E1_1_FD_202095 | JGI IMG/M metagenome (GOLD analysis project Ga0302140, IMG submission 202095) | Peat permafrost microbial communities from Stordalen Mire near Abisko, Sweden - I_Bog_E1_1 | ecosystem: Environmental > Terrestrial > Soil > Wetlands > Peat | place: Sweden: Abisko, Stordalen... | reverse complement strand
GATGGCGAAGCAGCAGGAGAGTGAGAGGAGTGAGAGCACTGAGAGCACATCCACATCAACAACAGCAAAACGCTCTCCAAGTCCTCGAAACGTCACACCAAGATCTTCGCAGAAATCATTACCTCCCAATCCTAGCTCGAATGCGAACCCGAAGTCGACGACTTTAAGTGCAGCCAAGACCTTCACGACTGTCGATGAGGATGGGATTGAGCATATCCACCACGCGAGCCCCGATCATACGAATGTGCATACGGAGTGTGGACGTCATGGGGATGATTGGTTGTTTGGGGGGTGGAATTTGGGACAGGTTGTTAAGGGGATGATTTGGGGTGGGAGGAAATAGGGTGGTGGTTGATGAGAGGAAGGGAGTGAAGCGCATTGGGGTCTTGGCAGGCGTAGGGCTGCAGTAGAGTCTTGGCGGAGATCACTCTCCCTTGAGGAGTATCTGCTGGGGAGAGCAGAAGAAACGTATAATTTTTGCTCTTGTATATTGGCGTTTTGATACCATTGTAGCAGCTTTTGCGGCGTCGTGTTTCAATACAAATTATCCAACCGTTTCCAATACTGCGTTACCTAACCTCGTAAAGACATCCACTCCCTACTTTTTAGCTGCCTGCTTGGCAAGCCCCAACCTCGACGCTGAGTGGACCCAAGACGTCAATCCTTACGCCTCACTTTCTTTCTAGAAGCATTTTAGAATCCGGATGACACTCCGGTCTGCGTTATTTTTGGTCACATTCCCGAGTCAGCTTCCGATTTTCCGGCTTGGACCACGACACGAACGGCCGATGTTTGGCGTTTCGTAGAAAGCGCCGCCCCTGCTGCCCTGTGCATCGATCATGGAACAATTCTTCTCTTTTCATACTCTCTTCAGCTTGTAGCATTACTGAGGAGTTTGTGAGTCTGCGGGTCCGAATCCGCGTGCAGCCTCTTTCCTGCTATGTCCGCTGGCGATGCAGGCGCGGCTGAAGAACCGTCGTCTCAAGATGCGCCTTCGCAGTTCAGCGAGGGGCTGTCCACAACGATGGAGAATTCAGAACCCAGTATCCTGGAGTCCCCTTCTGAAGTCCCCCTCGAGAATGACGGCGCCTCTGACCGGACCGTATCGACGCCGCTGAAGACATCAAGTGTACTGGACTCGGCCTCGCCCAGCTTTGGGTCCCAGCCGTGCGGGTTCCCCACCACCTTCGTCCGTCAGAAGAACGGCTGGACAGCGGAGGGACAGCGGAGGTTGAGGAACAGTCTGCTTGCTGGCGTGGGATTGCTGGAGCTGGGGAATGCGGGGGACTTCGCTGCCAATGTGTGGAATCAGGTTCCGGTTCCTCATTTTGCTATGGCATTGAGTATGTTACCCTCGAGGCTTTCCCCACACTTGGAAACTGGTCTTTTCAAGGATTGAGCTAATTTCTCTACAGTGGCGCTCGGCGGCACGTTAGCTCTCACAATAGCCATCTTCGCCTTCCGAGATGCCCTCCTCAGTCGAGAGAACATTCGGAATCTCCGCGAAGAACGCCGGTTCTTATGGGCACAAAAGGCAGATCTCGGAGCAGAAGTCTCGCGAGCTTTGGACACTCAGGTCGATATCAACTTCCGGGAGCTAGGAACCGAATACATTGAGCGTCTGTGCATGGACATCGTGATGGGATTCGGGACCGTCATGGTGGGAGTTGGTACCTTCCTCGCCATAGGAGGTGCGAATCCTAGGGTTTACCGTGCCAGTAACTTGCTCTCGGGGTATATTGGTAATGCACCAGTTGCACTGTACGGTCTCGGGAATGCCACCTTCTCTGCCTATATTTGGAGGAGGGCACACCGACATGGCAAGGCTGCGAAGAAGGAAATGCTGTCCGCCATGTTCCGCCGTCGGATACGGAGGCTCAAGATCCATGCCACCGTAAACGCTATCGGGGGTGTTACGGCGGGCGCTGCTTCGATGGTCACTGCTACGCATTGGGAGGGCTATCCCGTCCTGCTTCCGTGTATCATCTCGTCTATGGCCTGCAACTACATGTGGCGGAAACGAATTGGCTACGAGCGTCCTCTCGCTCAGCAGAAACTCGAGATAGACAAAGCCTCCTTGGTTGGGGAATTGGAGCACATTACTTCCACGAGGAAGATATTCAAAACAGCCGATCCAGCAGAATGGTTTAGCAAAATCATCCCCGATCCCGACTCCCTCACCTTAATCCTCCCCTTCTTTAAAACCAACGACCTCTTCGACGATTTCTGTCTCCGTCTTTTAAAAAACGACACCTTATCCTCACTTCTCGGCAGGCGAAACGAAGTTACGATTGATGAACAGATGATTTTGGCGGATAAAGAGCTGTATCCAGGAATACGTCTTGTTGCAGAGGAGACCCTCAGGAAGACGGGGCCGTTGAGGTTTAAATATAGGGAGCGATATTGTTTGGAGGCGCTGGGGTGTTATCTTTGCTCCATAAGGCCGGTCGAGGCTGCGGAGAAATGTTAACGATTTAATATTAATGAAGAAAGCTTCATATTGTGAACGCTGTTGAAAAACATGCTGGGCTGGTTTCGTGTGAGTTTTGTGGCTGTTCGAACTCCATTTCTATTCCTTGTTGATTTCTAAAGCTTCGCAAGAGTTAGCAGGCAGCGCGCGTTAGCTCGAGACTCATCAGAATAGTTCTCAGTCAGCAATTCGACGAAAAGGTTCTACTCGGTCCCTGCAGAAGCCTGTCCCTTACTGCTGTCCATTGAACTAGGTGGGTGACCCCCTTACTGTGGCATGGTCATTCGCAGCATGCCGGGAGGTTTCATAAACACGGTCACATCTCTGCGATATTTGCTTCTGCATTTTTTAGATCCCTACCCGTGTGGCGTGGGTTCATTGTTAGTTAAGGGGTCGTGCCTTCCTTCCTTTCCTGCTCCACGGGTACGAGCCCCGCTTCCCTTTCTGTCTCTTCCACTCCCCTCTCCTTTTCCAACAACACCTCTCGACCTCCGGGCCACCCAAACCTCAACACAGAAGCGGCCAAAGCTCTCGACGGTGAAGGCTCTGATATTTACGCATGTTAAAGACCACACCAGAGAGTGTGTGCATGGTCTGCGTCTCTGCAGTTGATGACCCACCGTTATCGCCGTGGATCACCCAGCAGGTGAACAAAGCTGAGTCCCGTGCTGCCAGCCCCGATGACAGTACTCGAAGTTGAACTTCGATGCTGACCCTTAGTACAGTGACTATCTCTGTTGGTCTAGGAGCTTCCAACAACCCCATTCGACATCCAGCAACCTCCTCAGTATTCAACGACCTCTGTCAACATCGAAAAACGAGCTTCGGCATTGCAATACATCTTACAGCATCGAACAGCGTTGCTAACTCCAGCCAGACACAATCGAAGCTTCATGCCACCCCCTCCACCCTATTCACCCCCACAAAAGCGCAAAAAGAGCATCGAGTCCGCTATCGAGCGCCCTTCAAATACATCCAGGGAAATGAGTGTCGCTGCTCGACAGTCGACGAACGCACATGCAAAAACAACGAAAGTCAGAGACGTTGGCGAGATGCTACAGCCATTCAGCTCGATGAATTCGGTACTGCGGGATACATCAGGAGCTCAAACTTTCTCGGAAGACTTTCGGTTATGGGTCAAAAATAATCACCTTCGGTTGCTCTGTTATTTTGCTTGCTCATCGAATGGTTCAGTCCCAGCGAAGCAGATCAAACGTAATGCTGAAGCATGTTTTGCTGACGTCAAGACTTTGTTGGAACTCGACGATGCAACTGAACTTATAACTTGCTATGCTTCTCAGTGGAAGTCAAAAAGTTCGTTGCCAATCCCAGCGTCATTTCTAAGGAAACGCAAAAACAAAGGAGATGACAATGAAAGAGAAAGGTTTGTGAAGCGCTTGTTCAAATTTGACACTGGCAATTATATCATCCTTGCCGTGGCTGGAATTGAAGGAGGCTCTATTTCATTAAGGGCTTGGAAGGATTTTGTTTTTGCATACCCGTGGAGTGAGTTCTTCGTCGTGATTGACGAACAACTAGATAGACGGGTGTCTCTTCCAGGTGCCTGGGTACGGCTTGGACATCGGAAGATTCTTGCATTTGCACTGCAAGATTTGATTGACGCTATTGATGGACAGCCAACATCTCCAGCCGCGGGATCGTACTTGGCAGATATGAAAAAGTCTTTCGAGGCCCGCAATGCGTTGACAAGTTCCAAAAGGAGAGATAGAAATGGAGATCGTGCAGGGCAATTCCGTCAACTGGAGTTGGGCGCTTTCAGATGTCGCCTATGTCTGAACAAATATGAGGACTCAGCTGCTGGGAGGGTCGCTTTTGTTCAGCATTGCCGAGGGCATCACTCTGATTTGATGCCGTCAGGACCTAGATGTCCAGTACCAGGGTGCAACTCAAGATTTTTTTTCGAGCGCCGATACCCTCAACAGGCATTGCGATGTTCATTTCGAAAGGATTGCTGGCGTTGCTGTTAATTCAGTTTGCAAGTCAAATTTCAAATTCTCGTGCCCAGTGTTGAATTGCCATGCGCGCCGATGTTGGAAGAAGAGGGTGCATGTATTCCAACATTTGCTTCTATATCATGCCAACAAGATCGACAATGTTTTGGCATATCTGAAGAAACAAATGTCGGAAAACAAGTTGCCAACGAATATATCAAGTCAGATGCTTGCTCGGTCCTCGCAACAGTTTGCCCTTCCGGTTTCAATTGAAGCAACAGATGAACAGACAAGTCAAAGGTGGATGAAAGATGACTCTTTGGACGAATTTACCCGTGAAGAAATGACATATGCCAAGAACGAGGGAGAGAAGTTCGTCAGTTCCGTTCTTGGTTCGGCAGACAAAGGCATATCAATCGACGATGCTGATTGAAAGACGTTGTCGGAGTTAGACTCTGATATTCAACCCCGCAGCTCGACTCTCCCCACCACTCGCACAACCCGGCGGAAGAGCAAGAAAGCAAATTCTTCTGAACTCGACGGTTTTGATGAAGCTGATTCCCGATCTGAATCAGATTTTGATGATGGGAAGTGAGCTGTGGGAATGGTCCACCGACAGATTCCGAGACTAGGTGTACGATCAGGAGTTGATTTGCACTATTTTTCATGGCACATTGTTTCATTACAGTTCTTATGGCTGCAGACGAAGCGTGGCAGCAGCTTCTCAAAATTGCACCATTGGTTGCTGGGGCAAGGTCACAAGCATTTAGCCGATAAGGTCCAATGGGTGTAAGGGGCCTTCACAATCAGTGTCCTCTTGCCTTGGCACAGTAGTTAGCATTCAGTAAGAAACATTCAAATCAAACTGACTGGTCGTAACAAAGATAAAATAATGTTCCAGTCACGTCTCACTCCGTCCCCTCTCACCCCGTCGCCTCTCAGCTCATGGCCGCTCACCTCTCGCTTCCCAAGGGGTTTGGAGGAAAAAGTACGTACATCAGCCCATGTACAACTACTGCCCCTTAAGCGTTGCCTTTCAAGGAGCTCAGATGATCTCTAAAACTCTCACTATATAATGCATCAACTGAAATATCCATTTAATGGCCAAAGCATTCACAACCATTTATTTCCACTGATTCCAGCCATTTAGCATCAGGAACTTCGATTCCAGCACTGGTTCTCCTAGACATGATAATGCATTCAAATTTGACAAATTCAGGAAACTGACAGACTTAAAGAATAATGCTTGCTGGCAGCTAATAGCAGAAAGCGGAAGACTACATTTTCATTTTCATATTTTTACTCACCGAGACAAGAGAAAATTCTTATTTTATGGATTGTTTTGTAAACCATATTGGATCAATTATAAGGAAGAAAAAGAAGACAACGAGAAGCTCATGTGGGACCACTTGGCATACCGCAATTCTCGCTTAGCCAGGGGATAAATAGGGGCTTGTTATCATCAACGAAGTTTGTCCGGGAAACGTTCTCATTGCTCGATTCGGGTCGACTTGGAGTGTAGTACCTGCCGTACAAGATATTTTGATCGAGGGTTACATCCAAGTGACTGAAAGAAAACGTGGTTTGAGTATACAACACTTTACTGCCCCACCTCCCGACCCCGCATCAATTCCCCGCATTTCAGCAAGACATCACTAGATGCCAAGCTACGCCAAGACGTGGACCTCCCCTTTTCTACACATACCGTAATTTATAAGTCAGAGGCCAGCGCTCGTGTTGTGTGATTGCTCAAACTGACTTCCTCACACTGCTAGACTCCAAAATGTTTCTTTCAATACTCGCGAGCCTGACAAGGGCTCTCATCGCCGGACTAGCTCTCGGCTTCATCGCCATAATACTTGACTACATCCGCATGCTCAGACTTAGACAACAACTTCCACCTGGACCCTTCCCTTTACCATTAGTAGGCAACCATTTCCAAACGCCATCCATCCGGCCATGGATCGAATGGGAGACATGGACCGAGTACTATAACTCGCCAATGATTACCCTCTGGATCGGACGACACCCGAGAATTATTCTGAATGATGCGTGGACTGCTTCGGATTTGCTGGAGAAGAAGTCTGATATCTTTTCGTCGAGGCCGCATTTGATTGTTATGGGGGACGTCATTAATGCTACGAAGACGAATCAGACTACGCTTCCTTATGGAGATCGATGGAGGGTTCATAGGAAGCTTATGGTAAGTTCCAGGTAGTTACGAGATATAAAACTGACATCTTCAGCACACCGCAGTTGGCTCTCAAGCTGTTCGAAACTACCGTACGTTCCAAGCGGACGAATCCAAGGTTCTAATGCGTGAGATTCTCGAAGACCCGGACGACTTTGTCATGTCTATTGAAAGATACTCGGTGTCAAATACCTCAATCGTTGGCTGGGGGCGTAGAATCGACGGGAAGAACGACTACGTCGCCCAACAAGCACTGAAGTTGATGGAAGGCGTCAACTCCGTCGTTCCCGGCGTGTTCATAATGGAGACGCTGCCATTCCTGACGAAACTCCCTTCATGGCTCTATAAGCTTCCCTCGCAAATCAGTTTCGGCGGAGCGTGCATGTGGCGGTACTTCTATCTCCTTACCGAAGAAGGAGCCAAAGCCGCCGAAGACAACTTCTCGAAGATCCTCATGAACTCGCAGAAAAAGTCTGGTCTTACGGACGTCGAGGTCGGTGGTCTAGCTGGGAACCTGATCGGTGGAGGCGTCGACACGACGTCTAGCACAATGATCAGCTGCGTCCTGGCTATGTGTGCATTCCCTGACGTCCAACGCAAAGCCCAAGCTGAAATCGACTCCGTCGTTGGCTCAGACCGCAGCCCAAGTTGGGAAGACATCGACAGCAAACTCCCTTATATGGTAGCGCTCGTCAAGGAAGTCCTTCGCTGGCGCTCCGTTGCCGTTTTAGCTGGCATCCCACATGCCAACACCAAGGACGTCGAATATAAAGGGTACCATTTCCCCGCTGGCACGAACATGATCGGCAACCTCTGGGCAATCCACCGCAATCCGCGCGATTTTCCGGATCCGGATGTGTTTAGACCCGAGAGGTTTCTGAACGGCCTCGAGAAACCGTATCCGAATGCGAAGGGCAGCAATCCGTTTGGGTGGGGAAGAAGACAGTGTAGTGGGCAGCCGTTTGCGGAACAGGGGTTGTTGTACTCGTTGACGAGGTTGATTTGGGCTTTTGATCTCAAGCCGGGGTTTGATGATAATGTGCGTCTGTTTTGTTTACATATTCCTCGCTACCACTTTTCCCAACCGATCATGTTTGGTCACGTGCTGACTCTGATTAGGGAGACGAGGTGAAGCTAGATATCTTCGCCTATACGGAGAGTGAAAATATGAGACCTGAGCCGTTCAAAGCGAGGTTTATACCGAGGACTGAGAAGATTCGTAAATTGGTGATGGAGGAGGCTGCGGTTGCAAGGGAGGCATTGAGGAAGTATGATGGGGAGATGAGATTGACGATGGAGGATGCGGCGAGGAATCCTGCTTGGGTTTGATCTCTCTCTATTCTCATAGAGTACGATGTAACGATGGCTATTCTCTTAGTTGTTGCTTGGAGCTAAGGTTGCATTTCAGGACGTCGGTGAGGTAAAATGTGCAATGGGTTGAATATCCAAAAGCAGGAGTAGACTCTAGAGTAGAATCTAGTTTTCTCATGTGTATTAATGCATTACTAACATCGATGGGATCGTAATCTCAGACTCACTTATATTAATCACAGTCTTTTGTTATTCGCTTCGATTGGCGCTATCGTCCAAGGAGTCCAGGGCAATGACAATGTGGGACCAGATGTGGAGTGGGGCCTGAAATCCTTCTGGAGAATCAAAAGACTAGCATAAAGTTTGGGTACCTTGAGTGGGAAAGAACTAAGGTTTCTTGACGACTTAAAGTAGATCTACCCCAACTTTACCCCACATTTCCATTGATTACCCCAACCACAGGACAGCCATTCTTTTGATTGAAATCCAGACGTGGGTCTAGAAGTGTTGCGCGAACAAGAGCGCCGAGGCATCAAGTTAGCCCTCTAATAGTTTTCTGTTTCTCTATATCGCAAAGGTAGTGTAGATTGCGAATAGCTATGAAGACAATATGGCTCTCTGCTTGATGAGGTCCAAGCCACAAGATAACCTCCAAGGCTTGCTGGTAGATCTGCCTCTTTGATCCCACCCATTGATTCCTTTCTGGATTATTGCCTTCATTAACGCATATTGAATCTATTCAGAAAAAAACTCTTGGAGAGAAGCGTTGAGCTGCAAGGAATGCCACAGATTCTCTCGCACTTCAGAGAACTTGCCGTTGACTAGCTAGAAGTGCAGACAGTCGGAATGTGGATTTGACCTGTCCGGAGAGAGTTGGCCGAGAAGAAGGAGCAGGGACCGTGGAACTTTACATTCGTGTAGGGCCGGGGGCACGTTGATTTTTCCAAGGCTGAGAGCTGGGCACATTTTCTTTGGCCACTGAATTTATAAGCCGTTGAGCAATGCACTTGCAAAGGCTTCCGGTGGAACTGAACCCTTGTCGGGTTCTCGAAGAAGACTCGATATCACGAAATCGACTTGCCTGGACCTCTTCACCCACATGCCGTGCGAAATAGCCTCATGCGAACCTTGCGACGGTTCGCGAAAGGTTTCGAGAACCCACCCAGCTTCTTTCATCTCAAAGTTCTACGGCTTTCGAATCTCAATCCTCTGGGCTTTTATTATGCAGTCAGGTCCATTCACTACTGTTTCAATTACGTTGCCACTGAACGCTATTCTTCGAAGTTTCTTTAATGTCTAAGTTTTCAAATTACTTCTTGTCTCAATCGAGCGATAAGGCAGCCCGGGAACCAAGAGCAATCTAGATTTCCCATTTCTGGAGACAAGAGTCTCAAAGTTTTGATCTAGGCCCAGGGCTCATTACACAGGGTTTGGCCCGACGCTCAGCCCGCGTGAGGCTGTGGATAAATGCAGAAGGACTAGCGATTGAGGCGTGTTGGCTGCAGTATTTGGGGAAGCACCATTCCGTATGAATGTTGTCTCTGATTTGTACGTGCATAATTGAAACATGTCACTCCTCTAGAATGTCGGCGTGGCACATGAGGCCTGTGACTTACTTGCCAATGTCGAATTTGATTTGTCCCTCTTCCCTTGGCGCACAATGCTGCAAGCACTGCGCCTCACAAGAGTCCTCACAAGAATCCTGAATTTCAGCTGAAAAACTAAAGAGGCTCAAAAATGCGACATTCGGGAGAACAGAATCCCTCCGCGGGCCGTGACTTTGGTCGGCACTTCCTTAACTTTTTGTCAACCGTTGACGATCAAGATCACGGACTGAAGATCACCTAGAAACGGCCAGAATGGACCGTTTCAAAACTCAGTTGTTATTGACCAGCCTGCTCGCTCTTGCGATCATTGCGCCTGTCTCCGTCTATGCTGATGCTGGGAAGACGATTCCGCTCGAGCTCTCTCTCGGAAATGATACAATTATCCCGTATGTAATCTTACTATACATGGTCATTGATTATGAGACCAGCACTAAGAAACCATATTTAGTTTCACGGCCGCATTTAATAATGCTTCATTTGATTCTAGTGTTACCGTGGATGCTGGCTACCACACTGCGGCAGGCCAACAACTTGGAGCTTTGAACTCGACTTTCCCCTTCTCTTCAACAACATGGATAGGCTTTGCTATTGACAGCTTTGAGCTAGACTTCGATATTGAGTTTGGATTGCTGTCCTCGGGAGCAAGGACGAACAATTTCACGTACCAAATTGTCACCCAAACACTTGGCAGCATCACATGGGAGGATGTTAGCGTGGGCTTTACTTTAAATATGGATCTCTATGCTCAGATCCAGTCCCCAGCCGCGACGAAATTCAGCACTGGTTTCAAGGTCCAGGTGAATAAACTGCTACTTTGATTTTTGGCCTGCTTCCTGCTGATCTCTTTCTATAAGATGCTTAACCCGGCTGGAATGATTATGCAGTTTGATAAACTCAATCTTGCTAAACCCGCACCAACTTTGCCTCAACTCTTTCCGACTGGACTGTAAGCTATTCTCTGCAGCAAATGACCCACCATGGCTGACCAAAACATATCAGCTCAGCAGGAAACTTTCTCATCACTCCTTTGTTCAACACCAGTGACCCAAGTCCGGCATACGTATTCGAGCTTGCGTTTCGCACACAGCTGGCCCTTTCAGTCGAAAAGATTACTCTGCTCAAACTCAATTTGGACCTGCCTGCGTATACAATCACGGCAGAGCAAATCACTGGGAATGTGGACTACAATTGCCAGAACTCAACATCGCCCCCAGCCGACCAGTCCTACGCTAATTTGACCAACGTTAAGGAAGAGATCACAACGGATGCTACATGGCAACTGGGTACAGCGGCGGGCGGCTTTGACGACGTGCAACGTATATTTGGACCTATTGATCTCTACAATGTCACGTCTCAGTGCTTAGCCTTTTCGCCCCGCCTAAATATTCAAGTGCCAGCTCCAAAATTTGTGAGCGACTTGACTTCAGGTTCCTTTCCAGGCTCGGCGTCATCACCAAGTAAGTATATCAGCAACGGCGGTGCTGTGGGCATATTTCTTGCTACAGAAATCCTCGTGGTAGCCATCGTTGTCGGCGCATTTTGGTACTTCAAGTCCCGTCACGCAAAAGAGGATAGAGGAGAAGAACAGCACCACTATTTCAAGGAAGGCGAGGCCTTCGGCTTCCTCGCTGCGGCCGGGCTAGCTATTATGGGTGTCTTCAAACGGAAGAACCGCGAGGAGAAAACTTACCGTGACGAATACGCACTTCGAGCAGGTCAAGAAGCAGAGCACAATTGGATCCACATGGAACCGCTTGTCAGAACCACTCCTGCTGAGAACTTGGGTGGCATGCCACAGAACGCGTCTCCAGCACAGTATAATCATGCACCCCCTGCAGGGAACCCGTCTAGTCAGGTGCAGCAGCAATATCAACCAGCGCCAATTTCAACACCTCCGCAGTATCCTGCTACGTATCAATCTGGTTACCCTCAACAACAGCAGCAGTATGTTCCTGCACCAACGACGTATGAAAGTGCCGGGGGCAATATTCCGTGGGAAGAACCGCGGCCTAGTAAAGCGTCGTCACCCCCGAGGCAGCTATTTCGGAAAGCGGTACCGGGTGAGAAGCGACGGTAAATAATGTTTGGGCTGATTCATCTGGCTTCAAACTTTTGAACGCCGGTTCCTTAGCTCGAATTTCTTGAGTATACTGCGGGAACCATAAAGATGTTGCCGCGCAGATCTAAACACACGCAGGAATTGAGGAATGAATGAGACAGATGATGATAAGGTGGCTCACGTGTCTTCTCTTCAAAGCACCAAACATAAGAGGCAATCTGTGACAAGAAAAAATATTTATCACTTTTTCCCTCCTCTAGATCCACCTGGGAAATAACTCAAGCGAAGAGAATACCTCGACGATGGATGGGATTTGTAAGCCTCCCACGAATCAACAAGCCCGTTAGCACAACAAGCTGGCGAGTCGGCGGTACACCGTCTTTGTTACAGTTCGCATATCGCAGCAATGGCCCTAGTTTCGTCTTGTTGTTACAACATTTTACATTTTACACAATGACTTTCTAATCTTCTACGCCTGATCGCTCTAAAACTGTGCTGAAAACACTCTAGGACAAGCTAAAAGGAAATTATCCCTAGCTTTTCGTCTAAACGAGATAGTTAGAAGCTTAAAGGCTAATTGAGTATGACTCGCTAAGCGTTGAGCACGTATTTTTCAGCATGATCATATCTCAGAACAGAACTTCTCGGCATCACTCCATATTCCTTCCACACCTTGAATGCTACCCCATTGCAAAGTCAAGATTACTAGCTTCCCAAATGACTATTTGCGATTACTACCACACGAACTCTCATCGAAAAGGGGTTCTAGGACACCTCTCTTTCGGTGTACGCTCTTACGAGGCCTCTAAGCACTTCTACACCGCGATCTTCAAACCCTTCGGCATAGAACTCGTCTTCGATGACCCCGCCAGAAAAATCTTGGGATATGGACTAGACGCTCAGCATGAAGCTTTCAATATCTTCGAACGTGCAGATGCGCAAGCGCCGGGTGGAGGCACCCATTTTGCCTTCAACGCACCAAGTCGTGCGTCCATTGATGAGTTTTTCGAGGCTGGAATCCGTAATGGAGGGAAGAGTAATGGCGAGCCTGGTATTAGGAAGAATTATGGGGAGAATTATTATGCTGCGTTCCTGGTTGATCCTGATGGATATCGGTTAGAGGCTGTTTTTCAGGACCCAGAGTCATAAGCTTATAGTCTTCGAGAAGCGGACGTCGACAGGAATTCAGCCCTTCAATTTGTATTTTCGTCATCCACTATCATAATCAACTCAGAGAAAGGGAGTACCGTACAGATTATTCTGACACGTGACTAGCTCGCTTGAGCCCCTTTTTTATGGATCGAGGAGTGGAGAAGAACGTGTTCATCCGGATCCGATTCAATTCCACTCAATCATGTACTTGAGGTTCCATTCATGGTTATTCTTTTTTTACTTTTCTTACATTTTCGTTTCTTGATTAGACACTCCCGCACGCATGTAGAATTTGTTTTGGTTGCACTCCACTTGTAATTTCGTGCCTACCTCTTCGTCACCAGATTATTAGAAATGTTGAACTAGAGCACAGTGGTATGGAAAAAGCTCGAGCGGATTGTCACTGCTACCAAAGGAACAATATATCCAAGTTCCACGAACAATAGAGAACTGATCGACTACTTCGAATTTGACGCGCGGCCAGCGATGTGTAATCAACGTGAAGTGCCGACGCTAGATCAGGTGAATTCTTTATAACCGTCAAATTCTCTCCACTTTCCCTCCCCACCATCCCCACAGTTTGCACAACCACATCATTTGCGCAGAAAAGTCCACCAATGTGCGCGTCCACCTACGTTGAGCATTGGCTGGGGATGGACTCGGGACCGAGCAATGATCACTAGCAACACAATGGTTCACATTCGAAAGCTATATAGCTATGGCGCTATGGCTACATTCTCACCCAGAACATACCATTCCCTGCATCCACAGTCAAGATCACCGTTCGCTCTTTAAGTCGTCTTTCCACAATGAAGAAATCATCGGCGTCAACGTGGTTGGCATGTTTCATTTCATTGCAGAGTGCCGGTGCCTCAGCTCAATTGTACAACACTATTATTAAGACTAGCAACGGCTCCGTGCAAGGCATCCCGGCATTCAATAGTACTCCAGCTGGCAACCTCTCCAACTGGCAGGACATCACTGTTTGGAAAGGGATACCTTTCGCGGCCTCGACCTCTGGAGAGAATTGCTTTCGTCCTCCTCAGGCACGAGCATCATGGAATGGAACACTTGATGCCAGCGAGTACGGTGCCGTTTGCCCTCAGGACTTCGCCCTCGACTCGGGTCTATCCTACGGTGAAGACTGCTTGAACCTCAATATATGTAGCGGCGGAAACGATACTAACGCGAAGTTGCCGGTCATAATGTGGTCATATCCTGCCGAGTCGACTGCAGCACAGCCTTTGTTTGACGGCGCGGGAATGGCATCGAAAGGGATAGTTTTCGTCAACTACAACTACCGAACAGGTTCTTTAGGATGGCTCGCAACATCTGAACTCTCAGTGGAGATGCTTGAGTCGTATGGCACCAACAGCTCAGGGAACTGGGGCATGCTTGATCAGTTTGCAGCGTTAAAATGGGTCCATGCAAACATTGCTGCTTTTGAAGGTGATCCAGATCATATCACAGTGATGGGACAAAGTGCAGGATCAGCGGCTACGTATCATATCTTAAACAGCCCTCTCACGAAGAACCTCATCGTCAGCGCTATCATTGAGAGCGGGGTCCGTGATCCACGAGATCCTTACGCTGCCACTGTTGCCGAGAACTACCAAAATCTGAGCGCTGCCCTCGAAACAGGTACCAGCTACATGGAGAGCCTGAACGCTTCTACGGTTGCTGAGCTGCGTGCACTCTCATTCGAAGATCTAACCGTCAGCTTCAGGGGAAATTACTTCTTTGGGGCAGTCCTCGACTACTATGCTATGCTAGGTACTTACATGACTTCTCTCCTGGATGGAGCTGCCAACAATATTCCTGTCCTCATTGGCAATACACTCAATGAAAGTGGCGCTACCTAAAATTACAGCACTACCGTTGAAGCCTACCTCGAGGATCTATAAACCCAGTACGGGAACTGGACCGAGCAATTCCTCGCACTTTATCCAGCGAACAACGACTCCCAAGCCAGCGAGTCTTTCAATGCTCACTATCAAGATACATCTCTCACAGGGACGTGGCTGTGGGCGAACAAATTCCTACACACGGAGAACAATTCCGTCTACACCTACATATGGGACCACGCACCTCCCGGACAAGATCAGGGCGCTAATTACGAGTCGGAGATCAACTACGTGCTCAAAAACTTATACGGAACAGACAAACCGTGGACTGCGGACGACTACGCGATTGCACAGAAGATGAACTCGTACTGGGCGAATTTTGCGAAGACTGGAAACCCGAACGTGGGAGGCTCGTATCCGTCTTCCTTGGGAAACTTGACTTCCTTCCCCAAGGCTACGTCGGCGAAGATTGTTACATTTCGTGTTGAGAATGGCTTTGATGAAAAGCCGATAGCTTAGCCAGCTCAGATTGAGCTGGTTGAGGAGTATTTTGCTGCTCAAGTTCCTTTTTGATAGTGGCGATTTGGATTGAGGGGACGGCGGCGTGGTCTCGAGACATTCGCCTAAGTAGTTCTTGCTATGCATTACTTGCCGTTTGGTGCTTTCCGAGGCTGGTATGCAATGCCTTCTCGTTCAGATAGACAGAAAGACATTGACCTTTCCTATACACCAGGAGTCCAGACCTCTGAAATGTTGGGGGCTGGGCCGCTCTCATAGGCTCTGCTGAAACATACGAGTACGCCTAGCGAAGTTGCTTCAAATATCAAACCAGGTTTCATCACGCCTTTGTTGACAAGATCAAAACAGCATTACAGACAGTTCTGTGGCCCTTTCTCACGTTCCGAACTTCCGTACCAGCGTCTTTCAGTGTACAACAAGTCTGTTCAAGTGGGCTGTGGATCTTTTAAACCGATGACGGCGCGTTCCCAGACCCCTCGAGTCTCCTTGTCAACCCAGAAAACATCCTGAACCGTGCATCATTGGCTGTGCCATCAGCAGAGGCGAAGTGCTCGGGCGGTCCAAAGTCTTAATTCACGTCAACAATCATGGCAACGCAAGGGCAAAAGATTAGATATGATTCATGAATCAAGATCAATTTTACCACTCGATGCGACCAGTTCCGCATCAAATCGAGATGCAAGGCCTGATCCAAAACTTTCTTGGCATGAGGTTGATGGGTGAAACCCGGGCAAGCTTAGCCGCTGTCACAGGGGCTGTCAATGCGCGCTTCGGTGAGCATTCCGACAAGAACCCTACTACCAGGCACTACGAGATCAATTCGATAAGATAGCTTATATCAGGAGGATCAGCCTCGGGCTTCTTTTTCTCCGCTCCTTCCCCAAATATCTGTCCCGTGCGAGACCGCATTCTTAAACCATTACGGAGGCGAGAGCCAGGAGCTGAAGCCGACCGCAAGTGCCGAGTCGGCAAGGTTTGGACTCGAGATCTGGAGGCCAGCTTGTCCGGCCTCCGTTGTTCAGATTCCAGTAAGCAAGCAGAGGTGCGACACTGTCCAAGTTGCGGACAGAACCATATAGGTACATGTCACGTGATCGACCATCTTGGTGGCTCTTTTCAAACGAGTATCGAGAGTAAGATTTCCAAATGACAAATCATATATTCATAATCTTGTGAGAAAAATTAACGCATCTGTCTAAATCCAAGAGCAAAACCAGGCCTTGTTTGTTTGCGCTCCGCGAAGTCATATGTGCAAGTCCTCGGATCAGCTATCCAGTGCATCCAAGTATCTCAACTCCATGTCGACAATCACCAGATTTTGACTTATGCGGCCGCCTTCTTTTTCCCCTTTCCTTTGGCCTTCTTGGCCTTCTTATTCTTCTTATTCTTTTTGGCCTCGCGTGACTCTAGGTTCTCAACCTCACGCTCCTCGAGCTCCTCAGCGGCTTCTCTCTCGACGAGATCTTCCGACTCTGGTTCGGCCTCACGCTTGCCCCCTTTAGCCTTCTTCTTTCCCTTAGCTTTCTTGGCCTTCTTCGCTTTCTTGTTCTTCTTATTCTTGGGCTCTCGAGCAACGAGCTCCTCCACATCTCTTGCTTCGATCTCTTCCATGACGTCGCGCTCAGCTAGGTCTTCGGCATCAGCTTCGCGTTTGCCACCCTTCTTTGCTTTCTTCGCTTTCTTGTTCTTCTTATTCTTCTTGGCTTTCCTAGCAGATTGTTAGTAGAATATCTTCAAGTGTTGTCTGCAATGCTCACTTCGCTTCTCTTTCCTCCAAGCCACCCTCCTCACGTTCTTCGACCTGAACGGCTCTAGCCGTCAAGGCATCTCCCAAATTGGCCTCTCGGACAGCGAGGCCGCCGGCAACTGGAGCAGGAGCGGCATAAGTGGCCAGCATAGAGCAGAAGGCCAGGATGATGGTGGCAGTTGAGGCACGCATGATGAATGTTGTGTGATGGTAGTATCTACAAGAAGTGTATGAATTAAAGGATTAGGTACTCTGGTGTCAGACCTGCTGCAGATTGTCGGAATAGCTTTGAAGGACGAGAGAGAGATGGCTCGGTCTGGGCTCTGCCAGTGTTTTATACATTCTTTCGATCAACTGTGCCCCTCCAATATCACATCACGGGGATTCTCCAACATTCCTGACAATCTGCGCGACCCTTCAACTCGAGACAGCCCCTCAAAACAAGCCTCTCTACACGATTTACACGGCGGCAGGGACTACATGGGGTCACGCTTGAGACCGGAATCGTATTGGCCGCCCTGATCTGAGCTTGCATTGCGCAACAAAAAGCTTCCACTGGTTAAGCTTTCGCGAAGCCTACCCCGGTTTCGAAAGGGCATGGGTAAAAGGGCAACTCCAGCCATTCATCTCATGTAGTTGTTGCGTCCAGGGACGTGCACAATCAGCCCATGCAGGAGATTAGATCATGATCGGATAATATCCATCACGGTGTCTCGCGTCGCAGATCGCATGAAGGTTATGCTGAACATCAGATAAGATTGGTCCTATTGGCCGCCTCGTCATTATCCACACCACAGCTTCCACGTTCAGACTCAGCTCAACGTTTGTTGTCACTCTCCTGGTTTTGGGAAGCTTGTTGAATGCTTCAGGCTTGGCAGGCTTGTTTTCGAGTGACACCATGGCTCAATAACGTGCCGTTTCATTTGATGACTGCACCGCCGTGGCGAACGCCCAACTTGAGACTGGGACTCGGGTAATGGCCAATTAACTCTATACGGCGTATGCGGTGTCTGAAGGGATTGATATACCAAGACAAGGAGAACTGTGAAGTGGACTTGCCTCCATTACTATGTGTTGCAAAGCAATTTTTCCCGGTTAAACAAGTGGCATGAATCCGATATTCCTCTGAACGAGGACCCAAGCAAACCACCCAAACATCTTTGGCTATGCGTTCTGTAGCTGTTGGCGCAAGGCTGCCATCCTCGATGATGGAACGATTCCAAGCACGGTCGGAGAACGGAGACGAGTACTACGGGGTTGGCTCACGGCTTTCAATGAAGCCAAAACCTTTTCAATATTGGTCAAACGAAACCACTTGTTCTAAATAATGGAGTGCTACTAGAGTGCTTCATATATTCTTCCATATGGGATTTCGCGCATAGGTGGAATATATGGCTGCTGACGCTTGAGTTTGTAATGGCGATGGAGGCTGCTTAGCTTTAGAGATTTCGCTACGATCAATTCTGGCACTTCTCTTGCAAGTGACCTTCTTCTGACATCTGCCGGAATGAACTTATGCAAATGAAGCTTAAATTAGTGCCTCCAGTGAGTACCGACATGTGGCGAGGCGGCAGGGAAGATAATCTCCTCGCCTCGGAAAGCCCCATCTTATGTCACGATGTCAGATCGCCCTAGTCTCGCCCCCAACAATGTCACTTGTGGCATCTATTGGAGTGAAGCATTGCTGGTTTCCGGCTTAGATTCCATATGGAATACTGCCTAGACATCATTGCAGTGATTGTATTTTCACTATTCTCGGGAGGAACTTGTAACTTACTTAAGCTGGTCTTCCAGAATCCTCCTCAAAGCTCTGGAGTTTGACTTTCGATATTAGCGGTCAATTTGAATCATCATTTAGAGTATTTTGTGGAAGTTTATGCCCGTACACGGGCATGTCAATCCTTATTTGTACTGCCATTGCGTCATTCCGCACTTTGACATTGAGTCCGAGGTACGAGTCAGAGCATGTCACTTTTTTGTCAGTGATATCCACTTCTTTCTATTCGAGGTCTTTCATTGCCAACTTTCCACCAAACCCAGTAGTCAAGAATGCGCAGAGTATATCTCAATCGTCACTTGGAACAGTGGTAAATTGCCTCTGGGTAATAGATTTAGAACCGTCACTTCTAAATATTTATTTCTGAGGGTTCGTCGTCCACTTCAAGCATTTCGCACGAGTACCTAAATAGTTGATGCACATTAGTGACTGATTAAAAGTTATTGAGAAGTCAGTGTCGACAGGAGATGCAAATTCACATCTGTTGCAAAATCTTTGCCTTGTCAAACTACAAGCCAAACTTTTTCTAGGTTTCACAGCTATCTGAACATTCGTTGTCACGGACCCGCTGGGGGATTCCTAAAAATGGACATTCTCTATTTTTCTGGGACAAAAGACCAAAGTCTGCACCATTGGGGTTTCATTAAGGTTTTTCCCCTTCCTCCCTGACGCAGATCATCAAACCCACAAGCATCACCCAAATTCCCAGTACCATCACACCATCACAAATGGAATATATTCCAAAAATAGGCATTACCCACCATACGCGTCCACTAAGTGGGATAGCAAGCCAGTCGAGGACTCTCAAACCCCATTCCACCATCTTCAAATTCGAGGGTGGAGTCGGTTGCAGCACCTATGCCACGCCTACAGGGATTCCCCGCAAATGAGGGGGCGATTGACAGGGTACGTTGCAGCAGTGGTTGCTGGAGGGCGTGCATGGGCATATAACCCACACTTCCGGGACGTGGAAATTCCGCCAAGGCAGGCAGGGCCTGTATCGTGAGCCGTGAGGCTCCTTAACTCTACTCTGTTGAGTGTTCTCGTCCACATCAGTAACTAAAGTCGTGATTGGTGGAAATTTTGGACCTCTCGAGTCTCTGTGCGAGACAAAGAAATCTATTTTTAAGAGTATGTATGGGAATTCCCCGGCTTTTCAAACTCATTCGCGATTTCAAGTTGAGCATCTCTCTGGTAGGTTCCGGAAGCTCGCGAAGAGTTGCAGCAGAATTTCCGCCCGCAATTTTGAGACGTCAATTTGAAAAGGTGGACGGTGGTGAAGATCTTCCCATTTCGTTGGATGGGCGTCCTTCTCAACACTCACTCTGGATGTGTACTTTCCTAATACTCAACTTTCATGTGCAAGCCTGCGAGAGGGGCCTCTATACTCAGATCCATACATTTACAATCGCAATTAAGCAGTTGCCAAGAGCTGTATCAGTGAGAATGTCACTTGAGGTCTATGTCTTGATTTTATGGTTGAAGGTAGAACTGACATGGAAATTTTGCATATCTGATAAGCTGAAGTGTAACTTTCGTCTTCTCAAGGCGGCCGAGTATAGAGTCCGGGGACCTGAAGTTAGTCCTTTACAATTCTTGGGCCTTCATTTCCATTTCCATCCTCTCTACAAGGCATCAGACCTTAATCAGGTCCCTAAAGCTTGCTCTGCTCTTTGGCGAGGGAGAATATGTACATACGCGAGGAGTGGTTCTTAAAAAGTCTTCTCTCAAGAATAAAAAGAAATATGAAGATAGTTGTAATCTTTGTTCTTTTCATTCCCTCATTCAGAATCAGAAAGTCATACAATTTGGGACTAGCCAGCGCGAGATCTTGCCCGAATGAGGATTCCTTGTGTCTTTGTGAAATTGGCTGAACGAGAGACTAAGAAAGGTTGAAAAGGTTCACCAAAACCAATGTTTTCCAGTATCGAATCTCGATACATTCTTTCTGCGAACCCAACCTGTTCACTCAAGGGCCAAGACAGTTCTCAGAATACTTGCAAGGGAAGACGAGGCCGATTAATCTCAACAAATTCCTTTTCGAGAACTACTCATCGGAATGCCACTCACAGAAACCAAGCCTGAGCTTTATCCCACAGGCCCTTCTTTTCATCTGATTTTCAGCTGGTCGCACTATCAATGCATGGGACGAATGTTCCCCCTTCCATATCTCCGGACCGCCTCATCCTCTGCGGCTTCGGTACACCCTCGTTCACTGAGAGCTACGCCACTACCTTCAGTGACATTATACGCCTTAAACAGGATTTCCTGCGCTCTACTGAGAATGTCTTCATTGTTCCTCTCTAAGTCCTCCAAAGCCTTGTCTGACAACATGGTCACGGGCTTCGAGTGCTCGAGGCGACAGCTATTCTCAGACTTGCTTCTCATCTCTGAGATGGTGTTGGGTTGTCCTTGATATTGCCAACGCTTCCAACCTAATGGAATGTCGTCGGATGGATGATCTGGGCAGCTCGCCTGACGAGATGATGTGGAGCATTTAGAGGGAAGTCCAACAACCATTCAGGGTTTCCAACCACTTTTAGAAGTTGTGCTATATTCAGATATCTGCTATTTCGCTATATTTAAATTTTGTATCAAACCACCGGTACCTCACCAAAACAGGCAGGCACATCCAGCGCGAAGATAAGCACGTGACGGCTGTCTTCACCCCTGTCACCTAAGGTTGACCTCGGTTCAACCTTCTCCGCTCAAGTTCACCATCACAGACATGTTTTTAAAACATCATGACACATCCTGTTCCTGGCCATGACATGTGCTCACCTCAGCTCCTCCAATTGACATATACACAGCTTCTTGAACCACTACGATGACAGGACCACCTCCATTGACAGGCCTCCGTGTCTTGGAATTTGCAGGGCTAGCTCCAGGTAGGTTCAGCCCCCCATCCACCCCCTTAAAGATGCATAGCTAACCTCTTCTTCAGGACCCTTCGCAGGCCTTCTGCTTGCAGACAATGGAGCTGCCGTTCTCCGCGTTGATCGCGCGATTCCCAATCTTACACATTCCTCCTCTCAGCTACCTCCACCGACCAACGACCTTCTGACGCGCCACAAGTCTTCGATCGCTGTAGAACTGAAGTCGCCGTCTGGGATTGCGTTGATTAAATCCCTCATACTACGTACAGATATCGTGATAGATCCTTTCAGACCCGGAGTCCTTGAGAAGTTGGGACTGGGGCCCGATATCTTGCTTGGTCTCAATCCAAGGATAATACTTGGACGCATGACAGGATTCAGACGCGATGGCAAGTACAAGGATATGGCGGGGCACGATATCAACTACATTGCAGTATCGGGAGCATTAGCAATGCTGGGACGGAAAGGAGACAAGCCTCTTCCTCCTGCGAATATCCTCGGAGACTTTGCTGGTGGAGGAGCGACATTATTCCAGGGCATCTTACTCGCGCTATTGGCAAGAGAGAAGAGTGGAAAGGGCCAAGTGGTAGAAGCCAATATGGTGGATGGGAGCGCCTATCTTGTTACGTTTCCCAGAATGCTAACGAAGACACCGATGTGGAATAGGCCAAGAGGGGAGAATACTCTGGATAGTGGGTGCCCATACTACGATACATATGAGACGAAAGACGGGCAATATATGGCTGTTGGGGCGCTCGAGCCACAATTCTTTGCAGAGTTGATCAAGGGATTGGGATTGGCTGGCCAGGATATTGAGAATACAAGAACCGACACAAACACGTGGCCTGCGCTGAAAGCTACCTTCACGAGGCTTTTCCTGCAGAAATCGAGATCAGACTGGGAGAAAGTATTCGATGGGACCGATGCTTGCTGCACGCCTGTTCTTGACTATCGAGAGCTGGAGTCAAATCCGACCAGAGAGGGAGATCAGAGGCCGGCGGTCACTTTGCGAGACACTCCCAGCTTGGCCTTATCGAAAGGCTCACCATCGAGAGACCCTTCGACAGGGCAAGGCCCTGGAATCGAAGGGGAAAGTTTTAGCGGTGCAATGCTGTACCCTGGCGAAGGCGGTGAAGAGACACTGAGCCGGTGGCTGGGATGGAAAAGAGGTAAAGATTTTGAAGTGGAGAACGGAGGTCTGGTAAGGAAACAATCTTCCAAATTATGATTGGCTATTATTATTATCATCAATATTTTCTTTCACATCTCTCACTTCAGCCTCTCAAGGAACGCCCCAACCCCAGTCTATACTTCAACAAATTCAAACGAGTGTCCTGATCTTTCGCCATCCCTGTCCATTTTCTTGATTTATGCTCCCTCCCGTTGTGCATTCTCACCCTCCAAGACCGTACCAGGCGTAAAGTGACGTCCAAAATCATGATGCGTGGAAATGACCGTTACAAGGTTGTTGGCAAGGCCAGAGGAGATGTGACTGCTCTTTATGTCAAGTGGGCTCATCATGCGGCTGAAAATGACAACATACCTCAACCAAGATACGCATCGGCAAGGGACGATGTCAACGTCCTGGAAGGACTGGGTGGTGGGACGGGAGGAGGAGATGGAGGGTCACCTCTCGATTCATCAGACATGTCTGCGAATGAGCTTGAGGCAGAGGTAACGACAGTGAGTTTCTGATTCGAAGTTGAATTCGAAATTTGACGGCGGACAGCGACAGCGCGTTGCAGCCTAGAACGACGAACACACATAGGATCCTGAACGCAAACAACGGCCATCTCTTCAGCAGGAACAGTGCTTCAATTTATATTCTTCCTTCCTTTCCAGAAAAATAAGAAATAAACGTCCTATCCGCTTGTGTTTGCCGAATCCCGGAGAAAAAGCAAGGTCCAAGCGGGCGCCACTCGGAGAATACAGTATGTCTCTCAGCTGTCGATGGATGCTTGGATCTGCACTTCTGCTTTTTGCGGCTGAGGTTTGGAATTTGCGAATGAGCTCCGGGAAAAGATCGACCATTCAAGGACTTAAGTACCCATGTCTCCTTCGCAGCCCTAAGGAGCTCTACCCCTTTCTTGGCTCCAGCCTTGCAAGACCTAGGGATTGCACCCCACGCTGCGTCCCGCTCGCATGGTCCAATCGATGGCACTGATCATGGAAGAACGCAGGAGCTAAGGCAATGGTCGCACTGTAAACAGCTGGCCTGACTCCCTCCCGCTCGGGAGAACGCCTCGCTCAAGGCAATACCCGTCCCCAGGCCTGTCGCTGTCTCATCCCCTTCTCCCTTCTCCACCCGCCAGCTTGCGTTGGCCGTTGCGTTCCTTTTGCCTTGTCACCCCCGCCGCACACCCTTCTTCCGAGCTTCTCGATCTTTCCCTCCGTCGGCAGCCCGCATGTTTGGCTGCACTCCCAAGCTACGCTATGTGCCACAAACGTGGGCGCCCCAGCGCAGGCGGATCCGGGAAGCCGGTTCGCTGCCGCCATCTACTCTATCACTTGCGGTCCAATGGAAGCAGAGGCGGTTCTTGTGCCACGTTAAGATTAAAGATTGCCTGCCGGGAAACCCCAGCTCTTAGCACGCCTGTCTCTTGACGAGCGATCTGCGTAGGATGTCCAAGCCTGTCACTCGTTGGGGAGCAGATTCACCCACCCTCAGCGTCTTTCCCGGCTCATGAGGATTGAGCCGGTTGGTTGGATACTGGGTCCGGGACGTGGAGATTAAGGTGGCCTATGGCTACGGACCTGAGAGCTGCAAGGCAACGCAAAGCTGCGCCAGCAGAGCAAGGCGAGGGAAGCCGCAGACCGCGAGATCTCTGTGTCCGATCTAGATCGCGGTGTACCGTGACAGCTCACTGTTTAGTCCTCGTTCCTTCCATGGATGCACGGCCGCTCGGTCGCCTCACGGAAGATAATATCAATGAAACATGCCAGCCATCCTCGATGCCACGGCGAGAGCATACGTTACTTCTCAGATCTCATGCTGTGTCTTTGGACGTCGGCGAGCTGTGTAAGGGGAAGGAAGTGCTTCACGGAAGCAGAGTGTTAGATGCGATGAGTGGCAGGTAATGAATCTCATGCTCGCACTATCTAATGTAAAGGTAGCAGAGAAACGGAAATAAACAGAATGTCGGTCCATACAAGCGCAGTCTTCGTCTCTCCTTTGTGCCCATTCGCCTTGCGTGCTAAGTATCCCCAGTAACCTAACCACCCGTTCAACCCAACGACCAACCTATCGTATCTCGTCCTCCATCCACGTCATTCATTACTAAAGTGCTCGTGCGCCAGAAGAGGTATCGTGTCGTGTCAAGTGATAATGCTTAGGAAGAAAGAGTCTGAGTCTAGGGTGCCAGCATTCGATCTTGCTGAGTTGTGAAAAGTGTCTATATCATCTGGTCGGATATGTCACCTCCCTTCCAATCCGTCGCTAACCATCCTCCGCTATCCGTTTGGATGGGCCGTTGCGATCAGTTTCGGTCCGCGTTCGATGGGAGGGTTGTCTATTGTACTTGGCTGACAATCTCGCTAGCACGTGATAAGGATTCAACCATCTGCTGGCATTCCTTTCTCCGACGGACGGTGTAGTCGCTCTCCTTCAGAAGGTCATCGAGTGTATCAGTGCGGTACATGTTCTCGAGGAGTTCGCGCTGCATCTCGTCCTTTGTAAATCTATTAAATGTTAGCTAGATCAAGTAAGCTTTGGTGATAATGGCTTACTGGACGAGGTTGAGCATGATTGCCTTTGGCACCATGTCGATCATCGTTCTCTTGACGATGTTGTAGTAGGAGTTGATGAGAAGTTCTAATCTGGTTAGTTACCATATCTCATTGGTCAGAACTTCAACTTACTAATGACTTCAACTTCAATCCCTTCTCTTTCCGACAAAGTACCCGATGCCTTGAGAGTTGGTGGTGGGGCTTCCATGGCAGCCATCTTCTTCTTGTTCTTTGAAGCAAAGAAACTTCCGAAGAAGCCACCATTTGGATCATCGGACATGCCTCCAAGTGTCGGACTTGCTGCTCTGACTGGGGTAGCTGATGCTGGCATTGGCTTGCCAGTCTTGGGGTCGACTTGAATTGGCTTCGCTGCGTTATGCTTATCATTGACAAGAGACATAGCCTGTAGCAGAATTAGTTTTGAGCAATGGAGATAGAAACATGTGACATACCCTATGACCATTCAAGAAATCTGGATGTCCGGTGTTGATGTAACATGATTCCATAGCTACCAAGTCCCGGACCAACTTGTTGGTTGGGTCCATAGTCTTCTTGAAGAAGCTGATGACGACTTGGTGGAATTTCTCCTTCAGCTGGGGGTATCTTCGGAATAGTTGCTTGCTCAGTAATTGTGTGAGAATTCTGACAAGTTCGTCGTAGACCAGTGACACACACTTCAGACTGGGCTCCTCTAAGCGCTTGATCTGTTGCTTGACAATAAGCTCGAAAGCGGCCGTGTTGACGAAGAGAGCTGGGGAAGAGCCGGAAGAGTTGTAGAGAATGGTTCTGATATCGATGTCCTTGACCTGGTCGAATGGATCCACCGCCTTGACACCATTGGCGTACAGCTCATGGAAAACGAAACTGATTCTGGCACCGCCCGACAGCTCCACGCTTGATAGCTCAGTGTTATTTCCCTCAAGCACCGTTCGCCATTCGTTCGTGAACTCGGTAATGATGTTGAGAACGATATTCCCGCTGTTGCCTAGCATAGAGTCTCCCAAGCCCTGAAGTTCTGCCGTATATTTCTGCAGCGAAGCTGAGATACGGGCCTTGATATCTGGCAGGGTCTGCTTGATATGCATCATCAGGATGAGATTAAGCTTTCTCGCCAAGTACGGGGTTCCGCAGTACGAGCTCTTGTTTCGGTACGCCTTGTGGTTTTCAAAGAAGTTCTTCTCATTCTCCAGCGCTGCCGTGATTGCCTTCTTGTTGTCGATATCCCGCTGTCCTCTGTTCACCACTGGCACATATCCTAATCTCAAGGGAATGATTCGTCCAGCCAAGATATCCACAACATCGGTTCCCTCGTCCATCAAATCCACCTTCGTCAGCACACCGATTGTTCTTTGACCTTCGGGATCGACTTCTCTCGCGAGCTTCAAGCCATCTGAATTGGCCAAATCGGTATTTGCTCCAGTGACAGCTAGGATGATGGCATTAGGCTTGCTGATCTGCTTGAGCACCATCTCCTTGATCTGTCTCTCAATATCTCTTGGTTGATCACCGACCGGGACCTTCGTGAGACCAGGCAAATCGACGAGTGTGAGGGTGAGGACATTTGGAGAGTATATTCGCAGGTTGATGGGAGCGGGCGAGATGCCGGCATTGCGGCCAGTCTTGGCTTCTGTCTCCTTGACAATCTCATCTCGGATCTTGTTGAAGTCGTGGAACTTCTGGCCAGGAATATGTAGGAACTCGCCCCATTCATCGACGTTTGCCTCCTTATCTTGCCCTACAGATATGCTCTCTTGCTTGACTCCGTTTGTTTTTACTTCTCCTGGCTGGCGGTTGATGAGTTGAAGCACGAGCGGCCGTCGAGTCACGATACCGGTCCCTCGAGGTAAGCTTTGTAGTTCTGTTAGATATTTCCATCGAT
>Ga0302140_10001931_pt1 | contig 27119 bp, 23 predicted proteins | sample I_Bog_E1_1_FD_202095 | JGI IMG/M metagenome (GOLD analysis project Ga0302140, IMG submission 202095) | Peat permafrost microbial communities from Stordalen Mire near Abisko, Sweden - I_Bog_E1_1 | ecosystem: Environmental > Terrestrial > Soil > Wetlands > Peat | place: Sweden: Abisko, Stordalen... | reverse complement strand
GCCGCCGCTCCTTTCCGACATGGCGATCGCCAAGCCCGTCGCCGCCGCACACGGCATGGTCGTCTCGCAAGAAGCGGAAGCCTCGAAAGCCGGCCTCGAAATTTTGCAACGCGGAGGCAATGCTGTCGACGCCGCGGTGGCGGTCGGCTTCGCCCTGGCTGTGACGCTTCCCCGCGCCGGAAATCTGGGCGGCGGCGGCTTCATGCTGATCCATCGCGCCGACCTTGGGAAGGAGACGGCGATCGACTATCGAGAAACGGCGCCCGAACTCACGACCGAGAACGTATTCCTCGACGCCAATGGCGAGGCGGACCCCTTCAAATCGCGCTACTCGGGGCTCGGCGTCGGCACGCCGGGAACCGTCGCCGGGCTCTATATGGCCTGGCAAAAATACGGCTCGGGAAAATTCAGTTTCGCCGCTCTCGTCGCCCCCGCCGCGGCGCTGGCGCATCGCGGTCTGACCGTCGACCAGGATCTCGCTGACACCCTGCCCCTCGTGCGTCCGCTGTTGGCGCGGCACCCATCGTCTGCGCGCATATATCTGAAACCCGACCTTTCCGCGCCTCGGCCCGGCGATCATATCGCGCTCGACGATCTGGCCGCGTCGATTGACGCCATCGCGGCGCAGGGGCCCGACGGGTTCTACAAGGGCCGGGTAGCGCAACAGATCGCCGCCGCCGTTCAGGAGATGGGCGGGCGCATGACGACGGACGACCTCGCCCAATATCGCGCGGTCGAACGCGAGCCGGTGAAGGGGAATTATCGCGGTCACGAAATCGTCTCGATGCCGCCGCCGTCCTCGGGCGGAGCGCACGTCATCGAGATCCTCAACATTCTCGAAGGCTTTCCGCTGGGCGAACAGGGGCTGGGCTCGGCGGCGGAAATGCACGAAATGGCGGAAGCCGAAAAGCTCGCCTACGCCGATCGCGCGCGCTGGCTCGGCGATCCAGATTTCCTCGCGATCCCGATAAAAGGCCTCATTTCCAAGAATTACGCCGCCCAATTGCGAGCCAAAATCCTGCCCGACAAGGCGCGGCCCGCAAGCGAGATCCGGCCCGGCGACCCGCAACGCTACGAGAGCGATCAGACGACGCATTTCACCGTGGTCGACGCAGAGGGCAACGCGGTCTCCAACACTTACACGCTCAATCTGCCCTACGGCTCGGGCATCGTGGCGGAAGGAACCGGCGTGCTGCTCAACGACGAGCTCGACGATTTCGCCGCCAAACCCGGCGTCGGCAACGCCTACGGCCTGATGGGCGACGACGCCAACGCGCCCGGGCCACGCAAGCGCCCGCTGTCGTCGATGAGCCCGACCTTCGTGCTCAAGGACGGCCAGATCGAACTCGCCACCGGGTCGCCTGGAGGATCCCACATCATTACCACGGTGGTGCAAATCCTGGTCGACGTTCTCGACCACGGCCTGAACGTCGCCGAGGCCACCGATGCGCCGCGCGCTCACGACCAGTTGTGGCCCGACGAAATCATGGTCGAGCGCGGTTTTTCGCCCGACACGATCCGGCTGCTCGAGGCGATGGGACACAAGGTCAGTTTGCGGCCGAGCTCCGGCTCGGCCAACTCGATCGCCCGGGCGCCGGGCGGCGCTCTGACCGGGGCGTCCGACCCTAGGCAGCGGGGGACGCTGGCGGTGGGGTATTAGCGACGCCCCTATTCCGCCACCCGAAACGTCGCCAGATAGCGCAGCGTGAACACCGCGAACAGGAACAGAAACCAGACGGGATTGGCGCGGTCGTAGAGGAACGTCTCCAACGACGAAACCCAAATGCCGTACACCCAAATGCGCGCGGCGAGCGCCGCCAAAGCCGGATCGGCCCCGGCACGGGCGCAATCGCGAAGATCCGCGAGCGGCTGCACGACGAAGGCCCACAGCGTCAGCGCGAGTCCGATGAGGCCCATCGCCAGCATGGCGTCGACATAGCCGTTGTGGGCATGCGCGGCGCCAGCGATCCAACCCTCCTCGGCATTGGCCCGCAGCGACGGGTCGTCCCAAAACGAGTCGAAGCCGCGCCCGGCGAACGGCCGCTCGGCGATCTTTTGCGTCGCGAATCTCCACAGATCGGCGCGGCCGGTAAAACTGGAATCGAACGGCAAGGCCGCCGCGAGGCTCGCGAGCGCGGGCGCGACTTGCGCGCCGAACCCGAGCGCGTTGAGGGTCAGCGGCGGGACCAGGGCGACGGCAAAAGTGATCACGCCCGGCGAGCGCGCCAGGAAATAACCGACGAAGGCGGCCGGAAACCACAGGGCTGACGAAGTCTTGCCATGGGTGAAGTAGAGGAACGCCAGCGCCGCCCCGGCGATCGTGAAACCCGCGCCGCGTCGCCCGATCCGCGCCAGATACATGCCGATATAGGCGAGAAAGCCAACGACGGGGCTGGCGATGTTCTTGTGCGAGAAAATGCCGCGCCAGTCGCCGGCCAGGTCAGGCTCCAGCGAATCCGCGAGCGAATGGATCGAGACGTCGGGCAGGAACAGCACGCCGAAATAGCAAAGCGCCAGCGGAATCGCCGCGACGACGGTCAGCAGACCCGCCATTTCCGCGCGGCCCCGCGGCAGCAGCGGCGCCATGGCCGCGCTGGCGATGACCAGGAAACTCAGCACCGCGCGCTTCGACGAAGTCATGGGGTCGTAAGAGGTCAGCGCCGACAGGCAGATCCAGGCCGCCAGACAGAGGAAGGCCGGCCGCATCAGCGCGCCCAGGGCCGGCGCGGCATGACGCCAAGCCAGCGCCGTCGCGCCGGCGCCGAGGCCCAGGAAGGCGAAATAGGTCAGGGTGTCATTTCCCTCGACCGGTCCCGTGGTCAATGCCGCGCGCAAGTCCTGAAACGGACGCAAGGTCACGATCACCAGCACGAAGGCGACGACGAACAGCAAGCTGCGCGCCTGGGCGGCGTCATTGCCCGCGGCGGCGGGCGCGGCGGCGAAGTCGGCGGAACTCATCGTTTCAAGCCCACGGCCGCGGCGCGATGATCGAGGAAATCCAGAGGGGTCGCCATCCGCCCCTTATGAGGGGCAATTGGTAACCAACGCGTTCACCATGCCGAGCGAATCTGCGTTGGCGAGGCGAATTCGCTGGATTAACCAAGTCCCAAGAGTCCCGCCGTAACTCAAGTCTGAAATTGTTATCATAAGAATTGAGGCGTTGGCGCGCGGGGGCGCGACCCCGCCCGGGCTTGGGCGCACGAGGGCGAAATGAACATACGGCCTTTGACCTTCGCGGGATGTTTCGGCTGGCTGCACGCGGCGTCGTCGGGCTCGCTCGGCGTAGTGATGTGCGCGAGCTGGGAATACGAAGCCAGCGCGACCCGCCAGAGCTGGCGCGTCCTCGCCGACCGCCTCGCCGGAGCGGGCCTGCCGACGCTGCGCTTCGATTATCCCGGCTGCGGCGACTCGCTGGGCTCCAGCGACGCGCCGGGGGCCTTCGAAGCGACGCTGAAGTCCATCGGGGCGGCTTGCGAGGCTTTGCGCGAGCGCACGGGGGTCCATCGGGTCGCCCTCGTCGGCTTGCGCCTGGGCGCCTCGATGGCGTTGCTGGCCGCCGAAACCCTCGACGTCGAATCGGTCGCGATGATCCGCCCCGTCGTGCGCGGCAAGAGCTACATGGCCGAACAGCGCGCGTTGGCCCGCATCGTCCAGACGCGGGAGGCGCCGCAGGTGCGCCGCGACGCCGATCCGGGCGCGCTGGAAGTGGAAGGCTATCGGCTCGGTCCGGAGAGCGTGGAGCGCATCGTCAAGATCGATCTCCTCGCTTCGGACCGGCCTGCCCCCGAGCGCGTGCTGATCGCCGGCGAGCCGGGCTCGACCCAATATGACGCGTTGCGCGAAAAACTGGTGATGCGTCGGGCTTTCGTCACCCGGCTCGACCTTGCCGAAGTCGCGGGTTGGGCGCCCGTGCCCGTGCCCGTGCCGCCGCCGCTCATCGATTGCGACGCCATCGCGGCGTGGCTGAAGAGCGCCGCGACGCCGCAGCCGCTCCGACCCGTCGAAGAGCCGAGCCTGGAGACGGCGACTTTCCGCGAAACGGCGATGGCCTTCGGCTCGGGCCGGGCGCTGACCGGAATCCTGTGCCGCCCTACACGCGGCCGCCCCGAGGCGGAGCGTCACGCCGCCTTGTTCCTGAACACAGGCGCCAACAGTCATATCGGCGCCGGCCGCGCGGCGGTTTTTCACGCCCGCGGCCTCGCCGAGCGCGGAATTACCAGCCTGCGCATGGACATTCTCGGCGTCGGCGATTCGGCTTGGACGAACGAAGGGCCGCTGTCGGCGATCCATCACGCCGAACGTTCCCGCGACGTCAGCGAGGCGATCGACGAATTGCGCGCGCTGCGTCTCGACGAAATATCGCTGATCGGCGTCTGTAGCGGCGCCTTCCTCGCGTTCCAGACGGCGCTCGCCGACCCGCGCGTCCATCGCATCCTGCTCGCCAACCCGCAGTTCTGGTTGCCGCCGACCCCGGAAAAGCTGGCCGATCCGATGAAGGGCGCCTATGGCTCGACGTCCGGCTACCTGACCAAGTTCATGAGCATGACCACCTGGCGGCGCATGCTGGGCGGCGAGTTGAAGCTGTCGACCTTGCGCGGCATCGCCGGCGAACTCGTCGAGCGATTGGTTAGCCGCGCCCGCGCCGCGTGGCAACGCGCCAAGGCCAAATGTCTGCGTCGCTCACTGGGCCCGGGCAAACTCGTCGATCATTTGCGCCAACTGGAAGCCAGGGGGTGTCAGGTTCAACTCGTTCTCAGTGAAGGCGATCCGGCGCGGGAAACGCTCGCGGCCCTGCTGCCTGGCGGCGACCTCGGCGCGCTCGACGGCTTGATCCGGATCGTCGCCGCTGAAGGCGCCGACCACGCCTTCGTCATGCGGCGCACGCGCGAGGAGTTTCTGGAATTGTTGTCCGAATTCCTCGGCGCGCCCAAGGACGCGGATATGACGCGAGCGTCCGAGCTTCGCGAGAAGGCGGCCTGAGGAGCCCTCATCGCAAACCCTTCTCCCACCGGGCAAGAAGGGAGTTGAACCCTACCCCAACTGCTGCTCCAACGCATGCAGCGTCTGATAGCACGGCAGCACCTGAGCGACGCTCGAGTTGGGCTCGCGGCCCTCGCGGATCGCGGCGAAGAATTCGCGATCCTGCAATTCGATGCCGTTCATGCTGACGTCCACTTTCGAGACGTCGATCTTCTCGTCCTTGCCGTTAAACAGATCGTCGTAACGCGCGATATAGGTCGCGGTGTCGCCGATGTAGCGGAAGAACGTGCCGAGCGGGCCGTCGTTGTTGAACGACAGCGACAATGTGCAGATCGAGCCGTTCGCCGCCTTCAATTGAATGCTCATGTCCATGGCGATGCCGAGCGCCGGATGGATCGGGCCCTGAACGGCATTGGCTTTCACGATCGGCGATCCCGCCTGATAGGCGAACAGATCGACGGTATGCGCCGCGTGATGCCAAAGCAGATGGTCGGTCCAGGAGCGCGCCTGACCGAGCGCGTTCATGTTGGTGCGCCGGAAGAAATAGGTCTGCACATCCATCTGCTGAATATGGAATTCGCCGGCGACGATGCGCTTGTGCACGAACTGATGGCTCGGATTGAACCGGCGGGTGTGGCCGACCATGGCGACGAGGCCCGCCTTCTGTTGCATCGCCACGACCGCTTCGGCGTCGGCGAGGCTGTCGGCGAGCGGAATTTCCACCTGCACGTGCTTGCCGGCTTCCAGGCATTGCAGCGACTGCTCGGCATGCATTTGTGTCGGCGTCGCCAGTATCACGGCGTCGAGACCGGGAACCTTCAGCGTTTCGGCGAGGTTGGTCGTCACGTGGCCGATGCCGTACTTTTGCGCCGCCTCCTTGGTCTTGTCGAGTTCGCGCCCGACGAGAGACACCACTTCGACGCCGTCGATCAACCTGATCGCGTCGAGATGTTTCAAACCGAAGGCGCCGGCCCCCGCCAGCGCCACCTTGATCGTCTTGCTCATTGCATTCCTCATTGCGCGCTTCAGGCCGCGTTTTCCAGGATCAGATGACCTACCGCCGTGTTCGACGCGGGGACGTGATAAAAGCGATGCGCGACTTTCGGCGGCGGTCCGCCGGCGACGTCGGCCATCGCGCCGCGCGCGATCAGCCACATCACCAATTCGATGCCCTCGCTGCCCGCCTCGCGCACATAATCGATATTGGGCATTCTCGCCAGCGCTGCGGGATCGGCGATCAACTCGTCGAGGAACTTGTTGTCCCACTCGCTATTGATCAACCCGGCGCGCGGCCCCTGTAATTGGTGGCTCATCCCGCCCGTGCCCCAGATCTGCACGTTCAGATCCTCGGGATAACTCTCGATCGCCTCGCGTATCGCCTTGCCGAGATTGAAGCAACGCTGTCCCGAAGGCACGGGGTGCTGAACGACATTGACCGCGAAAGGGATGATCTTGCAAGGCCACGCGTCGACCGCCCCGAACATGCAGCTCAACGGCACGGTGAGGCCGTGGTCGACGTCGATCTCGTTGACCATCGTCAGGTCGAAATCCTTCTGGATCACTTCCGAGGCGATGTGCGAGGCGAGTTCGGGATGCCCGATCACCGGCGGAACCGGGCGCCGGCCATAGCCTTCGTCGGCAGGGTAAAATTCGGGCCCCGTCATGATCGCGAAGGTCGGGATCATGCTGAGGCTGAACGCCGTCGCGTGATCGTTGTAGACCAGCAGTATGACGTCGGGCTTGTGCTCCTTCTCCCATTGCTTGGAGAATTCATAGCCGGAAAAGACCTTCTGCCAGTAGGGCTCGTGGGTCTTGCCGAGATCGAACGCGGCGCCGACGGCGGGAATATGCGAGGTATAGACGGAAGCGGTGATGCGGGCCATTTCACTTATCCTCGTTCGCGTGCGACTCGGGACGCTGCGCGTCGCCATGTTCGCCAACGCGGCGATTGCCTTCGATCGAGCGTCCGCCGCCGATCATCATCGCGCGATAATCCTCCTCGCTCATGCCGGTCATCGACCCCGCCATCTGCTGGAAGCTCTTGCCATCGGTCGCGCCGATCTTCGACAGAAAATAGATGTTGCCGCCGAGCGCCATCATGCGATTGAGGTCGCGCGCAATGACCGCCTGTTTCTGCTCCTCGGTCATCTTCCATTCGTCGAGATATGCGCGCTCGTCCGCCTTGAAACGCGCGCGATTGTCCGCCTTCATCAGCGACATGCAGAACTGGTTGAGCCAGTAGCCTTTGCGCGATTGATCCGCGTCGAAAACGATCGTGCCGGGAATCTCTTTGAATTCCTTGTCGAGAGCCATCAGTTCCTCCCTTCCTCGGGCCAATACAGCCGCATCGGATTGTCGACCAGCAGCTTGCGCCGCGCCTCCTCCGTGACCGCGATATGCGGGATGAAATCGACCAGCAACCCATCGTCGGGCATATGCGCTTTCAGATTGGGATGCGGCCAGTCCGTGCCCCACAAGACGCGATCCGGAAATTCCTCGACGATTTTACGCGCAAACGGGATGACGTCCACATAAGGGTTCGGCTCGCCGTTCAAGGCGTTGGGACCCGAAACGGAGAGGCGCTCGGGGCAGGACACCTTGCTCCAGACGTTTTGATGATCGCGCATGAATTTGACGAACAGCGAGAACTCCGGCCCGTCGAGCGGCTTGGTCACGTCCGGGCGCCCCATATGGTCGACGACGACAGTCGTCGGCAGAGCGGTGAAGAAGTCCCAGAGTTCGGGCAGGTCGACCGCCTCGAAATAGATGACGACGTGCCAGCCGAGTTGGCCGATGCGGCCGGCGATCTCCAGCAACTCGTCCTTCGGCGTGAAATCGACGAGGCGCTTGACGAAGTTGAAGCGCACGCCGCGCGCGCCCGCGTCGTGGAGCTTCTGCAACTCCTCATCGCTGACGCTGCGCTTCACCGTGGCGACGCCCCGGGCGCGACCGCCGCTCGACAAACAGGCATCGACCATGGCGCGATTGTCCGCGCCATGACAAGTCGCCTGAACAACGACGTTGCGGGCGAAGCCGAGATGGTCGCGCAAGGCGTAAAGCTCGGCCTTGCTGGCGTCGCAGGGCGTATATTTGCGCTCCGGCGCGAAGGGGAATTCCGCGCCCGGACCGAAGACGTGGCAGTGCGCGTCGACCGCGCCCGTCGGCAACTTAAAGCGCGGTTTGCTGGGGCCGGCATACCAATCCAGCCAACCCTTGGTTTTTTCAAACGGCCCGCTGACGGGCTTGGGTTCAATCGACATATTTCAGCCCCGCTTTTTCCAGCGGTTCGCGCATCTTGTACATGTCGAGGCCGAGCACGCCGGAAGCCAGTTTCCCGCGCTTTTCGCCTTCATTGGCCTCGCGCGCCGCGGCGGCGGCGGCCGTCTTGCCGACCCAATCGGCCGGCACCACGACGATTCCGTCGTCATCGGCGACAATTGCGTCGCCGGGGTTGACGAGCGCGCCGGCGCAGACGACCGGAATGTTGACCGAGCCGACGGTGGCCTTGATCGTGCCCTTGGCGCTGATGCATTTGCTCCAGACGGGAAAACCCATTTCGGTGAGCGTCCTGACATCGCGCACGCCCGCGTCGATGATCAACGCCCGCGCCCCACGCGCGATAAAACTGGTCGCGAGCAGATCGCCGAAATAGCCGTCCGTGCATTCGGCGGAGATCGCGGCGACGACGATGTCGCCGGGCTGAATCTGTTCGGCGACGACATGCATCATCCAATTGTCGCCGGGATGCAGCAACACGGTGACCGCCGCACCCGAGACCGAGGCGCCCGGATAGATAGGGCGCATATAGGGCTTCAACAGGCCGACGCGACCCATCGCTTCGTGGACGGTGGCGACGCCATATTTGGCGAGCGCATCTGTCGCCGCGCGGTCGGCGCGCTTGATGCTGCGGCGAACGATTCCAAGTTCGGTCATGTCAGGCTCCTATCGTCCCTGGGCTTTCAACGTTGCGTCGAGACGCGGATAGACTCTGCGCGCGTTGCCTTCGTATACCAGCGCCTTCTCTTCCGTAGTCAGCAGGGTCGACGCGTCGATGTAGCGCTTGGTGTCGTCGTAGTTGAAGCCGGTCTCCGGATCAATGCCGCGCACCGCGCCGATCATTTCGCTGGCGAACAGGATGTTGTCGACCGGGATGACCTTGGTCAGCAGATCGATGCCAGGCTGATGGTAGACGCAGGTGTCGAAGAACACGTTGTGGAGCAGATGATCCTTGAGCAGCGGCTTCTTCAACTCCTGCGCGAGGCCGCGATAGCGGCCCCAATGGTAGGGTGCGGCTCCGCCACCATGCGGCACGACGAAGCGCAGGGCGGGGAAATCCTTGAACAGATCGCCCTGGATCAACTGCATCACCGCTGTCGTATCGGCGTTGATGTAATGGGCGCCGGTGGTGTGGAAGCAGGCGTTGCAGCTCGTCGAGACATGGATCATCGCGGGGATGTCGAACTCGACCATTTTCTCGTAGATCGGATACCAATGGCGATCGGTGATCGGCGGGCTGGTCCAATAACCGCCCGACGGATCGGGATTGAGGTTGATCGCGACCGCGCCATAGTCTTTGACGCATGTCTCGAGTTCGGCGATGCAGGTCCTCGGATCGACGCCCGGGCTCTGCGGCAACATCGCGGCGGGGACGAAATGTTCCGGGAACAATTGCGCGACACGGAAGCAGAGTTCGTTGCAGATCGCCGCCCAGGTCGAGGAGATCTGGAAGTCGCCGATGTGATGCGCCATGAAGCTGGCGCGCGGGCTGAAGATCGTCAGATCGGCGCCGCGTTGTCTCATCAATTTCAGTTGATTGGCCTCGATCGTCTCGCGCAGCTCGTCGTCGCTGATGCGCAGCTCGGAAACCTTGGGCGCCTGCGACGGATCGGTAATGCCTGCTATCTGCCGGTTGCGCCATGCTTCCAGCGCCTTGGGCGCGGTCGTGTAATGGCCGTGAATGTCGATGATCATTTCATTTCCCCGTTTATTTGATTTCGCTCTGATGGCGAAGGAGGGAGCACGGCAAAGAAGATAAGCGTCTGCCGGTGGGGCGCGGGCCCAATACGCGCTTGGACATCGCGTATTGAGGGGATTTTAGCCCCCCTCACCGTCACGCCCATCGACGTCGGGCCGAGATGCCCTTTCGGAGGCTTTCCTGTGGCGTCTCGGCGTGGATGCCCGCGCCGGGCACGGGCATGACGGAAAGCGCCAAGCCAAACCTCGCGCCTGGGGAGCTTCGCCCTCGGGCCGACAATCGTTTCAGGGGTTTCCTCCATGACGGCGGCGCGCTCGATCGTTGCGGGTTCCTCCCCTTTTTTCGCGCTTTCAGCCCTTTGGGTATACGCAAAAAGCGGCTTCCGGCAAATCAATCTTTACCCCAACGGCCTCGACGCGCGACCGCGCCGTCCGGAACTCATCAGGGTTCCGGGCGGCCGTCGTCGCGAACGGCGTCAAGCCGCTTCCAGCACCAACGTCGCTGCGGCGGTGTTGCTGATCGGAATGTGGTAATTGCCGGAGACCTTCCGCACTTCGCCGGGGATCGCGGCGCGGGCGGCCAGCCAGTTGAGCAGTTCGATGCCCTGCGTGCCGGTCTTCTCCACGAGTTCGGAGATGCTGTATTGCGCCGCCCAGGTGGGGTCGTCGACCATGCTCTGCATAAATTTCAGATCGAACGGCTTGTTCATGAAGCCGGCGCGCTGGCCGTCGAGTTGGTGGCTGAGGCCGCCCGAGCCGATCATCACGACCTTCCTGTCGGAGTCCCAAGCCGCGATCGCCTCGCCGACCGCTTTGCCCAAAGCGATGCAGCGCTTGGCGCTAGGCAGCGGGAACTGGACGGTGTTGATGCAGACAGGAATGGTGACCGGCCCGTCGCCTTCCGGCCAGAACAGTTTCAGCGGCAAAGTGAAGGCGTGGTCGACCAGCATTTCCTGGCAGGTGACGACGTCGAATTCCTCGTCGATGAGATGATTGACGACTTTCCACGAAAGCGCAGCGTCGCCCTTGAACGGCGGCAGCGTGGGAATGCCCCAGCCTTCGTCGGCGTTGTTGTACTGATCCGCCGCGCCGATGGCGAAAGTCGGCATCTTGTCGAGGAAAAAATTCAGGCCGTGGTCGTTGTAAAAGATGACGGCGACGTCGGGTTTTTCGGCCTTCAGCCATTCGCGCGCCGGGGCGAAACCGTCGAAGAACGGCTTCCAATAGGGGTCCTGCTGCAGTCCCTTGGCGATCGCGCCGCCGATGGCGGGGATATGCGAGGTGGCGAGGCCGCCGATGATCTTGGCCATGGTTTTGCCTCCTTTGTCCTGGCGGTTAGAGGGTTTCGGGCTGAAGATTTTGCGCGACCAGCCGCGCCTTGAATTCGGCTTTCGTCACGCCGGTCTGCGCCGCGCCGAGGTCCTGGACGTCGAGGCCGAGGATGCCGGCGAATTTGGCGAGGTAATAAACATTGCCCCCAGCGGCTAGCAGGCCGAGCACGTCTCGGCAGCGGATTGCCTGGCCCTGTTGGGCGTTGAGCCCGTAGCGCTCCATGTAGGCCTCTTCGTTGGCCTTGAAAGCGGCGCGGTTTTCGGCGTGATTGAAGGAATAGCACATTTTGTTTAGGGCGTAGCCCTTTTGCGCCTGGTCGCCGTCGAAAAGCGTCGTGCCAAAAATTTCATGAGATGCGGTCAAGATTTTCTCCTCCCTTGAATTCGATGACCTCTTTTGACGGCAGGATTGCGAAAAATACATGCATGGGTAATCATTACATACATGAGCGAGTTCGATGCATTGGACCTCGACGGCCGGCTGCTGCGGTTGCTCGTGGCGGTGGTCGACGCCGGTTCGATCACCGGGGCGGCGGCGACGCTCGGCGTCACCCAATCCGCGGTGAGCCACCTGCTCGACAAGCTCCGGGGAATCGTCGGCGATCCCCTGTTCGTCAAGTCCGGTCGTGGCATCCGCGCCACGGCGCGGGCGCACGCGCTGGCGCCGCAGGCGCGCGAGCTGTTGCGCGAATTGCAGCTTTTTGCGGCTTCGGGCGAGTTCGACCCGGCCCAATGGCGCGCCACTTTCGTCATCGCCGCCAACGATCTGCAGCGCGACGCGCTGCTGCCGGGGCTCGTCGCGCGGTTGCGTAAAGGCGCGCCCGGCGTGGCGCTCAGGGTGATCCCCTCCAACGTGCCGACGGCGGATATGCTGCGCGGCGAACACTGCCGGCTGATCATCAGCCCACGCCCGCCGCAAGGCGCCGACATCGTGCAGAAGAAGCTGTTCGAGGATCGCTATCGCGTGTTCTACGACGCCGCGCGCAGAACCGCGCCGCGCAATCGGGCGGAATATCTCGCCGCCGACCACGTCTCGGTGCTTTATGAGCCCAATCGCAAGCTCGACCTCGACGCGCATCTGGAAGCTCAAGGCGTGCATCGGCGCTATGTCGTGCTGGCGCCCGGCTTTGCCGGCGTGCCGGCGTTCTTACGCGGTTCCGATCTGATCGCGACCGCGCCGAGCCTGCAACGTTTCGGGCCGTTCCAGGGCCTCGCCAACGCGCCGCCGCCGATCCCCTGCCCCACCTTGCCGATGTACATGGTCTGGGGCCGCATCGACCACGACGACCCCGGCCACCGCTGGCTCAGGGGCGAACTCGAAGCCGTGGCGAAAAAAGTCGCCGGCGCCGAGCGCTTCAGGGCGCCGCCCGATGCGCCTGCCTCCAACGCCGAGGGCTGAGGCCGGTCCGGCGTTTGAAGAAGCGGGAGAAATAGGCGGGATCGTCGAAGCCGAGTTCGAGCGCCAGCTTTTCCGCCGGCGCGGCGATGTAGAACAGACGGCGGCAGGCCTCGCGTGTCAGCCGTTCGTGGACGATTTCCAGCGCCGGCGCCCCCACTTCGGTCCGCGCGAGACGGTTGAGACGCTGCGTCGAAAGGCCCAGGGCCTCGGCGTAGCGTGTCAGCGGCCAGTGCTCGAGGAAATGCCGCTCGACCAGCATCAGATAGCGGGAATACAGCGCCTGGGCCGCCGGCGTCCTGGCGTCGCCGGCAGCGCCGCCGGCTCCCGCGAGCCTCCACAACAGCGCGCGGGCAAGGTTGAGCGCCACGGCCGACCGGGCGCCGCCGGGCGTGGCGAACTCGAGGCTGAGTTCGCGAAACAGCGTGTTCAGGCCCCGGATACGAGAATCCCCCTCCAGCAACCTGAGGATCGAGGGGGAGGCGAAGGCGCGACGCACGGCTTCCCCGGCGCCCTCCGGTCCGCGCTCGAAGGCGAAGCGTGCGCTTAGCGTCAGCACGAGGCCGTCGGTTTCCGGCGCGAAGCGGAAGCCGTGGGCCACGCCGGGCGGCAGGAGGATGACGGCGGGCCCCACGACCGACTCGCGGACTTCGTCGATCAGCGTTTCCGCCTCGCCTTTATAGAGCCACAACGCCTGATGCAGGCCCTGGTGCAGATGGGGCTGGATCTCCCAGCGATACAGCCGGCTGCGCGACTGCACCTCCTCGATGTGCAGCGCCTCGGGCTCCGCCGTAGATGTCTCGCCATAGAGCGCGAAACGCGGCAGGGTTTCGACGCCTCTCGGCATGGCGTGGACCTCGATCGAAAAATGCAAGATTTATGTCGGCTTATTGCCGGGCGCACAAGCGGCTTCGCCGGTAAGTTGGACGCAAGCCGACAAACGCCCGGGAGACGCTCATGCTGCATTTCGATCCGTTTTCGCCGCAGGTCGACGCCGACCCATTCCCCATCTACCGACGCTTGCGCGAAGAAGCGCCCTGCTTCTGGAGCCCGGAAGCGCAGATGTGGGTGCTGTCGCGCTATGCCGACATCGTCAACGCCGGGCAGGATTGGCAGACCTATTCCTCCGCCAGCGGCAACATGATGACCGAACTGCCCAACCGCGCCGGCGCGACGCTGGGGACCACCGATCCGCCGCGTCACGACCGACTGCGCGCCCTCGTGCAATACGCCTTCACCAAGCGCGGCCTGGAAAACCTGGGCGAGCCGATGCGCGCCATCGCGCGCGCCGCGGCGGAAGAAGTACGCGGCGAGAAAATCATCGACTTCAAGGACTTTTCCGCGAAGTTCACGGTGCGCACGTTGATGGCGGCGCTCGGCCTGCCCACCGGCGACGAGGCGATCGTCGACGAGGATACGGTGCGCGAGAAAGCCGTCATCATGGTCCAGAGCGATCCGGTGACCCGCTCGAAGGGCCCGACGCATCTGGCCGCTTTCAATTGGATGCAGGACTACGCCGCCAAGGTCATCGACATGCGCCGCAAGGCGCCGCGCAACGACCTGATCTCCAATTTCGCCACTGCCGAAATCGACGGCGACCGGCTCGACGAACGCGAAGTGCTGCTGACCACGACGACGCTGATCATGGCGGGCGTGGAATCGCTCGGCGGCTTCATGATGATGCTCGCTTACAACCTATCGAGTTTTCCCGACGCGCGACGGACGGTCGTCGAAAACCCGGCCTTGCTGCCCGACGCCATCGAGGAGAGTTTGCGCTTCAACACTTCGGCGCAGCGCTTCAAACGCAAGTTGACGCGCGACGTCGAGTTGCACGGTCAGACCATGCGCGCGGGCGATTTCGTCAGTGTCGCCTATGGCTCAGGCAATCGCGACGACCGGCAGTTCCCCGACGCCGACCGCTACGACCTGGCGCGCAAGCCGCGCGGACATTTGGGCTTCGGCGGCGGCGTCCATGCCTGCCTGGGCTCGACGGTGGCGCGGCTGGCGACGAAAATCGCCTTCGAGGAATTCCACAAGGCGTTCCCCCGTTACGAGCGGGTTCACGACCAGCTCGCCTGGATGCCATCCTCGACCTTCCGTTCGCCTCTGGCGCTCGAGCTGGCGCTCAACTAACCTGACCTGATCAGGGACGGGAGAGAGATCAGGGTATGGCGAAGATCACTTATGTCGAGGCCGATGGGAGCTCGAATACCATTGAGGTTCCCACCGGCTGGAGTCTCATGCAAGGCGCGGTCTCCAATGGCGTGAAGGGGATCGTTGGCGAGTGCGGGGGCTCGATGGCCTGCGCGACCTGCCATTGCTACGTCGACCCGGCGCGCTTCAGTGAATTGCCCAAGGCCGACGCGAGCGAGATCGGCATGCTCGAACTCGCGGCGGCGGACGTGAAGCCGAACAGCCGCTTGTCGTGCCAGATCACTTCGTCGCCAAAGCTGGACGGGTTGGTGCTGTATCTGCCGGCGACGCAGCATTAGCTTTGAAGCCGGAGTCGGCGACCCATGGTCGCTGGCTTGGGCTAGGCGCCCATGGGGGCAGGCGCGTAACCTCAAAGGCCATAGCCGAGCTTTTCCAAGGATTCCTTCGACCGTTTCGATTGATTTGAAGAACTCGGCGGAATTTCGACGATGACTGAACGAAGCCGCGGTTTTTCAGGGGAAAGCGGCGATGTTTTGTTATGCATGGACCGCCTCTTCCTCGATGGCTATGGAGTTGACGATTTCCAGAACGCGCTCGCCTTGCATGCGCTCGGCTTCAAAGCCAGTGGCCTCGGCGATCCCGGAGAACAGGTCACGACCCTCCGCGGAACGTCCGACGAACGCCATTGACCATGACGGAAACCGGCGAATCGACGTCCCTTCAAAAGCGAGCACGTGGACGTCGCCGTGGCGCGCGTCGCGCTGGATACGTTCGAATGTCTGCTCAATGTCTTGAAGAGCGCCTTCGAGCACTTGGGCGAAGATTCCGGAATTGAAGATGAGGGCGCCGGTGACGCTGCGCTGGGCGTTGTTGCGCCGCGCCGATTCCAGGATGGACTCGATTTCCACAGCGATTTCGGCCGGCTTGCCCGGAATGAAAGTCCGGCTGAAATAGACGAGACGATGAAGGCTCTCGGTCGTCATCAGGATGGCTTTCCTGTCGGGGCTTGGATGGTCGGGCCGTGATTGCGCGATTGAAGAAATGTTTCGACGCTCTCGGGAAGTAGCGGTTTGCTGATCAGATATCCCTGGATGTCGGTGCAGCCGGCCGCGGTGACACGCGCCAATTGCTCGTCTGTCTCGACCCCTTCGGCGGTCGTAGCCATACCGAGGCTGAGGCCCAAGGCAGCGATGGCGCACATAATCGCGGCGCCTTTCGCTTCATCGACGGCGCCGCGAATGAAGGACTGATCGATCTTGATTTTGTCGAAGGGAAAACTTTGCAAATAGGACAGCGACGAATAGCCGGTGCCAAAATCGTCCATCGAAATACGGATGCCCATTCGGCGAAGTCCGTGGAGTTGCCCCAGAACCGACGCAGGCTCTCCGAGCAGCACGCTCTCCGTGATTTCCAGTTCCAGCCGCCCAGGTTCAAGACCGCTTTCCGCCAGCGCCGAGGAAATCCGGTCGGAGAGATTCTGGCCGCGGAATTGAACGGCGGAAACATTGACTGCGACGCGCAATCCGTCCGGCCACCTGGCGGCTTCGCGGCACGCGGTCTGGACAACCCATTCGCCGATCGGCGTGATGAGGCCAAGTTCCTCCGCGAGCGGAATGAAATCGACTGGCGACACGAAGCCGCGTTTTGGATGACGCCATCGCAGCAGAGCCTCGAAGCCGGTGACCCGCTCGGACGCGAGGTTGAACTGCGGCTGATAGACCAGCGATAGTTCTCGCAACGCCAAAGCGCGACGCAAGTCGACTTCAAGGGAACGGCGAGCCTCGCATTGCTCGTCCATCGCGGTTTCGAAGAATCGAAAGTGGCCTGGGCCGTCCTGTTTGGCGCGCGACAACGCGAGGTCGACATTATAGAGAATTTTGTCGCAGTCGTCGCCGTCCAAGGGAATTAAACAGGCGCCGACGCAGGCGCCGATGTGCAGGAAACGGCCGTTCACCAGATAGGAGCGCCCGAGCAGATCGACGAGACGCATCGCTAAGGCCGTTGCGGATCTCGGTTGGGCCGAATTGGCCTGGACGATGGCGAATTCATCGTCACTGATGCGGGCCAGTATGTCCGTATTCACCGTCACCGAGCGCAGACGCTCCACGACGAGACCGAGGAAAGCAGCGCGGGTGTTCCGATCGAGCGAAGCGGCAAGGGTTTTGAACCTGTCGAGGCTCACCGCCAGGACCACGGCTACGTCTTTCGCCGGGTCGAGCCTTTGCAAACATTCTGCCAGACGTTCGCGAAACATCAACAGGTTGCCGAGACCGCTCGCCAGATCGGTGCGCGCCGCGGAATGCGCCTCCGCGTGATCAAATCGTTGTTGGGATATTTCTTCGGCGACGACGAGCACCCCTTGCGCGAGGCGCGCAATCTCAATCTTGAATGTGCGACCCTCTCCATTGACGAATGAGCCGCGCGTCGAGTGTTCGCTCAAATCGCTGGACGCAGGGAAGCAGCCCCGCGGATCCAACCCGCGAGGCTTCCCGCAAAACAGCTCGCAGAATAGCCGATTGCCGGCGACGAAGTCGCGGTCGGAGTCGACTTCGCCAACGGGGCGCTCAAGCGTGTTCAGCGCCTCGAGCGCCACAGACGCGAGCTCAATATTTCGTGCGGGACAAGAGGTGAAAGTCATGCAACTCCAACGCTGGCTTTACGTCCGCGTCCTAGAAAAACACGCAATGGTTGCCTTTCTGTTTAAATGCGCGCGTCGCGGTCTTCGAGTGGGGTAGTCCTGGAATCACAAGGCGCGCGACGAGCGCTCATGGAACGTTGACCTCGGGACCCTGGCCGAGGCCGGCGACCTCGGCTAAAGTCCGCGCGTAAACGGATTTTGGCTCTCATGATCGCTTTGCAAAAGATCGCCTTCATCGGCTTCGGCGAGGCCGCCCAGGCTTTTCTCAAAGGCTGGCGTAGTTACGGCAACACCGCGGCGCGCATGAGCGCCTACGACATCAAAACGGATTCCGCCGACGAGGCCGTAGCGGCGGCAAAGCTCGCCGAATACGCGTCCTGGCGCGTCGAGGGCGCGCGCTCGGCGATCGAGGCCGTCGAGGACGCAGACGCTGTGTTCTCCGTCGTCACCGCCGATCAGGCGCATGAGGCGGCGGCCGCGACCTTGGCCGGTCTGAAGCGCGGGGCGTTTTTCTTCGATTGCGATTCCTGCGCGCCGCAGACGAAAACCCGCACCGCGGCCGAGGTGGAAGCGGTCGGCGGTCGCTATGTCGACGTTGCCGTCATGGCGCCGGTGCATCCGCGCCTCCACCACACGCCGCTGCTGATCGGCGGTCCGCACGCGCAAGCCGGCGCCGAGTTTTTACGCACACTCGATATGAAGCTGGAAATCCATGATGGCCCGGTCGGGGCGGCCTCGGCGATCAAGATGATCCGCTCGATCATGATGAAGGGCCTGGAGGCGCTGGTCTGCGAATGCGTGCTCGCCGGCGAAATCGCCGGGGTCACCGACAAAGTGCTCGACTCGCTGGAAGATACCTATCCCGGCTTCGACTGGCGTCAACGCTCTGCCTATATGCTGGAGCGGGTGATGACCCACGGCGTCCGCCGCGCGGCGGAAATGCGCGAAGTCGCCCTGACTGTCGACCTGCTCGGTCTCGACGGCGGCATGTCGCGCGCTAGCGTCGATTGGCAACAACAGATCGGCGAGTTGAAGCTGAAGGCCAAGGAAATCGGCGAAACCGATTATCACCAGCTCGCTCAAGCGATTTTGGCGAGGCTGCCGCTGAAGCGATGAGCGTCGTCGCGAGCCCTACACGGGCGGACCGGTCGGCGGCAGGCTGGCGAGCGGCGGGGAGCGATCGCCTCGCGGATCAAGAATGGGACGATAGGGAGCCGCGACGGGGGAAAATGGCTGTCTCACGGCTCCATTTCCTCGCAGCCCCGAAGACGGGGTGGACGTGGGCCCGGGCCGAGGCTTGAAATTTCGCGTGTTTCCGGGCTGGCGAGGCTCCCGGCCGGACGCGCATATGGTTGACCCAACGTCAATTGATCTTGGCCGCGTTCGGCTAAGACGGCGTAGAACATCTCCGCAGCCGGTTCGCACTCCGGGGCGCCCCTTTCGCCCTTGGAAACTTGGCCCTAACGATTTTGCCGCTACTCTCCCGAAGCGGAAAAAATAGATCGAATTTTCTCTTCACGCGCGCAGAGGGCTCCGTGGGGTTTTCCTGGGAAACACGGGCGTTCAAACGCCTCATTTGGTTGGCCTTAGGCCTCGGCGTCCTCGCCGTGGCCGCGATCGTGATGACGATCGCCCAACTGCGCCAGGACGCCATGGAACAGGCGGCGCGCGAGCAGACGGACCTCGCGATCGTGCTCGGGAACGAAATCTCGCAGTCCAGCCGCTCTATCGAGGAGACGCTGAATCGGATCGAGGCGATCGTCACCGGCGCGGCTCCGCATTCTCCGGCGGAGTTTCGAGAATTGCTCGGGACGGAAGCGATTCATGAGGTGCTCAACGCCGCGAGCGATTCAGCCCCCGAGGTCGACGTCGCGTCGCTGATGGCCGACAACGGCGATATCGTCAATTTTTCCCGTTCGTGGCCGGCGCCGAACGTCAACAACTCGCACGAGGACGACTTCGTCTATCTCAGCGGCCATTCCGGCCCCACCACCTACATCGGTTCCCCACAACTGAGCAACGTGACTCACGAGTGGCTGATTTATTTCGGCCGGCGTATCGAGACGACCGAGGGTCGATTTCTCGGCGTCATGCATGTCGGCGTCAAGCTCGGCTATTATCGTTCGATCTATGCCAACATCGCGGCGTTGAAAGACAAGTCGTTCGCCTTGCGCCGGCGCGACGGCGCTCTGCTGGCCGGCTATCCCGACACGACCGCCGCCGACACGAGCGCTCTTTCCTACGCGTCGCCCTGGTTTCACCTGTCGAGAACGGGCGACGGAGCCTTTCAGGGAGCCGATCTCCCTGGCCACCCCGACGATCTGGTGGCGGTGCACCCCATTCCCGACGCCCCACTGATCGTCGACGTCGACCAAAGCGTCGATTCCGTTCTGGCGCGCTGGCGTGAGCGCGCCGCGGAAATCTCGCTGGGCGCCGTTCTCGCGTTGCTGTGCGCCGGAGCACTGGCGCGCGCCGCCTATCGGCATTTGCAGCGGCTGCTGCATTCGGAAGCGTCCCTGGTCGAGAAAAGCCTGGATCTGGCGATGCTGAACGCCCGGTTCGCCGCGGTGCTCGAAAACTTGCCGCACGGCGTCGCGCTGTTCGACGCCGACCGGCGCGTCACCATTGCCAACAGACGCTATGGAGAAATGTACGATCTAGCGCCGGCGGACGTCAGGCCCGGCGCCCAGCTCGAGGACATCCTGGCAAAGCGCGTCGCTAAAGGAATCTTCGTCGAAAATGCGCGCACATACGTCGATGGACGCCTGAAGGACATCCAAGGGACTTCGCCGAGCCAATCTCTCGACAGGCTTTCCAATGGCAAAGTTTACGCAACAAACCGTCGACCGCTCGCCGAGGGCGGGTGGTTGACGGTCCACGAGGATGTGACCGCGCGCAAGCGCGCCGAGGACCGCATCGAGCAGATGGCGTGGCGCGATGAACTCACCGGCGTCGCCAATCGCGCCCGGCTAATGCACGAAATGGCGGCGCTGCTCGAAAACGACCGCGGCGCGGAGTCCAAAACCGCGCTGATCCTCGTCGATCTCGACGACTTCAAAGGCGTCAACGACACGCATGGTCATCCGTTCGGCGACGCGTTGCTGAAAGCGGTCGCTCAGCGTCTCACCAGGGCGGCCGGAGACCATGTGATCGTCGCCCGCATCGGCGGCGACGAGTTCGCGCTGCTGCAAACTTATTGCGAAAACGACGACGCCAGCGCCGAACTCGCCGAACGGATTCTTCAGGCGATACGTCAGCCCTTCACGATCGACGATTTTATGCTGGCCGTCCGGCCGAGCCTGGGCGTCGCCCGTTGCCCGCGCGACGGCCGGGATTTGGAAACCTTGTTCAAGGCGGCCGATCTCGCCCTCTATTCCGCCAAAAGCGGCGGGCGAGACCGTGTCGGCTATTACGAACCCAAGCTCGAAATCGAATTGCGCGAAGCGCGGGCGCTGAAGGCGGAATTGCACGAAGCCATCGGGCTCGGGCAACTCGACCTGCACTTCCAGCCGATCATCGACACGCGCACGCGAAAAATCCTGACGATGGAAGCGCTGGCGCGCTGGCGCCATCCCGTGCGCGGCATGATCCCGCCGGACGTCTTCATCCCGCTGGCGGAAGAAAACGGCATGATCCACGCATTGGGCGCATTCGTGCTGCTTGCCGCGTGCGAGGCGGCGACCCGCTGGCCGGCGGACGTCGGCGTCGCGGTGAACCTCTCGCCGGCGCAATTCGCGCGCGGCGACGTGATCGCGGTCGTCCAGCATGCGCTCGACGAGTCCGGGTTGGCGGCCCGTCGGCTGACGCTGGAAATCACCGAAACCGCGCTGATGGAGAACCTGGAGACCGGCAACGCGATTTTGCAGGCGATCCGCGCGCTGGGCGCGCGTATCGCGCTCGACGATTTCGGCTCCGGCTATTCCTCGCTGAACTACCTGCAGAGCTTCGCGCTCGATGAGATCAAGATCGATCGCGCCTTCGTCGCCGCGATGGAAACCCACGATCGCACGCGCGAAATCGTCGCGCTGATCGCCGCGATCGCCCGCAATCTCGGCGCCGTCACCGTCGCCGAGGGGGTGGAAACCCAGAACCAACTCGACCTCGTCGTCGCCGCCGGATGCAACGCGGCCCAGGGCTATTTCTTCAACCGGCCAAAGCCCGTCGCGGAGCTGGATTTTTCGGCCCGCATTGCGCAGGAATTTTCGACGCGGGCGGCTTGAATCGCCCTGGACTTCGAGTTCAATGCGCGTCTCGGAACCCTACCTGTCGGAGGCCGCCTCGCATGACTCAAGCCTATATCGTCGATTATACCCGCACGCCGATCGGCCGGTTCGGCGGGGCGCTGGCCGGCGTGCGGACGGACGACCTCGCGGCGATTCCGTTGAAGGCGCTGCTGCAACGCCATGCCGGGTTCGATCCTGCGCTGATCGAGGAGGTCATCTACGGCTGCGCCAATCAGGCCGGTGAGGACAATCGCAATGTCGCCCGCATGGCGGCGCTGCTCGCGGGTCTTTCGGTGACGACAGCGGGCGCGACGATCAACCGGCTCTGCGGCTCCGGGCTGGACGCCGTCGCTATCGCCGCGCGCCAGATCAAGGCGGGCGAAGCCGAACTGCTCATCGCCGGCGGCGTCGAATCGATGAGCCGCGCGCCGTTCGTCCTGCCGAAAGCCGATACCGCTTTTTCGCGCCACGCCGAAATCCACGACACGACGATCGGCTGGCGCTTCGTCAATCCGCTGATGAAGCAATTGCATGGCGTCGACTCGATGCCCGAAACGGCGGAGAACGTCGCCGAGCAATTCCACATCGGCCGCGCCGACCAGGACGCCTTCGCGCTGCGCTCGCAATTGCGCGCCGTCGCCGCCCAGCGCAACGGCCGACTGGCGAAGGAAATTTGCCCCGTCGCGATCCCGCGCCGAAGGGGGGAACCGCTGATCGTCGACACGGACGAACATCCGCGCGGCGACACCACGATCGAGGCGCTGGCCAAACTGCCGACGCCGTTCCGCAAGGGCGGAACCGTCACCGCCGGCAATGCCTCCGGCGTCAACGACGGCGCGGCGGCCTTGCTGATCGCCTCCGAAGCCGCCATTTTGCGACACGGTTTTACGCCGCTGGCCCGCATTCTCGGGGCGGCGACGGCGGGTGTGGAACCGCGCATCATGGGCTTTGGTCCGGCGCCCTCGACGCGCAAGCTTTGCGAGCGGCTGCAACTCAGGATCACCGATTTCGACGTGATCGAACTCAACGAGGCTTTCGCTGCCCAGGGGCTCGCCGTGCTACGCGATCTCGGGCTCGCCGACGATTCGCCGCACGTCAACCGCAACGGCGGGGCGATCGCGCTCGGCCATCCGTTGGGCGCGTCCGGGGCGCGGCTTGCGGGCACGGCGGCGCTGGAGCTTCAGCTCACCAAAGGCAAACGGGCGCTGGCGACCATGTGCATCGGCGTCGGCCAAGGCATTTCACTGGCGCTGGAAGCCGTCTGAGCGGCGCGACGCCGCGCCCTCCGGCGCTTGGGGAGGCGAGCAAGCCGGCGTCTCGGGAAGTCCATTCACAGCGGTTCACGGACTCGGCGCGGAACAACTGGGCGTGTTGGCCAGCGCCATTTTTTGCGCCTCGACAATTTGCAGCGGAGCAAGCTTGGCGGCGATGAACACCAGTTTGCTTTGCGCCTGAAGTCGGATCGCGTCATCGCCCGTCCGTGAGGCGACGTCGAACCACGCATAGGCCTTGACGTAGTCCGAGGGGGCATCGATGCCGGACAGATAGAGAAGCCCGATGTTGAACTGAGATTGCGGCACGCACTGCGCCGCGGCCTTCTCGAACAACGACAAAGCCTTGGAAGGGTTCACCGGAACCCCTCCTCCCAATTTGTACAACATCCCGAGGTCGTTCTGCGCCAGCGGTTCGCCTTGATCGGCGGCGGCGGCGTACCATTGGACCGCCTGCGCGAGGTCCCGGGGAACGCCGATTCCGGACATATACATCTCGCCGAGATGGAACTGAGCTGTTGCGTCACCCTTGTCCGCCGCAACATGATACCATTTGAACGCCGCATTGAGGTCCTTCGGCAGGCCGAGCCCCGCTTCATAGAGGCGCGCGAGTTTGACCTGCGCATCGGCATTGCCCTGCTCGGCTGACCTACGATACCAATCAGCTGCCTGGGCTTCGTCCCTGGGGACGCCGTAACCGTTCTCGTAGGCCCAGCCGAGATTGTGTTGAGCGGCGGCGTTCCCGCGTTCCGCGGCTCTGCGATACCAATAGGCCGCCGAGGAAAGGTCTCGGGGGGCGCCCTGCCCGTTCAAATAGAGCAGTCCTAGGTAGACCTGGGCGATGGGGTCGCCGTTTTCCGCGAGGGTTCTCCAGATTTGAAACGCCTTGGAGAAATTCCCTTCGCGGTATGCGGTTAAGCCTAAGTCGAAAGGCTCCGCCGCCAAACCGAACCCGGCGACCGCGAAATACAACCCCATGACAAAAGACCCGATTGCGCGCCGCGGACCCGCGCCTCGTCCAGGTTGCGAACCCATCGTAGCGACCCAACGAAAAGCCCCAGGCCATTGCGCAATTTATACGCACGTGTTTGAAAGTCGGCAATTCTCATTTTGAAATCGCGAAATATTCGTCGATCAAGGCGGTTCCCGGCCTTCGCCCGACGCGGGGTCGTCCCTCACCCCCAGAAGCTCGGAAGCCGGACGCGACCGGGGAGATCAGAATCGCAGACGCGGCCGCCTAGGACCCGGATGCAAGTCTGTCATCGACGGCCGACTCGAGCGCGGCGTTTTCACGCGAACAGTGTTCCCGAGCGGCAACAGAGTTCTTGCTGGCGCCTTCCTCAGGGGCAAGATCGATTTCGAACCCTGACGTTGACCCTTGGCAGGCCGTTGAACGCAACCGCCCCAATATTTGTGGTCTTTTCCCTGCTGACGCTTGGCTTCGACGCGACAAGTCCGTAGGGTTCGGCTTCGCCTATGCGTGCAGAGCGTCCTGAAAGAGATTGCAATCTTGTCGCCACTGCGCACGTTTGCACAATCCCAAATGCGATCAACATCCTCGTATTTCGTCGATATAGACGCCTTGCGAATTGTCGCGCCGAAACCCGCTTGCAATCGCCCGTGAAATGGTAAAGACTTTGCTGCATTGCGATAGGTTGCGTTCCGTCTCCTAGGGTGACTTTAAGGAAGGGCGATGCCGTCAGTTGGGCCGGTTTGTGATGACGACGCGAGACTGCTGCCGGATTTCCGGCTTCCCAATCGGTCGTTAGGGGGTATCGCGGCGATCTTGGATGGTTTCGTCCTGGTCGGATCCAGTGTGCTGGCTCGAATTTTATATTCCGGACTGGACTCGCTCAGTAGCGACGATCTGGGCGTGGGTGTCGTTGCGACGTTCGTGTTCCTGGGTTTGGCGAAGTTGTGGGGGCTTCATCGATTCCAGACCGTGCTGAGTCCGGAGACGGGCACGGCCCGAATTATGGCGGCGAGCGTTTTCAGTGTCGTCGCCGTCATCTGTATTGTTTTCCTGCTGAAGGACGGCGCCGATTACTCCCGAGGCGCGATGAGCCTGTTCGCGATCATTGCGCTGATATTGACGCCGATAGGCAGGGTGTTGCTCGCGGAGGGTGCGCGTGCCGCCATCGACGCGGGCTTCCTCCGCGGTCGCCGCGTCGTCCTGATCGGTGACGAGGGCGAACTCGAGCGCCTGACGCCTGCGGAGATCCTGAATTTTGGTCTTGATGCGGTCGGACGCTTTCCGCTCTCGCCCGGCAGCCCCCTCGAAGAGATTTCTGCAGACGACCGTTCTCTCCTCGATCAGGCGATGCGGGCGGCGCGCAAATCGAGAGCCAGCGAGTTCGCGCTGTTCCTGCCCTGGGGCAGGGATCGCGCGCTGTCCATGATCAGTTTGAGCCTGCGTGCGTCACCTCTGCCGGTGCGGCTTTATCCGGATCATCGCATCCGCGATCTTCTCCTTCAAAAGCGCGAAAGCCAGTTCGATCCCTACCTGTCGGTCGAGATTCAGCGGGAGCCTTTGAACCGCATGGAGCGTGCGCTGAAACGCGCATTCGATATCGCCGTATCGTCGGTGGGCCTGCTTTGCCTGTCGCCGCTGCTGCTGATGACCGCCGTCCTGATCAAGATCGACAGTGCGGGTCCTATTTTGTTCGTTCAAACTCGTCGTGGTTTCGACAACCGTTCGTTCAAAATCTGGAATTTTCGCACGATGACCGTGTTTGAAGACGATCCCGGCCTGCGGCGGCCGGTCCGTGACGATGAGCGGGTGACGCGTATTGGTGGTATATTGCGCCGAAGCAGCGTTGATAAACTTCCTCAACTTGTAAACGTCCTTCGCGGGGATATGTCTATTGTCGGCCCCAGGCCTCACGCGGCGGCGCACGATGAACGATATGAAGCGCACATTGGGGAATATGCTTTGCGGCGGCATGTGAAGCCGGGACTGACCGGGACGGCGCAGATGCTTGGGCGTCGCTATGGGGCCAGGACACTCGAGCGCATGGAGGCTCACGTCCAACGCGACCTCTGGTACATCAATCATTGGTCGCCATGGCTCGACATCAAGATCGTCGCGATGACGTTCGTCGCGCGCCTGACGGAAGAGGCTTATTGATGGGCTTCGTCGCCGATCAAGGCTTTGCCCGCCACAACAGTTTGATCCAGCGCAGAACGCGCGACGGCGATTCCAGCCGCTGCGACGCCAAACCAACCGCAAATCCCAACTGCAACGCAATGAGGATGCCGCCTGCCATAAGAATCGCATGACCGGTTCCGCCGTCTGCGCAAACCAGAAAAGCGGCGGGAACCGCGAACGCCATCGCGCAGACCAGTGCAAACAGGTCGAAGGCGGCGCCAATCCATAAACCCGCCAAGCAAAATAAAATGAATGCCATTCGACATCCCTTTGGCGACACAAAAGGTCAGTCGCGGCGACATAGTCAGAGTTTCAGTGTCGACACAACTCCTTACGCGAATCTTGGGCGCGCTGGAAACGCCTTGCGATGGCGTTGGGATTCGCCGCGTTCCTGTCTATCCGGCGCGAGGCCAAGCTTTCGCGACGCCGGCAAGCTTTTCATTTCCTATTCGATGAGAAAGCCGCGTAGGGCGATACGCGCTCGAAAGAAATGCGCGAGTAGACCCAAGGCACGTAGTCTATCCTAAAAAAGAATTCGTTCGTCGTCGTCCCCGCATGGGATCGCTTTTGCGCGAATGAATTCGTGGAGATGGACGCGCCGGGGTCAGGCGCTTCTCGTCACGAAACCGCGGGTTCCCGCGAAAAAAATGCCGGCCCGCCGACGTACGAGCCATCAAACCCTCCCCCCCGGCGAGCGGCGCGACGGCTTCGGCCCGCCTCGCGATTCCCTCCCTACGCCCGCGCGCCCCGTTCCAACGTTGATTGTCACGCCGCCGGAGCCGGACTGCGATCGGAGGCCTGAAGCGAGATCCTGACGATCTGAACTTGGAAAAAGCGAGCCACCATGCCGAGGGATACAGCGCGCGGCATGTGTTCGTCGGCCGCAGCCCGCTCCTCCGGCATGCCGGGCGCCTTGGTCCACCAAATCGTCAGGCGGGTCCTGGTGGAGCTGAGGGGAATCGAACCCCTGACCTCTGCAGTGCGATTGCAGCGCTCTCCCATAT
>Ga0302140_10001929_pt1 | contig 27124 bp, 24 predicted proteins | sample I_Bog_E1_1_FD_202095 | JGI IMG/M metagenome (GOLD analysis project Ga0302140, IMG submission 202095) | Peat permafrost microbial communities from Stordalen Mire near Abisko, Sweden - I_Bog_E1_1 | ecosystem: Environmental > Terrestrial > Soil > Wetlands > Peat | place: Sweden: Abisko, Stordalen... | reverse complement strand
CTTTATGATCAACTAATTCTTTTGCTTTAGCTGCATCTAGTGCTTCTTCTGCAAACATATCAGAATTTCCTATGTTTACTGTCCCATCTAATACTTGTGTAAGACCTGTACCAGATCCACCTGCTTGAGCACTAACCTCTACATTAGGATTTTTTTCATTAAATTTTGCAACTGTTTGTTCCATTAATGGTAATAATGCTGACGAACCACTAATTGTTATTGATCCACTTAATTCACTTGTTCCTGTTGTTCCTGATTTACTATCAGTTGTAGGTTTGCTTCCGCACCCTACCATTACGCTTCCTACCATTGCCACAACTAAAGCACTTACTATTAATTTTAATGTTCTTTTTTTCATTATTTTTTACCTCCACTAATAAATTGTATACTATGTTATTTTTTAACTTTTATTATTCCATATTCTATAATATACCCTTTTAGTTAACATATTATTATAGATATGTTAAGTTATATTAGATGTAGGTTAAGAAAATTTAATGTTTCTGCAAATCCTTCTATAGATGTTAAAGGAGTTTTTAATTCATAGGATACATTAGCAACATACTACGTCGATAATATTAGCTAATAGCCACCATACTAACTAAACAAACCGAGATTATCTTTAATACTTTCAAGTTATCCCTTCTTTTAATAGAACTAGTTTATAATAGTTACATTTAAATTATATTACTTATTTTATGCTTACATATATATATCAGATAATTCTACATCAACATTTTGTGTATTAGATTTAATACATAAGTCTGATGTGTAAACTTCAGTGTTACTATATATTTTTTTATTTGGAATAGTTATTGTAAAGTTACTTCCTAAGCCTTCTTGACTATCTAGTGATATTTCCCAGTTTAGTGAAGATATTAATAATTTAACAAGAGATAAACCTATGCCAGTCCCTTCAGCTTTTCGCGTTAATGTACTATCTACTTGTGCAAAACGTTGAAAGATAAACTCTTGTTTTTCTCTTGGGATACCTATTCCTTCATCAATAATTTCAATTTTTATATCATTGTTTTTTTCTGAAATTTTTATATAAATAGATTTATCTTCAGGCGTGAACTTTATTGCATTAGAAATAAGATTAAGAAGTATTCGTTCATATTTTTCTTCGTCTAAAGCTACTATTTTGTTTTTGATAAATGGCATAAAGTTAAGTTTTAATCTCTTCTGATCTGCATATATGTATACAGATTGAACAATTAATTCCGTAAGATTCACAATATTTACGTTCTTTTCAAGTATCTCTATGTATCCTGATTCTATCTTTGTTAAATCTAAAAGATTGTTTACTAATTTCATTTGCCTAAAAGTATTTTGTTTAATACTTTTGATATACTGTTTTACCTTAGCAGGTATATCATCTTCGAAGAATAACTCCATTACTTGAACAGCAGCATAGATAACATTTAATGGCGTTTTAAATTCATGAGAAATTGTATACATGAACTCTTCTGTGATTTTTAAGGCATTCTCAGCTTCTATTTTAGATTTTTCAATCTCGTTAATTAAAACTTGATGTTTTCTTGATACAATAAAAACAGCCACAACGCATACAAAGCTTCCAAATAAAATAGTAATAGTATGTGATTGCCATATAGTAACATGGGGAAAAATTAACTGTTTTAATAATTCATAAATAGTCAAAGTTAAAGCAGATAGAAAAAATGTATAAGTCAGGTTTTTAAGTAGTCTAAACTTGTTATTCTCATTTTTTATTTTGGTATGGATTAAACCATGTAAAAATTTCATACTTAACCACCTCATTAAATATCTTTATAAATTTATATTTACCTCGCCATTTGTAATTTGTATCTATTGATATAACTTTAAATCCACTATTTGATAATTGAACAGCATGTCATAGCTATCTTCTATGAAAATGTCGCAATTTAGATCCATTGCAGTATGAACTTTATCAGAACTAATCAGATTCCTATCAAGCTTAATATAATTGGGGTTAACCTCACTGATGAGATTTAATCCTTAATTCCCTGCCCCAGCATCATCAATTGCAATTTGGTAATTTTGCCCTTTATAGTGATTAATAGTTGATTTAAATATAGTCATATCTTCAATTACATTTCTCTCCGTTATTTCAAAGATAACATTTTGGGGAATAATTTTGTACTTCAGATTATTTTATCATAATTAAGTATTTATCATAAAAAAATTAGGTAAAATTTAAGTAAAATTTGTGTTAATTGGTAATAAATGAGCCTAAAGCTTTTAAATACTCATAAAGCTATATTGCCATTAAAAGATACATTACCTAATTGTTTAATTTAGTTTAAGTATTAGCAGAGTTGAATAATAAAAAATATATACTTAAAAGGTATTGGAGTCAATCCAGTACCTTTTTGTTTATGAGTTTATAAATATACATCTTTAGGATTATCTTATAAGGCATATTCAAAAAATAAATATGAGTTAATAAAAAAACATTTGGTTAAAAGTTTAACAATAAATTATATACGTTTTGTAAACGATTTTAATGATTTCGATGCATTTTTAACCATTTTTTAACTATTTATTACCTATATATTAACTAAAGTATAGTATCATAACACTATAAAGAAAATTTAATTAATATATAGTTAAGAGGAGATGAATTTTATGATTAAAAATTATGGAGAGCAAGTAGTTGAAGAAATTTTACCGAATATTTTAAAAGAATTTACAGATATCTGCAAATGTCAAAAATGTATTAATGATATCAAATGTATAACTTTAAATAATCTAAAACTATCATATTTTGCTAGTGATGATGAAGTAGGTTCTATTTTTTTTAAATTAAAGAGTTTGCAAATACAATATAAAACTTATGTAATAAATGAGGCAACTAAAGCAATAAAAATAGTATCTCAAAAGCCAAGGCATAATCCTCGTCCTTTGCATTTTTCTTTAAAGCAGAGTGTTATAACACTATAAAGAAATTTTAAAGAAGGATATGATGAAGGAACTATCTTCTCAAGCGGATATCGCTAAATCTGAATACTTAAAGTTAAGAAAGTTTCATAGTTTATGTAAATAAAAGCTATAAAAATTAAGAAAATTTTATAAGATTGTAAGAGGAATAACATTTTGTTATTGCTTTTTTTTATTGTATTAAATGTATCAAAAAACTATATTTAGATAACACAATAATATATAATGATACTTTTATCTAATATCACCTATTTTATGAATCATTTTGTTTATCTAATTTTTTGATACATAATGTAAACTAAAAAGGGGGTGTTGCTTAAAATGATTTAAAAAACCATTTTGCAACAGCCCCTATAAATCCATTCTAACTTTCTCTTCTAATTATCACCATCGGCATCCTCCAACTCTGACACTCCATTTTTTTAAATTTTTAACAGTTAATTCTCTTCGATATGCATAAAATTCATTTTTAGCTTGTGATCTTCTTTTAATTATATCCTTTATTGTCTTGTCTGTTAATTCTTTTGGAGTCATAGCTTTTCACCATCCCTTTTTATGTTTATACTTACATTTTCTCAAACTTATGATAAATTTAAATACATGTATTGTTAATTAAATGTTATATTTTAATATGAAAAAGTTTAACGCTTTCTTTACGCTTTTATAAATTTGAATTAATAATCTTATAGTATTCTTAATAATATAAAACAAATTTCAAAGGATGGTGTAATAATGCAGACTAAAAATTTAGTGGGTTATAATTACAATGTCAACATGGTTACAAAAATCATAAGAAGAATTAATTCAATAAAAAGAACACAACTATTAACAAGACTATTTCTATTATTATTATTGATTATTTGTTTTACAATCATAACACATTTCTATAAGGCTTTAACTAATGTTAATAATAGAAATATTTCAGTTTCGGATTTCAGATTAGATATCAATATGATTAGCGAAGCAGCAGCTACTATTGATGTAGAAAGAACGTCAAATAAAGATTCACAATTAAATAGCTTTGGTTCTGATGGAAAGCTTATGAAAACCGATGAAATTACACCAGATTTAACAGCAGCTTTAATTAATATTGCAGATATTAATAAGGATGGAAAGATATCTAATGAAGAAATGTCTACACTTGGAATAATGAGATTAAAACCAGATGTTTTTCAAAAAAAACTTGGAGAACTTCAATTCAAATTGGAATCAGCAGATTGCAATTTGAAAAATTATATCATTATAACACAGGGAAAATACGCAGGTACAATACTTTATAATGGACCATTGAAGTTTATTGATAGTGAAAATAATCGATATGTTGGATTAGAATTGTTCAATTAGGCACATGAAAATAAATAACAGGTCCAAAGTTGCCATGAATATTTTTCATCAGGCAAGGAGACGAATTGCCCTCATAGCGGGCCTATTAGGTCAATTTGCCGACGCAGCATGATGGAAAATAGGCTGGCAAATGGACTTGTTATTTATTTGATTGTGCCTTAACAAACTAAATACCTCAATATCAAAAAAGTTGGAGGTGTTATTTATAATGATGCATCTAATGATGATTCTAATAAAATAGCATGAATAAAGGTAATAAACATTTTTAATTTAATGTTTATTACCTTAAATTTTTATACCTTAAGATATAATTTGAGAAGAATAGTTATAGTTTATTGAAATCAATTCTTTAAATAATTGATTTATTTTACTTTCATTTTTTCTTAACTATAGAAATGTATTAGTTTTTTAACATTTATTATTAAACCTCTTACAAAGTGCTAGCATGTCTTTTTGTGCATTAACACTCTTGCTTTCTGCTTCAACTTTTGTATAAGAACCATCTTGATGCAAAACTCTACTTTTAACATTATCTTTTATGTAAAGTTCCAGCATTTCTTTAAGCTCCTTTTTTATTATTGGTTCTTCAATTATTGTCATGGTTTCAACTCTTTTATCTAGATTTCTATACATCCAGTCAGCACTTGATATATATATATCTTCTTTTCCTTCATTAAGGAAATAATATATTCTGCTATGTTCTAAATATCTTCCTACTATACTTCTAACTTTTATGTTATCACTTAAGCCTTTAACTCCAGGTTTTAAGCAGCAAATTCCCCTGACTATAAGTTCTACTTTAACTCCTGCTTGTGAAGCTTTATATAAATCTATCATAAGTTTTTTATCAACTAATGAATTCATTTTTGCAATTATTTTTGCGCTCTTTCCATGTTTTGCATGTTCTGTTTCTCTTTCAACTAAATATTCTAATTTTTTTCTTAATCCATAGGGTGCAATGGTTATTTTGCTCATGTTTTCTGGCTTAAAATATCCTGAAAGCATGTTGAATATAACAGATGCATCTTCTCCATATTCTGGTTTTGAAGTAAGAACCCCTATATCAGTATAAAATTTAGCAGTTACATCATTGTAATTTCCTGTTCCTAAATGGACATATCTTTTTATACCCTTCTTTTCTTGCCTAACAATTAATAATATTTTGCTATGAGTTTTAAGACCTATTACTCCATATATAACATGGCATCCTGCTTTTTCAAGTTGCCTTGCCCAATGAATATTATTCTCTTCGTCAAATCTAGCCTTAAGTTCAACTAATACTGTTACTTGTTTCCCATTCTCTGCCGCCTTTGAAAGAGCTTCAATTATAGGTGAATTACCACTTACCCTGTATAATGTCTGTTTTATAGCTAAAACTTTTTCATCTTTTGCAGCTGCTTCAACTAATTTAACAACAGCTGAAAAACTTTCATAAGGATGATGAAGGAAAATATCCCTTTTACTTATTGCTTGGAATATGTCGCATTCTTGTAATTCTTTAATAGGCAAACTCTTTATTTGTTCAAACTTAAGCTCATTGTATCCTTTTATGCCATATAATTTATTAATGACTGTTAAATCAATTGGTCCTTTTATAGGAAATATTTGATTATCTGATATTTCAAATTCTTGTTGTAATTTATTTATAACCCTATTATCATGAGTATTTTCAATTTCTAGCCTTACTGCAAGTCCCCACCTTCTTTGTTTAAGGGACTCTTCTATAGTTTCAAGTAAATCTTCTGCACCTTCTTCATTTAAACTTAAATCTGCATTTTTTGTTATTCTATAGCAAGCAGTTGTTAATACTTTAAACCCAAATAATTCACTCAGATGATTTTTTATTACATCTTCTAATAGTACAAAATTTTCTCCTTCTGCTCCTGGAATAGGTACCAACCTTTCCAATACTGATGGTACTTGAATAGTTGCAAATATTTCGTGTTCACTTTTATTTTCCTTTAATACCACACCTATATTTAGTGTCTTATTTAATAATAATGGGAAAGGTCTTCCAGAGTCAATTACCATAGGTGTTAATACTGGATAAAGAATATTTCTGTAATAATCATTTACAAAATCTAATTGTTCTTTGTTTAACATGTCATATGTAAAAATTCTTATGTTATTAGTGCCTAAGTGATCGTATAAATGCTCATACGTTTTATATTGGTCCTTTACCATTTTTCTTACCTTATGTAATATTTTATCAATTTGTTCACTAGGCGTTAACCCTGAAACTTCCTTTTCTTCAAATCCTGCTAGAATTTGACTATATAACGATCCAACTCTAACCATGAAAAATTCATCAAGATTAGAACTAGATATAGATAAAAATTTAAGTCTTTCTAAAAGAGGATTTGTATTATCTTTAGCTTCATCTAAAACCCTTTGATTAAATTCTAACCAACTAAGCTCTCTATTAAAAAAATTTTCATAATTATCATATGTGTACGTTTGATTCATAATTATTTCCCTCACCCTACCTATAATTTAATTATTTGTAATTATAGTATTTAAAATACTTCATAAATACTGTAAAATATTTAAATGTATACTAATATAATCTAATATTCTTGTTAACTCCATGTTAACATATTATTATTTATAAGTTAACTTTTTTTGACAAATTATGTATCTACAGGGGGGGAATAAATGAAAAATATTGCGGTAATTGACATTGGCTCTAACTCTATGCGAGTTTTAGTATATAAAATATATGAAAATAGATCTTTTAAAATAATTGATGAAGAAAAAAGAATGACAAGACTTGGTGAATTTATTGATGCAAATAATAATTTATCAAATGAGGGAATTCAAAAATTACTGATTACTTTAGAGTTCTTCAAAATTCTTTGTGAAAATAATAATGTAGTTGAAATAATTGTAGTCGCTACTGAAGCAATTAGACGCTCAAACAATAAAAAAGAAATTTTATCTTTAGTAAAAGAGAAGATTAAGTTAGATATTAGAATCTTAAGTGGTTTAGAAGAATCAGCTTATGGTTATACAACAATTAAAGCTACTATTGATATTAATGATGCTCTGCTTGTTGATATTGGTGGTTCAAGTATGGAAATCACTTTGGTTAAAAGCAAAACAATCTTTAATGGAATAAGTTTACCTTTAGGTTCAATTCCTTTAACTAAGCTCTTTCCTTTTGATGGACCAGTAGATAATGATACTAATTTAGAATTTAAAAAATTTATTTTTAAGGAATTTGATAAATTACCTTGGTTAAATAATGCTAAAAACTTACCTTTAATAGGGATAGGTGGTACAGCTCGTTCAATAGGTAAAATCCATAAAAAATTCATAAAATATCCTTTGGATTTATTGCATAATTATACTCTTTCTTTTGATGAGGTTAAAATTATATATGATTATGTTCTTGATCTTAACCTTAACCAAAAGGCCAAATTAAAAGGACTTCCTAAAGAAAGAGCTGATATATTCACTGCTCCCTTTTCAGCCCTTGTAATGCTTATGAGTTATTGCAATTGTCCTACTCTTAAAATTAGTGAATATGGAATTCGTGAAGGTGTTCTATATGAAAAACTTTTAGGATATAATATCAATACTACAGATATTTTAGACTTCTCTTTAAATAATATTTTGACTAATAATGGTTTAAATATTATTCATGCTGAAAAAATATGTGATTTATCTAGTGTACTTTTTGAATATTTAGAAAATCCTGATTCAAAATATTTAAAATCAGAAAATAAGTTACTTAGAATTTCTGCTAAATTACATGATATAGGAGTAAGCATATCTGTAAAACATGCTTATAAACATGGGTTTTACATTATAATAAATTCACTTATTGCAGGACTTACTCATAAAGAAATATTAATGGTTGGATATACAGTTGCCCTTAGTGGTAAATTTGATTATAAATTAGCTGATGAATATAAAGATTTATTAACTAAAAATGATATTATGATTTGTAAAAGACTTTCTTTAATCTTATGTATTGCTCACAAAATTGATAAATATTTTTATAATAGCTTAACTGAAGTTATTATTATAAATGAGAAATATAATTTTAAATTAGCGCTTCCTAAGATTAGTGTAAAATATATGAAAGATAGCTTGCCTGTAGAAATGGACGAAAGCTTTAAGAAATGTTTTGCAAAAAAATTATCAATTGTAGCACTTTAAGATTTTCAAGACAAATTACTTGATTTTCGTTAATTAGTCTTGAACTTAGTTTGTGTAGAAAATCAATTCTACAATATAAGAAATTTTAATTCATATAGCTTATCTAATATTACTTTAACATCATCTCTTAATTTTTGATTACTATGAATTTTAGTTTTAAATTTTTCGTAGAATTCTAGATACTCACTTCGATTAATATTAAGCACTTTAGCAATATCGTAAGAGGTAACTTGACTTTCAGAAATATTAGAATTAAAATAGGTGTTTGCATAACTTAACCAATAATAAGGATCCGTTATAGTTCCATCAATATCAATACAGATGTTTAATTTTTTCATTTTATCACCTTCCTTTGCTAACATTATACTAAATGAACATTAAGAATAATTTAACATTAGGTTAAAAAGAAGGTTTGTGCAATTGCCATTTTTGCTATGTTTGCTGGAATAAATGAAAGAACACCAACAGCATGGCTATCCTATTTGCCTGATATGATAGCCATGCTGTTCCAAATATATATGTAACAATTGTACCTAGTATCATTCCTAAGAAACACATATAAATTTTGTTTGAAAATTTGTCAATCTTTTTCGTCCTATCTTAATTTTGACTTCTCTCTTTTTTTGAGTACTTCAAGCATTTCAGTAAGTTCAAAAGCAGTTTTGTAAATTTGAGTTTGATTATTTACTACAACGCAAAGTAAGAGTAATCAATAGTTACCAACTAAGCCTGACAAAGGATTTTGATGCTTCTCCGATGAAATCCCTATCTCATTAGTTTTTTTCAGTAAATCTTTAATCGTTACTATTCCAAGATATTTATCATTTTCTGTGACAACAATGAAATCATAAAGCTTATCATTTTCACGTGACATGGCCATAGATGACACAATACTTACCGGTGTTTTATAATCAACAGATAAAAAGTCTTTATCCATAACCTGATAAATTTTTTTGTCTTTATTTAGAGAAAAATCAAAATGTCCGCTCAGTTTCAATAACAATTTTTCTCGGGTAACAATTCCAATGGGTACATCATTTTCCATAACACATAATCCAAAACAGTTTAGATTATGTGTGAACGTATAGAATACATTACGAACAATTTCATTTGGAGAAATAGAATCGATAGAAGTACACAAACTAGCTATATAAATATTTGAAATTAAGCTTTGGAAAGTATTGTTTTTCTCAAGATTAATTTTCTTAAGCATCTGCAAAACATCTTGTCTAATTTCTAGTATTTCTGAATCTGGTTTCTGAATTAAATATCCTTGAGCATATTGCACTCCTAAGTTTACAAGTGTGTTTAATTCCTCATAGGTTTCAATACCTTCTGCAATGAGAAAAACATTTGAAACTTTTGAGAATTCAACCATGCCTTTAATAATGGCAAATTTCACACGATCTGAATCTACATCACGAATCAGATTCATATCAAGCTTAATATAATTGGGGCTGACCTCGCTGATGAGATTTAATCCTGAATTCCTGACCCCAACATCATCAATTACAATTTCGTAATATTGCTCTTGATAGTGATTAATAGTTGATTTAAAGCCAGCCATATCTTCAATCACATTTCTTTCCATTATTCCAAAGATAACATTTTGGGGAATAATTTTGTACTTCATTAAAAAGCTCTTTGTAAAGCCTATCTTAAAAGTTTCATAATGCATTATATTGGGATTTACATTAAGAAATAATTTTTTACTATAGGGGGGAATCATAAATTTATAAGCCGCTTCCAGTGCCGTTGTTCTACAAAGCAGTTCCAAATCCCACAATCTGTTATGCCCTTCTGCTATTTTAAAAAGCATTTCAGGATTTTCAATTTCACTCTTGCAAGTAATTCTGTTTAAAGCTTCATGGCCTAAAATACTACCATCACTAAGTGAAATAATAGGCTGAAAAACAGTTTTTATCTGTTTGTTATGTATAATATAATCCAAAGCTTCTTTTATTTCTTCTGCCATTATTAGCCTCCATCTTAAGTTAAATTTATTAAGATTATTTTATCATAATTAAGTATTTATCATGAAAGAATTAGGTAAAATTCAAGTAAAACTTGTGTTAATTGGTAATGATTGAGCCTAAGGCTTTTACATACCCATAAAACTATACTATCTAAATTATGTATACTATAATAAAATAGCAATATATTATTATATAAATTCGTAGTTCTTTTCTCATTATTATTACTATTTAAAGTTTTTTTCTTTTGATTTTACCCTTTTATACCATATTATAAACTTATCTAACTGTCTTTATAAACACTCTATCTTTTTATCTGCATTTTCATTTGTGACTATAAGATTAATTTTTGCTTTATATAATTTAAGTAGTTTGATTATTATTAATTATAATTGTGAATGGAGTATTAAACATTGACAAAGATTGGTTTTAAGTAATATTACATATAATTTACTATTTCTTTACTGAATCTTAACTTAAAGGATGATTTAGTTATGTTAATATAAAATTAGTTGAAGATACTAATTTCATGCTAAAAATCGTAGTTTGAGGTGAATAAAATGAATCAAATAAGTGTGATGATACCTGAAAATTTTGTAACAGATGAAGTAAATGAATTTAGAAAAAAACTATTATATTTAATTAATAATGGTGAAAAGAAATTTATTATTGATTTTAGTAAATGCAACTTTATAGACAGTGCGGGACTTGGAGTTTTAATATCAATTCATAAAAAGTGCATCAAGTTAAATGGAAGTTTTAAACTTTTTGCTGTTAACAATCCAAGTGTTATAAAAATTTTTGAACTTACCCGATTAAACAGTGTCCTTAAAACGGAAATTTAAATATAAGTAAGTACAACCGACTTATATGAATTGCGTAAAAGTAATTGTATTGTTTAGATTCTAATACCTTAAAATCATAAAGCCTTGAAATGTTTCTTAACAACATCTCAAGGCTAATTTTAGAATAAAAGTACTTTGTCAGTACTTTCATAATAATCTAAAGCAATTTTAATTTATGTATTTTTAAATTCTTATACGCTACGTTGCAGACTTTCTATTCTTCTTTACTAAAACTTTATTATCTTCTCTAGATTTTATCTTATTATCAACATTATCTTTTTTAACTATTATCTTATTATTATCTTTAATTTCTACCTTATTATCAATGTCCTCTTCTTTAACTTTTATCTTATCGTTATCTTTAGTTTCTACCTTATTGTCAATGTTCTCTTCTTTAACTTTTGCCTTATTGTTATCTTTAATTTCTACTTTATTATCAATGTTCTCTTCTTTAACTTTTATCTCATTATAATTTATTATTTCTATTACTGAATCCTCTAATATTTGAGTTTGGCATGATAATCTGTAACCTTTGTCAATTTTTTCTTGACCTAAAACTTTTAGCTCTTGCTTTGTTGGCTCAGAAAGTTTTCCATTTAGAACCTTAATAACGCATTTTCCACACTTTCCTTTTCCTTCACAGGAAGTATTAATTTTTACATTGGCATTTTTAGCAGCTTTTAAGATTTTTTTACCATCCTTAACTTCTACTTCACTTATAAACTTAACCTTTACTGACATTCTTCCTCTCTCCTTTAACTTATAGTAATAATTTGAAATAGGCACATGAAAAAAATTAATAGAACAAATAGACAAGCATACTGGTCTATTATTTTTTGGATTGTGCCTTAGCCTACAGCAACTTCATTTGAAAAATTACTTACAACTTTAAATCTAGTATCTTCATTCAAATTCATTGACGTAATATTATCTTCAACTGCTTTATTATAAAAATACATTTGACTCTCTATTATATCCTTATGCCTTTTGTCTATTCTTACATAAGTTCCGTCAGAATTTAGTAATCTAGCTTTTACTGTATCTTTCAAGGATATATCTAGAATATTTTTAACTTTTTCTCTAGCTTTTTCATCTTCAATAGGAAATAATAGTTCTACTCTTCTATTAAGATTTCTATGCATCAAGTCAGCGCTAGATAGATACATAGATTCATTACCATCATTATAAAAATAGTATATACGGCTATGTTCTAAAAATCTTCCTACTATACTTCTAACTGTAATTCCTTCACTTACTCCAGGAATTTTTGGCCTTAAGCAACATATTCCTCTAACAATTAAGTCAATTTTAACACCAGAGGCTGAAGCCTCATATAAAGCTTCAATTATTTCTTTATCAACAATAGAATTTACCTTTATGACTATTCTAGCTTTCTTACCTTGTTTTGCATTTTCGCTTTCTATCTTTATCATATTAAGAAATTTCTCTCTTAAATTTATAGGTGCTATAGTTGTTTTATACATACTTGTTGGTTGTGAATGCCCAGAAAGCATATTAAATAATGCTGATGCATCAGCACCATAGTAAGGATTTGAAGTAAAAAGACCTAAATCTGTATACATATTTGCAGTTACATCATTGTAATTTCCTGTACCAAAATGAACGTATCTTCTTATTCCATCTTCTTCTCTACGAACAATTAATAGTGCTTTACAATGTGTTTTTAATCCTACTATACCATAAATAACGTGACAACCTGCTTCTTCTAAACGTTTTGCCCAATGAATGTTATTTTGTTCATCAAATCTAGCTTTGAGTTCAAGAATTACTGTAACTTGTTTGCCATTTTCTGCAGCTTGCGCAAGTGCTTCAATAATAGGTGAATGTCCACTTACCCTATATAACGTCTGTTTAATTGCAAGTACATCTGGATCAATAGCTGCTTTTTTCACTAAGTTTACTACAGGGTCAAAAGATTCATAAACATGATGCAATAACACATCCCTTTTAGATATAACATCAAACATATCTTTATTCTCTGAAAATGCAATTGGATTTTGTGGCTTAATGGGTTCATATTTTAATTTTTTAAATCCATCTAGATTACTTAGTTTCATTAAAAAGGTTAAATCTAAAGGTCCATTTATTTCATAAGTTTCTTCTTCTGATAACTCTAATTCTTGTTTAAGTACATTTAAAAGTTGGCTATCCATGCCATTTATAAATTCAAGTCTTATTGCACTACCCCATTTTCTCTGTTTTAATGATTCTTCAACTGCCTCTAATATGTCCACTGCTTCTTCCTCATCTAAACTTAAATCAGCATTACGAGTTATTCTATAACATCCCATTGCTAAAACATCGTGACCACTAAATAAAGTATTTATATTCATTTTTATAATATCTTCTAAGAATATAAAAGCCCTTTTACTGCTTTCATTCGGAATATTTATAAATCTCTCTAATACTGATGGTACTTGAATTGTACCAAATACATTACGTTCCCTTTTTCCTTTTTCTTTTAAAAGCACTGCTAAATTTAAAGTTTTATTTAAAACTAAAGGAAAAGGCCTACTTTTATCAACTACCATAGGAGTGAGCACAGGATATATGTTTTTTAAATAATAATCATCTATATATTGTTTTTGTTCAATATTTAAATCATTATGTTTAAAAAAAATTATGTCTTCCTTTTTTAATCTTTGCTTTAATGAACGATTGTAACAGTTAGATTGATCATATACCATCTTATGAACTCTTAAAGATATTTTTTTTAACTGTTCCTTTGGAGTTAGACCAGCAGGATCTAATTTATCAACTTTTGCAACTGCCATATCTTTTAAAGTTGCAACTCTAGTCATAAAAAACTCATCTAAATTTGAGCTTGCTATTGAAGCAAATTTTAATCTTTCAAAAAGAGGATTATTGTTATCTTTAGCTTCCTCTAACACTCTTTCATTAAATTCAAGCCAACTCAGTTCTCTATTTATAAAATATTTGGGTAGACTATACTCCTTTTTCATTTTTCATTTATCCCCCTATTGTGCTTTTATTTCTAGTTCTATACTAATTACTTCTTGGAAAAACTCTCTACTATTCATGAAGCTCTACTGTTCTAGTAAATTATCTTTTGGGGAGTAAATCTTAAGCAATAATTTATCCTGAGAATTTACTATATTAATATCCGTTATTTTTTGCTTATGGGATATATCTAGTGATTCTGCAATTTTTGAAATAGCAGTGAGCTTAGATACTGTAATTTTATCTTCATTGCTTAACCTTTGATAACTTCCATAGTTATAATTAGGAAGTTCATTTGTATGGTATCTTGCTATATTGGCTATTAAAATAATCTCACCATCTGAAAGTCCCATTATATTTTGAGTTATTATTATGTTATAAGAATGTATTTCATGATCATTAAAGCTAACATAATTACCACTATCATGAAGCATTGACGCCACTTGCAAATATAGCCTTTCTCTATCTCCTAATTTATGTAACTTTTTTGTTTGGGCAAATATTGAAAGTGCCATTTTTCAATCTGCTTTCCATGTTTTTCATCAACTCCGTATTTAAGCGCAATATACCAAACTGAATTAATTATGTCATCTAAAAATTCTCTAAGTCTCAAAGGACCTAACTTTATATATTCTGTAAACATATATTCTCTATTTTCTACCTCACGAATACCGCTTTATAATTCTTTACTTTATATTCTTTCCTTAGTATTGTAAAACCCTTTAAAGTTTCACAAGTTTCTCTAATAGCTGAAACTGCAATTCTCCCTTTTGAAAAAGTATCCTTACCTATATTAGTTGTATTAACTAATTCCTCTAATACATTAATACTTCCATCAATATTAATTTGAGCAATCATTATTCTTAAATAATTAGATCCTATATCCATAGACGCTACTATTTCAAAATTTTTTTCATCAACTATAACCGTTGTAACAAATAATACAACAATAAATTACCAAATTCAACTATAATTAACCATATTTTTCACTATTATTCAAAGTTTAACTCATTTTTTACAATTTATTAACATTAATCACCATAAAATTCCATACAATTACTTGAAAACAAATTAAAAATAAAATACTATATTAATAATGTAGTATTAGCTTAGATGCTAAAATTTAAAACTAAGGAGGTTTAGAATGAGAAAAATAGGAGTTATTGATATTGGTTCAAATTCTATGCGTTTAATAATAGTTGAAATAAATAAAAACCGTTCTTTTAGAATCATTGATGAATTAAAAGAATCAGTTAGATTAGGAATGGACATGTCTGAAAATGGAGATCTAAGCGAATTTAGAATAGAAAAAGCTGTACAGGCTTTATTTCATTTTAAAAACCTATCCACTTCTCTTGGAGCTAAAGAACTAATAGTAGTTGCTACCGAAGCAGTGAGAAAGGCATCAAACCAAAAAGTATTTTTAGAAAAAGTAAAAAAAGAACTAGACATAGATATTAGAGTTTTAAGCGGAGAAGAAGAGGCTTATTATAATTATGTAGGTGCTATTAACACTCTAGATTTATCTAACGCTTTAATTATGGATATTGGTGGTGCTAGTACTGAGCTCATTTTAGTTAATAACAGAAAATTAAAGGAGTGTATTAGTTTACCTTTTGGTGCAATAAATCTAACAAGTAAATTTAATCTTACAAATACTTTAGATAAAGAAACAGAAGATAAAGTGATTGAATTCCTACACAATAATTATAGCAAAATAGCTTGGCTTGCTGATGTTAATTATTTACCACTTATCGGTATAGGCGGTACAATGAGAAATATAAGTAAAATTAGTAGAAAGAAAAATAACTATCCCATAGACATAACTCACAACTATTATATGGAAGCTAATGAAGTTATGCAAATATATAATACTGTTAAATCTAAGGATTCAGAAAAACGTAAAAAAATAAAAGGTCTTTCAAAAGATAGAGCAGATATATTTTTAGGTGCTACTACAGCCATAAAAACTTTAATTGAGTTCTGCAATATTGATAATATTTATATAAGCGGAAGTGGACTTAGAGAAGGTTTAGTCTATGATTATATATTTGCAGAAAAAAATATTATAGATGATATTCTAGATTTATCAATACACAATACTATAACAAACTTTCAGCTTAATGAAGTTCATGCAATTCATGTTTTTAATTTATCCAAAAGTTTATATACTCAACTTGAACCTGTGCATAATATAAGAACAAATTCTGCTTATAAAATACTTAAAACTGCTTCGATTCTACACGATATTGGAACTAATATTAACTTTTATGAAAAACACAAACACTCCTTCTATATGTTTTTAAATTCTCCTCTAAAAGGTTTATCTCATAAAGAATTATTAATGGCTGCCTTTGTAAACATAGCAATTCACAAAGAAAATTTAAATATTAATAATTCTGCTTATGGAAAACTTTTGGACAAAAATGATATTGATATCATTCTAAAACTTGGAGTAATTATAAAACTTGCAAAAAGTTTTGATAGAAAAATGGATGGCAATATAGAAGATATACAATGTAAGCTAACTGAAAATGCAGTTTGTATAAAAACTAAATCCAAACTCCATGGTGATTTAGAAATAACAACTGCACTAAAAGCTTCCTCATATTTTCAAAAAGTTTTTAACAAGACTTTATTAATTGAATAGTTTCACTGTATATATTTAGGCTTTTCTTAAGGCACATGAAATAAAGTTAAGGCACAATCAAATAAATAACAAGTCCATTTGCCAGCCTATTTTCCATCATGCTACGTCGGCAAATTGACCTAATAGGCGCGCTATGAGGGCAATTCGTCTCCTTGCCTGATGAAAAATATTCATGGCAACTTTGGACCTGTTATTTATTTTCATGTGCCTAAACTCATCTAGTGCTTGACTACTGCTATCCCCAACTTTAATAGAAGATTGATTATTATATTTACTTAGAATAAATTAAACCACCTAAAAAAGGTGGCTTGATTTGTGCCTATAAGTCTTTTTTGTTCTTTAAGATTTAAATTCATATTCTAGCTATTACCATCTGCATCCTCCAACTCTGACACTCCAATTTCTCAATTTTTTAACAGTTTGCTCACTTCGATATGCATTAAATTCATTTTGAGCTTTTATTCTTCTTTTAATTATATCCTTGATTGTCTTTTGAGTTAGTTCTTTTGGAGTCATAGCTTTTCACCACCCTTTTTATGTTTGTAATTGAATTTTATCAAACTTACATTAATTGACGGCAAATATTGTGAGTTTCTACCCATACGCCTTCACTCTTGACTATCATACAGCGCGTAACATATTTGAAATGTTTTAAATCACTATTATTTTTATATTAATCCATCATAAATTGTTAAATTTGTACATTAACAACTAAAAATGTGACATACCCCTTAGTTTTTCTATTATATTTCTTCTATTGCTAATAATCTTGGATTGCTTCCTTCTTGAATCTTTATATATACTTTTGCCGTCTCCATTTTTAAATTTTCTATTATTGTTTTCACTTTACATATAAAATAATAATCTTCTATCCCATTTGTAACTACTGCTATAGGAATAAAGTTCCATCCCTTTATTCTATCCACTGCCATATTTAGCACTTCTTTATCTTTTGGTGTAACTGTAGTCCTTATTTCTAATTCTTTAATTTCTTTTATCATAATAACCCCTCTGTTATACTAAATATTAGTATTAATTATATTCCTCGTATATACAACCTTCCCAATCTCTCTCTTCATATGATACAACCAAATTGTTAAATTCATGTACATAAAATCTTAAAGAAAAGTTAAAAAAAGGTAGACTAAATATTTTAGAATTGTATAAAAATGCTATACAATTGATTTGTATAGCATTTAAATAAGACATACAGAAGAACTTAAATTTTGTCTCATTAAGTCCCTCTTTTTTTATTTTGATGTATATTTAATTTAATACTGCGCACAATAATATCAGAAAGAGGTGATTCTCATGGAACTAGATTTTGAAAATAATATTTTAGGATTACTCCGAAAATGATTTTAAAGTCCCCATAGGTACACTAGTCTTTCTAAATCAAGCCAGGGTTTAAGAATAAGCCCTGGTTTGATTTTAGGCACAATCAAATAAATAACAAGTCCATTTGCCAGCCTATTTTCCATCATGCTGCGTCGGCAAATTGACCTAATAGGCCCGCTATGAGGGCAATTCGTCTCCTTGCCTGATGAAAAATATTCATGGCAACTTTGGACCTGTTATTTATTTTCATGTGCCTTATTTAGTATCGTCTCTAAAAACTATAGCATTATTAAGATAGTGTAAAATAAAAGCAAATAAAAATTGCATGAATATGCAAATTGGTTTGTCTTAATGCCAACAACTACAAGGCCACATAAACTATTGCTACCTTTAAGCCTCATAGCAACACTTTCTGTAAGATATAATAATATTTTTAATGCTTCATCCATAACTTCTACATCATAAGAAATTATAGTTAAATTTCCTATTCCATTAATATTTTTCTATTTAAGTATCATAATAGTAAGAAAATATGTATAATCTTATTTATATTCTTCTAATGTTTGTAATAAAATTTCAGTATCGAAAGGTTTCTTAATGTAGCTCTTAGCTCCCAGTGCTATACATTCATCTTTTACGTCTTCGTATCCTACTGCTGATATAATAATTACAACTGCTTCAGGATTAATATTCATTATTTCAGTTAACACATCAATACCATCCTTCCTAACCTCAGACATGTTCAAATCTAAAATCACAATCTCTGGCATTTCAATCTTAAACATCTCTATTGCATCATCTTTACCTGATGCCTCAAGCATCATATACGTACCTCTTTTTTGAATAATCTTTCTTACAAACATTCGCATATACGATGAATCATCAACTATTAATATCTTTTTCATATTAAAACTCCTTTATATCTCTGATTTTTCAGAATTTAATTACTGATTTTTAAAATCCTCTTAATAAAACAAATCTTTTATTTGAATAAAAAGTCTAGCACATTCATCTATTTCATGTTTAATAGCTTTTTCCTCAAGCTTTATTGCTAATTCATGAATAGAAGTTATTCTTAGAGTTCCTGAGGAACCTTTTAACTCATGAGTCAACTTTTCCAATTTTTTAAAATTATTGTTGTAAATAGCATCTTCAATACCTCCCAATAAATCTGGTAGGCATTTTATATAATCTTCAAATATTTCTTTTGCATCATCTTTTTCAAGTCCTGTGATTTCAACAAAGTGATCAATATTATTATCTATTATGCTATTATAATCGGCCACAAGTTCTCTCTTCTTAGTACTTTCTTCTATCATGCTGAACATAATATCAAAATTAATAGGCTTGCTAATATAATCATCCATTCCAGCTTCAATACACTTTGCACTGTCACCCTGCATGGCATTAGCAGTCACTGCAATAATTGTAGTATGCTTTTTATCACCTTCAAGCAACCTTATTTTAGCTGTACTTTCATACCCATCCATCACTGGCATCTGGCAATCCATAAAAACAATATCATAATCTTTTTCTGATACTGCTTTTAATGCTTCACTACCATCTAACGCCACATCACAAGTCATACTATGGGATTTAAGCATACTTATAACGATTTTACGATTCACTTCATTGTCTTCAACCAATAAAATCCTCGGTTTTATTGCATTCTTAACTTCTTTAACAATATATTTCGTTACAACTTGATGTTCTTCTTCATTTTCTTTTTTCAAACCCAATACTATATCGATACAATTGAGTAAATCGTCTCTTCGCACAGGCTTGGTCAAATACGATGAAAAGCCATATTCTTTTGCAGCCTTACCATCTCCTATTTGAGTTGCGGAAGTTAGAAGTATTAGTTTAATATCCTTTGCAAAAGGTATGTTTTTTAATGTAGTTGCAAGTTCATAACCACTCATGCCCGACATTTGATAGTCTATGACAGCAATACTTATTTTGTTTTTTGTACTTGCATTTGAAATAATTGTGGTAATAGCATCGCCAGCATTTTGGGCTTCAAATACCTTCAAGCTGCTTTTTTGAAAATATGAACTTATAATTTTCCTATTATTCTTATTATCATCAACAACCAAAATATTCACACCATCAAGCTTTTCAAACATAAATTTTTGTTCTGAGGCTCTTTTCGCTATCTTTAATCTCACATGAAATTTGAATGTCGAACCTTCACCAGGTATACTTTCAACACAAATTTCACCACCCATCATTTTGACCAATTCATTAGATATCGCAAGTCCGAGCCCTGTTCCTCCATACTTTCTAGTTGTAGAGGCATCCGCCTGGTTAAAAGATTGAAATAGCTTATGAATATCCTCTGTGCGGATTCCAATTCCAGTATCCTTTACTTCAAAGTTAAGCACAGCTATTTCATTCTCTTCCTCTAAATAATCAACTGTAACAGAAATCTCACCACTTTCGGTAAATTTCACCGCGTTACTTATAAGATTGCTTAATATCTGCCTAAGCCTTGATGGGTCGCCAATAACTTCTTCAGGAACACCTGCTTTAATCCTGGTATGAAGTTCAAGTCCTTTTCCCACAGCCTTAGGGACAAGGAATGAAACAGCATCTTCAATAGTAGTTCTTAAGTTAAACCCAATTTTTTCCATTGTTAGCTTTCTAGCTTCAATCTTTGAAAAGTCCAATATGTCATTAATAAGGTGTAGTAATATCTCTGAAGCAGATTTTGCTTCACGTATAAACTCTTTTTGTTCTAAAGACAGATTAGTCGATTGCAACAACTCAAGAAATCCAAATATCCCGTTCATTGGTGTTCTGATTTCATGAGACATATTTGCAAGAAACTGACTCTTTGCGATATTTGCTGCTTCTGCCTGCTCTTTTGCCTTGTACAGCTCAGCTTCCCCGAGCCGCTGCTCTGTAATGTCCTCAGCAGTGCAAATAAGAAACTCAATATTACCTGCTTCATCCCTCTGAGGCTTACTTTTAATTAGAAGTAGCCTATTTTCACCTTTCCAATTCTTAATCTCAAGTTCTTTTTCTGCGGACTCATTCTTTTGAAATAGATCCCAATTATTTTCAGACAGCTTATTTGCAGTGTCTATATCAAATATATCATATAAATCCTGATATTCTAGATCCTTTTTCTTCTTTCCGAAAAACTTTGCATGTGCTTCATTAACAGTCGCATAAGCAGTAACATTACTTAAAGCCCAAAGCTGCGATTCAGAATTATTAAGTAAAATCGCTTGCCCATTAAGGGTTGTTTCATATGCTTTTTCCTTTGTAATTTTTGCTCTTATAAATGAAAAAAAACTTGAAATATCCCTTAATATCTTGATTACATCTTCTTTCCATGTTATAGACTTTGACAAACTTTCATAGCCTATAAATCCGATTAACTTATTTTCATCTTTTAATGGAATTATAAGAGAAGCTTTTATTCCTTCTGTGCTAAAAACTTCTGCTTCAAATATTGCTTCAGTCGGAAGCTCCTCTATATTATTTATTGCTACAAAATCATTATTCTTAATTTCACGAATCAACCATGGAAGAGCATAAGCTACCTCTTCCTCCTGTATTTCTCTTTTGGGTCTTATATCTTTCTTATTCCATTGACATTCTATTTGCATAAAAGTAGGATCTTCAGAAAAATAATAGATAAAAATTCTATCCAAATTAAAAAATAAACCAATTTCTTCCAATGATTTCTTTAATAAACTCGCATAGTTAATACTATCTATCTCTAAAAATCTCTGAAAAATATTATTAATCAGTTTTAGACAATCATTGAAATAACTAGTATTTGTGCACTTGTCTCCATCACTCATAAAATCCCTCCAAAAAATCTAAATTTCACAGGTTTCTGTAATAAAAAGAGTTAATTCTTTTAATAAATCAATTTCATAAGGTTCTAAAAGTACATTTCCAGCTTTATCATATATAACTTTTACCATAGGTCGCATTGGCATTGAGTTATTTTGCTTTACTACTAAACCCTTTTCATTTGAGCTTAGAATAACTCCGCTCCCTGTTGGAAAAGCAGCTATGTTCATTGTAAATTTTCTGACCATTTCTGCGTCAAAATAAATGTTACTCATACCCACAAGATATTCAATAACCTCATATACAGGTTTACGTTCCCCCGTAATTCTACCTGATATCAAATTATCAAATACATCACATATAGACACTATCTTTGCAATTTGGTTTATTTCATCACCATTTAGTTTTAAAGGATATCCACTGCCATCACTTCTTTCATGATGCATTAATACAGCTACCTTGACGTGTGCATTCCAAACATGCTGCTCTCCTAAAAAATCATACCCAACCTTAGGATGCATCAATTCAATATATTTATCTAATTCTTCCTTAGTCTTAAACTCTGCTAAAATCTTCTTATCATTTATGATTTTTATCTTACCTATATCATGTAGCATTGCACCTGTAGCTATATCTTTAAGCTTTAATGCACTGTATCCCATATGAGTTCCTATTATTGTAGATAATACGCAGACATTCACCGAATGCGAATATATATTGTTATCACTTGCACTTATTTCTGCAACATTTATCAAAACATTTTTATTTGAGAGTACATCCTCAATCACTGAGTTCACTGAATTCATAACACTGCTATTATCGGTTTTTCCTTCACGGCAATATCCTTCAATCATTTCCTTAACAGCATGTTTACTCATTTGCCTTGTCTTTTCAGAAATACTTTCTTCAATAATTACATTTTTTGATATGTCATCATCAATGTATACTGAATAAATCCCAAGTTCTTTAATTCTTTCAACGTAATAAGGTTTTAATTTTACTCCAACGCTAAGTAAAACTCTACCTGATTCATCAAAAATCTGCTTTCCAAGGATTTCATCGCCCTTCAGGCTGGAGACACTAACAACTCTCATATACACCTCCAAATAAAATAATTAATTGTCTACTAGACAGTCAAAAGTTCTTTATAAAAAGTAAATAACCACTACACTAAAAATGTAGTATCCTTTTATCAACTAAACCTAGAAGGAGAACACCATTAGTAGCGATTCTTATTTAAATATATTAGCATACTCTTACACTTTTGACTACATAAAAAAACAATGCAATATCCCGCTCTCCTTATTTATTAGGTAATTACAACCTGTTGATATTTTATGTTCGCATTTTCTCAGTTTAATATTAAAAACTATATTTCACAGAATAAATCACCCCGATAATAAATTTATTCTTATTGTGAAAACACCTGTGATTTTATACTTTATTGCTAAAGGTCAGTTATAAAGTGTTTAAAATACTAAATCTCCTGCACTTGTGAAAATTTAGGAGATTTTTACTGTTATTTTTAGTTTTGCACCTTAATTGTATCTCCCCGAAATTTGTTACATTACAGGTGATGAAAGAAGTGGATATTGCTTCAAAATGCGTTCTAAAATATTGAGACCCTTTATCAGCTGTTCATCATTTTTTACCAAACCCAGTGAAATTCTTACTGAATTTGGTGGCAATTCACTTCCAATATAAAACTTATACACTGATATTACTCTGATTCTATTCATTATTTAGTAAATGCTTATAATACCTAAGTCTTGAGATTCTCAAATCATTCTAAGATTTTTCTAAGGTTACAATATAAAAAAATTTCAGAGTATTATTGATATAAATAATTCTTATACTTTATTGACAAAATAAATAGGTCTTGTATATAATGAATATATGAACAACAATTCACATATTCATATGAGGAGATGAAAAAAACTTGGAAAATAAAAATAAGATTGAAAGCTGTAATTGTACAATAATTCATGAAGATGTAATTAATAAAGTTAAATCAAATATACCCCAAGAGGAAATGCTTTATGATTTAGCTGATTTATTTAAAATATTTGGAGATACAACAAGAATAAAAATACTCTGTGGCTTATTTCAAGCTGAAATGTGCGTTTGTGATATAGCTGCACTACTTGGAATGACTCAATCAGCTATTTCACATCAATTAAGAGTTTTGAAACAAGCTAGGTTAGTAAAGAATAGAAAAGAAGGTAAAGTTGTTTATTATTCCTTACAAGATGAACATGTTAAAAGAATTTTTGATCAAGGATTAATTCATATCGGAGAAAAAAATTAAAATATAGTTAAGGAGGAGCTGTTAATGGACAATGAAAATAAAAAATCTAATATTAAAATAATTAATCAAAATATAAAACAATCGAGTAGCAGTACAAAAAAAGAATTTATATTAGAGGGACTTGGCTGTGCTAATTGTGCTGCTAAAATGGAACAAAAACTTAATAATTTAGATGATATTAGTTCTGCAAATATAAATTTTATCACTAAGACATTAAGTTTAGAAATTAAAGAAACTAGCAGAATGAAAGAATTAATAGCTGAAATAACTGATATTGTTAAAAGTGTAGAAAGTCATGTCAAAATAGTTGAAAAGCAGTCTAATAAGATTATTAAAAAAGAAATAATGCTTCAAGGACTTTGCTGTGCTAACTGCGCTGGAAAAATTGAAAGAGAATCAAATAAGATAGATGGTGTAAAATCAGCAGTAGTAGACTTTATATCAACAAAGCTCATTATGGAAATAGATAATCCATTAAAACAAAATACTATTATTGATAATGTTAAGGGAATAGTTAAAAGAATTGAACCAAACGTTAATGTAATTGTACTTGAAGACAAAGTTAAAGAATTAAAAAGTAGAAATGAAGAAAACGAAAATAATAAGAGTGAAATCATTAGATTGGCTGTTGGTGCAATAATTTTTGGAATAGCAACTGCTGTGAAGTTCTCTAATTCAGTAGAATTAATGTTGTATTTGGCAAGTTATGCACTTGTAGGTGGAGAAGTAGTTTTAGGAGCTTTAAAAAATATAAGTAAAGGTCAAGTATTTGATGAAAATTTCTTGATGAGTATAGCAACTATTGGTGCTTTTGCTATAGGCCAATATCCAGAAGGTGTAGCCGTTATGCTTTTTTATCAGATAGGAGAAATTTTCCAAGATATGGCTGTTGATAGTTCAAGAAAATCTATTTCAAGTCTTATGGATATTAGACCGGATTTCGCTAACTTAAAGATAGACGATGATATAAAAAAAGTATCACCAGAAGAAGTTAGCATAGGTGATATTATAATAGTAAAACCAGGAGAGAAAGTTCCACTAGATGGTAAAATAATTGAAGGAAATTCTATGGTTGATACTGCTGCTTTAACTGGTGAATCAGTTCCTAGAGAAGTAGGCGTCGGAGATATTATTTTAGGTGGAGTCATTAATAAAAATGGACTTTTAACAATAGAAGTAGAGAAAGAGTTTGGAGATTCTACTGTTGCAAAGATACTGGATTTAGTTCAAAATGCAAGTAGTAAAAAAGCTCCAACAGAAAATTTTATAACAAAGTTTGCTAGATACTATACACCTGCTGTTGTTTTTTCAGCATTAGCATTAGCTGTAATACCACCATTTGTTATAGAAGGAGCAATATTTTCACAATGGATTTATAGAGCATTAGCATTCTTAGTAGTATCTTGTCCTTGTGCTTTGGTTGTGTCCATACCTCTTGGTTTTTTTGGAGGAATAGGTGGAGCATCAAAAAATGGAATACTCGTTAAGGGTGGAAATTATCTTGAGGCATTAAATGATGTTGAAATTGTTGTATTTGATAAAACTGGAACACTTACAAAAGGTATATTTAAAGTAACGCAAATAAAGCCAGAAAATAATGTTTCAGAAGATGAACTTATAGCTTATGCAGCTTTCGCAGAAAACTATTCTAATCATCCAATAGCAACTTCTATATTAAAGGCTTATGGCAAGGAAATAGCTACAGATAAAGTAAAGAATCATGAAGAGATATCAGGTCATGGTGTTAAGGTCATTGTTGAAGGAAAAGAGGTCCTAGCTGGTAACTACAAATTAATGAATAAAGAAAATATATCTTATAATCAAATAGAAACTATAGGTACTGTAGTTCATGTTGCTGTAGATAAAAAATATGCAGGATATATAGTTATCTCTGATGAGGTAAAAGATGATTCAGTCAAGGCTATAAAAGCTTTAAAAGCTATTGGAATTAAGAAAACAATAATGCTAACAGGTGATAATAAGGCAGTTGGAACTAGAATTGCTAACGAATTAGGATTGGATGAAGTTTATGCTGAATTATTGCCAGATCAAAAAGTTGAAAAGCTAGAGTTACTATATAAAGAAAAATCTGCTAAAGGTAAGATAGTATTTGTAGGAGATGGAATAAACGATGCTCCAGTTTTAGCTAGAGCTGATATAGGCATAGCAATGGGTGGTGTAGGTTCAGACGCTGCAATTGAAGCTGCTGACGTAGTTATTATGACAGATGAGCCTTTAAAGATTGCCTCAGCTATAAAAATAGCAAAGAAAACAAGAACTATAGTAATGCAAAATATAGTTTTTGCTTTAAGTATTAAACTTGTAATATTAGTTCTTGTAGCCTTTGGTATTGGGACTATGTGGGAAGCAGTATTTGGTGATGTTGGAGTAGCATTGCTTGCAGTTCTAAATGCTATGAGAGCTATGAAAGTAGAAAATATGTAGATGTACTGTATTAAGTGTAGCAATAACATTATTGCTGCACTTTTATGTGGGAAGATAAACTACTACCATCAGTATCCTCCACCCCTGACACTTCAACGCTTCCATTTTCTCTTGAAGAAAGATTTCCTTTATCTGTGCTTTCATTTAATAGAGCTTTTGTGACTTGTATCTGTAATTTTTTTGAGCCCAGAGGACTTTAGTGTGAAAGATAGGTTTTTGGTGTTGATAACACGACAAAAAGCCCTAAACAGGGCAAATTTTAAAAATATTCGATTGGTAAAGGATTAATAATAATCCGAAAGCTATGGTAAATGATTCTTTT
>Ga0302140_10001928_pt1 | contig 27137 bp, 23 predicted proteins | sample I_Bog_E1_1_FD_202095 | JGI IMG/M metagenome (GOLD analysis project Ga0302140, IMG submission 202095) | Peat permafrost microbial communities from Stordalen Mire near Abisko, Sweden - I_Bog_E1_1 | ecosystem: Environmental > Terrestrial > Soil > Wetlands > Peat | place: Sweden: Abisko, Stordalen... | reverse complement strand
GGTCCCCACTGCTCGTTACCCACGCCCAGCATGGCAAGGTGGAATGGCTCCGGGTGACCCATCTGCGCGCGCATCTTGCCCCACGGGGAGGTCACTGGGCCGTTGGCGAATTCGATCAGATCGAGCGTATCCTGGATGTATTCATGCAAGTCGCTGAGCGCGGCGGTTTCGTTCGAGTTGAACTCGCATGCCATGCCACAGTTGAGAATCGGCAACGGCCGCGCGCCGATATCTTCCGCCAGTTGGAAATACTCATAGAAGCCCAGTCCGAACGATTGGAAGTAGTCGGGCGTGGGACGGTGATCGAACTCATCATTCCATCGGTTGATGATGGTTTGGCGCTCGGCAATGTCGCCAACGGTCTTCTTCCAGCGGTACCGCGTGGCGAGCTCGCGGCCCTCCACGATGCACCCACCGGGAAAACGCAGGAACCCGGGATGAAGATCGGCCAGCAACTGCACCAGGTCAGGACGCAGACCGTTTGCGCGATGGTTCCACGTGTCGACCGGGTAGAGTGAGACCATGTCGATGTCCATAGTGCCCTGGGCGTCGAAGAAGAGAGTCAGATGCGCGTGTGCGGCCGTCGCGCTAACGTGGATGAGGGTCTCGTAACGCTTCCAGCTTCCACCAAAGCCCTCGAGCTTTCCATTGCCGATCTCGTGCCCATCCGCATCGACGATCGAGGCGCGTATGGATTTTGGCCCGCTGCTGCGTACCCAGGCGGAGAAGCGGTAGTCTGCGCCTGCCTTGACCCCCATACCGCGGAAACCTGCGTTGGTAAGCCCGAAGCCAGGGTCGTAGTCGCGTACGCGCAGGTAGTGCGGATTGCTCGCATTCAGGGGCTGCTCCGTGCGGACGGCGACTTCGCCTCTAGGGCTGCCAAGGCCGCCCCTGCTGATGGCCAGTTCCTCTTTCCAACCGGCAAGCGGCTGGCTGAATTCGAAGGATCGATTTTTAACCAACTCTGGATACAGGCCGCCGTCCGCACCGAAGTTGATGTCCTCAAAAAAAATGCCGAACATCTGCGGAGAAATGGACGCTCCGGGATGGCCGGCATCCACAGTAATCACTGCGGGCGATTGCGGCGATTGCGAGAAAAGGTTTACCGGAAAGACCGCAAGAACGATGGTAGCGAAAAGGAATTTGGCGCGCATAGGTGTCGCGCAGATTCTACAGCCGCGCAGCGACACGTTGCGAATTCCAAATAGAAACGGCCCGACATCCATGCCGGGCCGTTTCCTATTTGTCCGTTTCGACATAAGATGGCCATTTTCACGAAAATTTGGCCGCTCTAAGCCCTTTGTTTTCAGTCAGCCGCTAGCGGCCCGTCGGGCTCGATTTTCACCATATCCTGGCCAAGACCTACCAACCTGGAGCATAACTTGGCCACTGCTGGTATGAAAATGAACGGACGGAGCGTAAGGAGTTGATTTTATTTAATTTGCGGGTTCACTCCGACGTCCTGATGATGGGATCCACCGATCTCGTCTAAGAATCCACCATAAAACCGCTCGAGCATGGCATGTCGCTCGAGCGCGAGCCGTTGTCCCGTGGAAGTCTGAAACGCAGCCGCAAGTCTAAGCAGCTTTCTCGGAAAGTGGTCCAAGGCAAACTGATCATCGCGCAGTTCGCGCCTATCCCCGCGCGGGTCCGAGGGATCATAAAGAGAGGACCCCAGCCGCCCGGCTGTGTAGAAACAACGAGCAATTCCTATCAAGCCGATCGCGTCGAGGCGATCCGCGTCCTGAAGGATGCGCCCTTCCAGCGACTTGGGCGTCAACCCAGCCGAGAAGCTGTGGCTTTCAATTGCCTCAGCGACCAGTTCAGCGCGGGCTCCTTCCCATCCCAGTAATTCAGTGAGCACCTTATGCGCCTTCTTCGCTGCGAGGCTCGATGCAGCTTTTCGATCCGGGGAATTCTTCGGCACATACACGCAATCGTGCAAAAGGACTGCTGCCGTGATTAGTTCTGAATTTCCGCCTTCCTCAGCCTGGATGGACCTTGCGTTGCTCCATACACGAATCAGATGGGAATTATCGTGTGACCCGTCTTTCGTTTGATCGTTCACGGGCAGCAACACGCGTGCGAATTCTTCGTATGGCGCAAATCCAGAGAAGCACATTCCCGGATTGTAATTGTCGGGTACGCTTTCCATTCACACCATCCCGCTTGCCATTGACGGAGACGTCCTGGCATGGGAACCCGCCGCAAAACTCAGCCTCTAGGAGCATCTCCACATGGTTTATTCCGTTCACATTTATACCGTCAATCAGCCCCGCCCTTTTCTCCTGGCATTTCGCCATTTCGGCGTCTGGCGCCTTCTCGCCCGCCGTTGCCTTCCCGGCTATGTCGCGACAACAGTCACTCGGCACCCAACATGCTCGTCCATGTGGCTCGTCATCCACTTCTGGGTCAGTGAGGAGGCCCATGTTCGAGCCCTGCAGTCACCTACCATGGCCGCGCTCGAGGAATTGACGCACAGGCTCACCAAGAATTCCCGCCATCTCGGCGTTTTCACATTTGAGCCCGGAATTGAAGAAGGCGATCGTATAATCGACCGGATTCGGTGGGTGACGGCTCGCGTCGCACGCTGACCACCCCAACCGGTCGGCGTCCTAAACATTGCGCCTTTTTCAGCCACCCGGGGCATTCCGTTCGCAGTCGAGCGTAGAGTCTCCCGCCGATCTCTGCAGCTTCTTTCACAAATAACAAACTGACACGAATAACCCTGTCCGCCGGACCCGTTTGGTCGGTGGTAAGGAGTCTTGTTGTCTCAACAGGAAGGGAAATCTATCGATCAAAGTCACTGTGAGTTTCGGTAACCATTCACAAAACTAACCTGTAATGCAGATTGGCGCCCGGACCAGGTCAGCGGTTGCGGCAAATTCATCAGCCATTGCCCTCGCTTGAATTGCCTGTAGCACCCGCCTTACTCGTAACCCAGCCGCGGCGAATTCTCAGTTGCTGCGGCTGATTTTTTGAAAGGGAAAACCCACCATGTTCTCCGCCGAAGCACTATGCAAAGCACTCCTTGAGGGACTTAACGTCGAAGAAGCCCTCGCCTCTCTGCCACCCTACGAATTGCGGTATGTCGCCAGGATTCCAGTAGATGTCTATCGCACCGCTGAGCGGCTCGGTTGGCGTTTCTTTACCGAACCCGGAAGTGGCCGTCACACAGGGAATCACCTACACGTCAATCGAGCCTCGAACGATCTGGAAAAGCTCAAACAATGGGCGCGCAGCCGACCTCGTTGGGCTTTGGCCACGGGATCTCTTTCCGGCGTATTTGTGCTCGTCGTCGATGGCAGAGACGGCCAAGATTCACTGATCAGACTCTGCTCGGACGATTGGACCTGGCTTGACACGCTTCGCACTCAGGCTGGCGAGCAACGCTTTATTTTCTTCCAATGGCCCAAAGACCGGCGACAGATCAGCGGCAGCAACTGCCTTGGCAAAGGTCTCTATCTCCTCGGAGAGGGTGACTGGCTACGAATGCCTCCCTCCTGGGAACTGAATGGCGACCCGCATTTCTACATCGACCCTCAACCGGCGGCTCAGGCCGCACAGTGGCTCCTCGATCTCGCGTTTGAACCTGAAATTGAGGCGGACAGTTCGCCACTGTTCGCCCCAGGCGCTTCGTGGGACCCTCTGTCGCCAACGCTCTGGGAAGATCTTATCTAGCTAAAACAGGGCTGCGGACGCCGCTCAGCGAAGTAGGCATTCACGGACCCCAGGCCCCGCCAGCCTGGCACTTGACTGCATCGGTCCGGAACGTTCCCGGCTCAGTCGAGCCTCTGCCAGCCTCCTCCAGCACTAACAAACTGACACGCATACACTCGGCTGCGCCTTGCTATCGGGCCGGTCCTGTCCGGCCGGCCTTCCTTTATCGTTATCCCTTTAATCCCATTGCAGATTCGAAGTCTGCGATGGGCAGTGCAGCTTTCGTTCAGGAGAACCACTTGCGCGTTTCAGCGATTCGCCCAATCGACACAACCACCTGTCCAATCTGCGAATTTCACATAGCCAACAGATGCCCACGCTGTAACAGCCCGTTGAACGCCAGCGGCTATATCTTTGAGCTTCTCTTGCCCTCCCCACGGACTTGTCGCGATTCCCAAGGCCGGCTCTCCGTCCGCCAGGAACTCGGCCGGTTTATTCAGAAAGCTCGCGTAAAGCGAGGCATGAGCCAGTTGGCCCTCACATCTGCGACTGCGGCCGGCATTTCTCGAACAGGCCTCTCACGCGTGGAAAATGGCCGGGTCCTGCCTTCAGTCATTGCCCTGATCGGAATTGCCGGAGCGCTGCTGGGGGGCGACAAGGTCACTTTGCGCGTCCGTTCTGAAACTAAGACGCCACCACCGTCGGACCGTCCATAGGATGCCGCAAAACCTACTGAATATGCAGGTTCCGGCACATTCCGCGGAGAACCGGCGTGGGAACTTTGTTCCCCCGCGGCTGGCGCCCTCGGCTTGTAAGTTCGTAACCGCCGCCGTTCAGATCGCTATCCCCGAAACTTCCCTTGCAGAGTACGATGGATTTTCGGAGACAAATGGCCATTCGGAAGTCCCAACTCTATAACTCCCTTTGGAGCAGCTGCGATGAGCTGCGCGGCGGCATGGACGCCTCGCAGTACAAGGACTACATCCTGACGCTGCTGTTCATGAAGTACGTCTCGGACAAGTACGCCGGCAAACCCGACCCTGTAATCGAAATCCCGAAGCACGGCAGCTTCGCCGATATGGTGAAGCTCAAGGGCGACAAGGAAATCGGCGACAAAATCAACAAGATCATCTCCCGGCTGGCAGATGCCAACGATCTCAAAGGCGTCATCGACGTCGCCGACTTCAATGACGAGGACAAGCTCGGCAAAGGCCAGGAGATGCAGGACCGGCTTTCAAAGCTGATTGGCATCTTCGAGAACCTGGACTTTAGCGCCAACCGCGCCGAGGGCGATGATCTGCTTGGCGACGCCTACGAGTACCTGATGCGACATTTCGCTACAGAATCGGGTAAGAGCAAGGGCCAGTTCTACACGCCTGCCGAGGTCTCCCGGATCATATCGAAGGTAATCGGCATCGGGCCGCAAACCCGGCAGGACAACAGCATCTATGACCCGACATGTGGGTCGGGATCGCTTCTCCTTCGGGCGGCCGACGAGGCGCCGCGTGGCATGTCCATCTTCGGTCAGGAGAACGACCTTGCTACGTGGGCGCTGGCGCGCATGAATATGGTTCTCCACGGCCATGCCACCGCCGAGCTTTGGAAGGACAACACCCTCTCCACGCCGTATTTCAAAAAGAAAGACGGCGGGCTCCAAACATTCGATTTCGCCGTGGCCAATCCGCCGTTTTCCGCCAAGGCATGGACCAACGGACTCGATCCAGAGAACGACCATTTCCGCCGGTTCGAATATGGCGTACCGCCAGCCAAAAATGGCGACTACGCTTTCCTGCTGCACCTGCTTGCTTCACTGAAGAGCAAAGGGAAGGGCGCCATCATCCTTCCCCACGGCGTGCTTTTTCGCGGCAACCGCGAGGCCGACATTCGCCGCAGGCTGATCGATGCCGGATTGATCAAAGGTATCATCGGGTTGCCGCCCAATCTCTTCTTCGGAACGGGAATCCCCGCATGCATCATCGTCCTTGACAAAGAGAATGCGCACGTCCGGACCGGAATCTTCATGATTGATGCCAGTCGCGGCTTTCTGAAGGACGGCAACAAGAACCGGCTGCGCGAGCAGGACATTCACCGGATCGTCGACGTCTTCAACCGGCAGGTAGATGTGCTACGGTACTCGCGCATGGTTTCTGTTTCTGAGATCGTCAGCCCGGCCAACGATTACAATCTGAACATTCCGCGGTACATCGATTCATCCCAGCCCGAAGACCGGCACGACCTCGATGCTCATTTGCGGGGAGGGATTCCGAACCGGGATATTGATGCGTTGGATAGATATTGGAGGGTGCTTCCTTCACTGCGGGTCGAACTGTTCGAAGGGGGTGACCGCCCTGGTTATAGCGAGGCGAGGATCGAAACGTCCGACGTGAGGCGGACGATCCTGGAACACCCTGAATTCGCCGCATTCCAAAAGCGCGTAGCAGTTGTTTTCGACCAATGGCGAACGGTGCATGAACCGGCGCTCAAGCAGATGAAGCAGGGCGTCAGGGCGAAGCAGCTCATTGCCGCGCTGTCAGAGGATCTGCTGGCGCGCTTTTCCGTGCTGCCCCTGCTGGACAGTTACGACATATACCAGCGGCTGATGGACTACTGGGCAGAGACCATGCAGGACGACGTGTTCCTGATTGGTTCCGATGGATGGATGGAAGCGGCGAAGCCGCGCTTGGCGATCGACAACAAGGAGCGCAAGATCAAGGAGACGCCGGATCTGGTTGTCGCGCGCAGAGGCTACAAGATGGACCTCATTCCACCGGCCTTAATTGTGGCCCGTTACTTCGCGAAAGAACAAGCAGCTGTCGAAGCGGTGGAAGCGAAGCGCGAGATCGCCGAGCGAGAGGTGGAAGAGTTCATCGAGGAAAACAGTGGAGATGAGGGATTGCTAGACGATGCAAAGACAGATTCCGGATCTGTGACAAGGGCCAGTGTGAGCAAGCGGTTAAAAGAGCTCAGGCGAGACAAGGAAAGCGACGAGGAGAGGAGAGTACTCAAGCGCTGCTTGCAACTGCTTGAAGCTGAAATGAACATAGCGAAGGACATAAACGAGGCTCAAAGTCGTCTGGACGCCAATGTGCTTGCCCACTATGGCAAGTTGACTGAGACGGAGATCAAAATGCTGGTTGTTGACGACAAATGGTTGACCTCAATTACAGCAGCCACTGAAGCTGAGGTCTCTTCTTTGACTGAGGGTCTCGTAAGTCGAGTAAAGGAACTGGAGGATCGATACTCCGTTACCCTGTTGAATGCAGAGCAAGTTGTCAACGAGCTAAGTAGACGGACCGAAGCGCACTTCCTAGAGATGGGGTTGACGTTGGAATGACTCTAGATATCGAAATCGATTTTGCGGGGCGAAGCTTCCTTGCTCACCAGTCCTTGCGCAGAGCTAAAAGCGCTAGTGTCCGTAGTGATGGATGGCAGGAAGTCACGGTTGAAGACCTGAAGGCTGCATCACCAAATGCCCTCGCGACTGGCCCCTTTGGTTCCAGTATCAGTTCAAAATACTTTCAAAGCACGGGCGTGCCAGTAATTCGCGGAAGTAATCTCTCAAATGATGGACGTACGCCACTTGTCGAGAATGATTACGCCTTTGTTTCGCCGGAAAAGGCTGATGAGTTAGATCGCGCTTCTGCTCGCAAAGGAGACTTGATTTTTACTTGTTGGGGAACTGTGAATCAAGTCGGTCTGATCGACAAGAATGCCGCTTACGACCGTTACATTGTCTCAAACAAGCAAATGAAGCTGACCCCCGATCCGCGAAAGGCAAATAGCAGATTTCTCTTCTATCTCTTTTCCTCATTTGATCTCCAAAGACGAATGCGCGACTTGAACATCGGCAGCTCTGTGCCTGGGTTCAATCTTGGGCAACTCAAATCGCTACGGTTTCAGGTCCCCCCGCTCGCGGAGCAGAATGCGATCGCTGGCGTGTTGGAGGATGTCGATAACTTGATTGGCGCACTGGATGCACTTATTGCAAAAAAGAGGGCTCTGAGATCAGGAAGCATGCAGCAGCTCACTTCAGGGCAGATTCGGCTGCGGGGTTTCCAGAGAATGAGCGGATTTCGAGACACTGAAGTTGGTCTAGTCCCTAAGGACTGGGAGTTAAGGGAGCTGCGCAAGGTTAGCTCCATGCACGGCCGAATCGGTTGGCAAGGGCTAAAGCAGACCGAATTCAACTCAAACACTGACGATCCATTTCTCATTACTGGCATGAACTTCAAGGACGGGGACATCGCGTGGGAAGAGGTCTACCACGTTTCTCTTAGTCGGTGGAAGCTCGCACCTGAAATCCAGCTCCGGACCGGTGATGTACTCATGACAAAAGATGGAACGATTGGAAAACTCTTGTACGTGAGCCACATTCCGAGTCCTGGACTTGCTACTCTTAACAGTCACCTACTGGTATTCCGCCCAATCAACAAATCGTTCGTTCCTCGATTTCTCTATCACCAGCTACAATCTCGCCGATTCATGGAGTACATTGAGCTAACGAAGTCGGGATCAACTTTCTTTGGTATTGGTCAGGGAACTACGGGCAGATTTCAGGTGATGCTGCCTCCTATTGAAGAACAGGAGGCAATCGCTAAGGTTCTCTCGGAACAAGACGCTGAGATTGCAGCCGAAGAGCGCCGTTTACAAAAGGTGAAAGCGATCAAACTGGGAATGATGGAGGTCCTACTTAGTGGCCGTGGCCGTCTGGCCAGTTCGGAGGCGGTCGCGTGAGTGAGGTCGGGCAGCGGGAGCGTGAGTGCCAGAACCGGCTCGTCCGAATGTTTCGGGGCCAGCTCCGCTATGCCTACCTCGGCAACTGGGAAGAGCGCCAGGAAAACAGCAACGTCGAGGAGGCGCTCCTCCGCGCATGGCTCAAGCGGCGGAAGATCGATGACAAGCGGATCGAAAAGGCCTTTTACGAACTGACGAAAGCCAAATCCATTGGTGGCAGCACCAGCCTTTACGACGCGAATTGCGAGGTGTATCGGCTGCTCCGCTATGGCGTGAAGATCAGGCCCGACGTCGGCGAGCACAAGGAGACGGTCTGGCTCATCGACTGGGAACATCCGGAAGAGAATGACTTCGCCATCGCGGAAGAAGTAACGATCGCTGGAATCCACGATAAACGTCCCGACCTCGTCCTATATGTGAACGGCATCGCAGTGGGCGTGATTGAGCTGAAGCGCTCGATCGTTTCCGTTGCCGAGGGCATCCGGCAGAATCTGGACAACCAGAAGAAAGAGTTCATCCGACCGTTTTTCACGACGGTCCAGTTGCTGATGGCCGGCAATGACACCGAGGGATTGCGCTACGGCGTGATCGAGACGCCTGAGAAGTATTACCTGACGTGGAAGGAAACCTCGGAGATTGAAAACCCGCTCGATCGTGCAGTATTGCAGCTCTGCCAGAAGGAGCGGCTGCTCGAGCTGATCCACGATTTCGTGGTGTTCGATGCGGGTAGGAAAAAGGCTTGCCGGCACAATCAGTACTTCGGAGTGCGCGCAGCACAGGATGCGGTCAGAAAGCGCCAGGGCGGAATCATCTGGCACACGCAGGGCAGCGGCAAGAGCCTCACTATGGTTTGGCTAGCGAAGTGGATTCGCGAGCACGTAGCAGATTCCCGCGTTCTGATGATCACGGATCGCGAGGAACTGGACGACCAGATTGAAAAAGTCTTCAAGGGCGTGAACGAAGACATCTATCGAACAAAGACCGGTGCCGACGTGGTGGAAAAGCTAAACGCGGCGGACAAATGGCTCATTTGCTCCCTGATCCACAAGTTCGGCTCCTCTGCGGAGCCTGACGTGAAAGGCTTCCTTGAGGAGATCCATCGCTCGTTGCCGAGGAACTTCCAGCCAAAGGGCGACGTTTTCGTTTTCGTAGATGAGTGTCACCGCACCCAGTCAGGCGATCTCCACGACGCCATGAAGGCGCTACTGCCGGGAGCAATGTTCATCGGTTTCACGGGGACGCCGCTCCTAAAGAAAGACAAAAAGAAGAGCATCGAAATCTTCGGGCCGTATATCCACACTTACCGCTACGACGAAGCCGTACGCGACAAGGTTGTGCTCGATCTGCGCTACGAGGCACGAGACATCGACCAGCACATCTCGAATCCGGCGAAAATCGATCAGTGGTTCGAGCTGAAGACCAGCGGAATGACAGAGGCGGCGCGCGCGCAACTGAAGCGCCGCTGGGGAACGATGCAGAAGGTGCTGAGCTCCGAACCGCGGTTGAGGATGATTGTGGACGACATCCTCGTGGACATGGAGACGAAAGACCGGCTGAAGAGCGGAAGGGGTAATGCGCTGCTCATTTCGAACAGCATCTACAACGCATGCCGGTTCTATGACATGTTCCGCAAGACGGACTTGGCCGGCAGGTGCGCGATCATCACCTCGTATGAGCCTACCGCTTCCAGCATCAAGGGCGAGGAGACCGGCGAAGGAAAGACCGAGAAGCTGCTGAAGTACGACATCTACCGGCAGATGCTGGCTGACTACTTTAATGAGCCGGCGGATGTGGCCGGCAGCAAGGTCGACAGGTTCGAAGAGGAGGTGAAGAAGCGCTTCATTGAGCAGCCCGAGCAGATGAAGCTGCTGATCGTTGTGGACAAGCTGCTGACCGGATTCGATGCGCCGCCTGCTACGTACCTCTACATTGACAAGAAGCTGCACGATCATGGCCTCTTCCAAGCGATCTGTCGAGTCAATCGCCTGGACGATGAAGACAAGGAATATGGCTACATCATCGATTACAAGGACCTATTTGGCGCGCTGGAGAAGTCGATTAAGGACTATACCGGCGAAGCATTTGCCGATTTCGACCGCGAAGATGTGGCAGGATTGCTTACGGACCGGATCACGAAAGCGAAGGAGCGTCTGGAGGAGTTGCGTGAGTCTGTGATCGCCCTCTGCGAGCCTGTCGAACCTCCGAGAGATTCGGCCGCTTACATCCGGTATTTCTGCGGGAGGAGCGGAGATGGGGACGAGCTGGAGGACAACGAACAGAAGCGCGTTGCGCTTTATGCGACTGTGGCGTCGCTCGTCAGGGCATATGCAGATCTGGCGAATGAAATGCCGCAGGCGGGATACGTCCCTAAGGAGGCCGAGGCGATTAGAGAAGAAGTTGCGTATTACGAGAAGGTTCGGAGCGAAATCAAGCTCGCTAGCGGCGATTACGTTGACATGAAGATGTTCGAACCGGCGATGCGACACTTGCTCGACACATACATCAAAGCCGACGAGAGCAAGAAGCTCTCCACCTTCGATGACATGACACTGGTCCAGTTGATCGTCGAACAGGGGCCGTATGCAGCTGTGAACCGCCTACCTGACGATTTCCGCACAAATCAGGAAGCCGTGGCCGAGACAATTGAAAACAACGTCCGGCGCCTGATCATCGACGAAATGGCGGTTAACCCAAAGTATTACGAGAAGATGTCTGAATTGCTGCAAGCGTTGGTCAAAGAGCGCAAAGCGCAAGCCGTCCACTACACCGAGTACCTGCAGCGGATCGCGGAACTGGCGAAGCATGTGCAGTCGCCAGAGACCACGGCCCAGTACCCCGGAGCAATTCGCACGGCTGCTTTGCGCGCGCTCTATGACAACTTGAATGATGATGAAGCTCGGGCTGTGGCGGTCGACCGTGCCGTTCGTGAAACTAAGAAGGAAGCCTGGCGTGGCAATCGCTTCAAGGAGCGCGAGATCCGGGCAGCAATAAAGTTAGCCCTGGACGGTGAGGGTGAATTAACCGATCAGATCTTCGGAATCGTCAAGGAACAGCGTGAGTACTGACGTTCACAGGATAGAAATCAGCGGCATTCCGATCGAGGTAATCCGCAAGGACATCAAGAACCTGCACGTTGGAGTCTATCCTCCACACGGCCGCGTGCGCGTCGCCGCTCCGTTGCGATTGAATGATGATGCCGTCCATCTCGCGATCGCAACTCGCATGGGATGGATACGCCGGCAACAGCGCAGCTTTGCACACCAAGATCGCCAATCGAAAAGGGAGTTTGTGAATGGCGAAAGTCATTATGTTTTCGGCAAGCGGTACCGCCTGACGATCAATGAGGCTGGGGTCAGAGGCACGGTACGGATTCGCTCAAATCGCGTCCTGGAGCTGACGGTTCGCGCAGGATTGGATCGTGGGCAGCGGGAACGATTGTTGAACAACTGGTATCGCTCGTTATTGCGCGAGCGGCTAGCAGATTTGATTTCTCTTTGGGAGCCGCGAGTCGGTGTTAGCGTTCGGGAGTGGGGAATCCGAAAAATGAAGACCCGCTGGGGAACGTGCAATCAGAGTGCCCGGCGAATTTCGTTCAATCTGGAACTAGCCAAAAAGCCAGAAAGTTGCTTGGAATTCATCGTCGTCCATGAACTGATCCATATTCTCGAACGGCACCACAACGATGCTTTCCGATCGCACATGGACCGGTTGTTGCCCCACTGGAAGAACGTTAGAGATCAGCTGAACCGCGCGCCCTTGGGTGCTGAGCGGTGGGGCTATTGAATCCGGCGTGACTTGTTGACGTCGATTCTCCACTCTCACCGCTTATTAGCGGTAGATACGACGTCGTGGAGGAGTTTAACTTGCTCCTTAAGCTCGGAGTTCTGCTTTTTGACATCGTCGATTGTCTTTGTCAGCGACATGATTTCCGCTTGGCGAGCCTGTTCGAAGGTGTGCTGATGAAATAACTGCAGCCCTATGCTTCCGATGCCAAGTAGAGCGACAAAGGCGATTACCCACCGGCTTGTCCTCGCCGCAATGCGTGCTCGAAGAAACATAAATAGGGCGAGAATAGCTGTAAGCGAACAGAGCCAGAATACGCTTGGATCCCACCAATAATGATTGTTCCCCTGAGTTCCAATTATCGCTACTGCGGCGACGAGGACACCTAGTGCCGAAAAGGTCACTGCGGTGAAGGTGTCCATCCGAGTCTGATGCAATTCAAGACGGTCAGCTGTTGTCTTCTTGAGATCCGCAATGCCCAGAGCTGTTGTTGTCCTGAGGTCGTCAACGTCCTGAGAAACGAGTGTCACAAGTCCACTCCTTAGCCCGTTGATGTAATCCTCGAATATGAATCTCGTTCGCTTATTCCAAAGCGGACTGCAATTAGATTTTTTGGTGACCGGCGTGGTGGTCACAAAATCCATCACCGCGATTGCTTCTCCATATGCAATAGATATTTCCTTGTCCGAAAGGTTCCAAAGCGGGCACATTATCTTGCCTCGAAAGCCCGGATTAACTTGAGGTCCCCCGACCCAGATCAAACCTTCGTACGCCCATCTGGTCCGAATATTCCAGCGACCAATCAGGAAATCTGGCAAGTTAAGAGTTTCAAGAATTTCAACAACGACAACTTCGAATTTGGGGAAGATCAAAACTTCACTATCAGACAGCGAAAATACCTCATTGCCGATCGCATATTTCTTGCCAACTCGCAGCTCATAGCTAGCCGCCTTGATGTTGTCGTACTTCGGTGGGTCGACGAGCTTCCAATTGTCGATATAAAATTTGATCTCGTCGCTCAGCAATACCCCCCTAGCCCGTGTATCACGAAGGCTATGGGGCGCAGCGGGTAGGGTGCTAAGGCGCTCCTTCTCTGCGGCTCGCAGCGACTCGATTTGTTGTGTGCTAAGCGGTGCGTCTGCTTTCATTTTCCTGAGTACCTCGAATCAACGGTTCAGAGACTGCCAAGTCGCTTGCCTGAATCGTTCCTGAGGCGCGCGCATTGACTCCGAGGTAGGCCGCGGAAACGCCGAGCGCCGATTCAACACCATGAATAAAATCCTTTGTCTCCGCAGTGAGCATCTCTAACGATGTCGCTAAGCGATTCCGATAATCGAGGTAATCAAGGAAATTGATCGCCAGCTTAGTTGGACGGTTCACCTCAGCAGCCCTCTTGGCCAAATCGAAATCAAAGCGCCCGACACGACGCATCTTCCCAGTTACAGTTGTATGCTCCGCGATCGAGTGAGGATAGCCACTAGACATTTGAATTTGTTCCCAACTGGTTTCCTCGAGAAGGGGACCCGCCTGCTGCCCCGCAACTCTAATCGGAAACGTACGCAAGACCATCACGACATCCGTGATCGACATCGGGCTTACGCCGCACTCACTGATGCAACCAGCTGCCGAGGTGTCGCGTGACGTGGTTTTGGGATATGCCGATGAATGATAGAGTGAGAGCCCAAATCCCTGAGTCCCTTCGATTAGAACGTTCTTGCCGTGATCGATTCCTTCGTTGATTTCGGCCGAAACATCAATCAGGTACGGCTTGAGCCAGGCGGCATCCGCCGTTATATCCTGGGCAAGCCTCACGTCCGCTCCGCGTAGCACTCGCCGGGCGACTGCGGAACCCACGCCGCAGAGAGTCGAACTGAGGCGCTGGCGGAGACCCAGCGTTTGTTCCCGCTCTTGGTCACTCTTCTCGATAATCATTGCTCGCCGATCAATCCCGACCCGATCTGGCCCAAGACCCAATTTATTTAGCTCTTGCCGGAGTACATCCAAATCAATCAAGCCGCCGGATGGAATCAAAAGGCGCGTGCCGGGCCGAACATACCCGGTAGGAATTTGACGCAGTGCTCGCAGTTCTCCTGATTCGTCTACAAAGCAGTGACCCGAGTTTGGGCCGCCGCATCGCACGCAGATATCGATCTCCTCCTGGAGAGTGATGAAAGCGGCGATCTTGCCCTTCCCCTCAGACCCATATTGGCCGCCCACGACAACCCAGACACTCATGCGACTATCCTTTGCCGAAACTCCCCAACAAGGCGCTGAAGCGATCCCGTTAATTCATTGGTTGCCATAGTTCCTGGAAGAACCGTCGCGGCATCTGCGCGAAGCGAGTCGATATTGGACTCCACAGTGCGCAAATCCGCATCCCGAAAACTCGCGTATGTATCAAACCGTTTCCGGAGCCGCTCGTATCGGATCTCAGCCGGAGTGTCCACGAAAACCAGGAAGAACCGGAGCCCGAACCTTGCTCGCAGGCTCTCAAAATCGATTGGATGGCGGAGGCCATCGACAACGGCGTCTCTGGCTGAATCAATACGGCCGACTAGCCGCTGATTAAGCTGCTTTTGACCATCGCCTGACATGACGGCTTCCCCCACTTCCTGCAACCGCCTTTTGTCGGAAGGATCTACCTTAAACCATTCCGCAAGTATCTGACTATATCGGAGATATTGGGCTCCAAGTAGTTCCGCCAAGTGTCGAGCGACAGCCGTTTTCCCCGAGCCGATCCGTCCAGTGACGCCCACAACGATTCGAGGACTCTCAGGCATAAGGACCATTCTAAATGCCGCTATCCGACGACTGCATCCAGTCCTGTGGCATCCACGATTTGCGCCAATTTCTGGTAGTTGATGCTCGGTGACCGGGGAACAATCAGGTAATCCTCGGTTGGAGTCCCCAGCGCGATATAGTCATCGGCCATATAGAACAGACCCACCAGGGCTGACGTGATCGCATCCACCTCATCGTGGGTGACGTGATCGGTGAGGTAGGGACCAGAGATGCCAATGCGACCCATTCCCTTCTTCAGTTCCTCCAGGCTCGATCCCTTGCGAGGAATCCCGAGGAGATCTTGCGCTGCGCCTGGGTAGCTCTCGATCACTGTCAAACCTTGCTTGCGCAGTTCCGCAGCCAACATCATTCCCCGGGTTGTGAGGCCCTTCATTGTCGGCAACAGGCACCAGAAAACCGAGATACCCATGCGCTTGAGGGCGAGCTCACACTTCCGGTAGATCGGAGAACTCCCCACGCAATCGCAGTCCGTGACACCCTCCGGCATGGAAAGCGGGGAATCTATCGAAACAATGTCAGGCTGAGCGGCAATTGTCTCTCGAATCAATTCCTCATCAGTGCGCAGCGAGAGCGTCGAGGCATGGGAGCCGTCGAGAAGCGCCCAGCCCGTAGCGCGCCGCTCACTACCAGTGAGGTCGATGCCCACAATTCGCGGTCCTGAGTTGCCTCCAACTTTCTTGACCAGATTCCCGACGATCTCGCGGCCGGAAGGGAGCACAACGTGTTTCCGTGATGTGCTGAGCTTCGACTTTTTGGGCATTTCTGAAATGCCTGTGAAGATTGGAGCGATTGCGCCCTTCAGGAATTCGGCAGTTTGCTGCGAGAGCCTGTCGTAGCAGATCTCCATCAGGGCTTTCAGGTGCACGACGTCTGCCGTGTTGTATTCGATCAACTGATCAAAGGCCGCCTTGTCACCGCGGAGGTGCTTCGCCCAGAGGACAGTCGCGTCAAAGCCGCTGACCTCGGCGATCGCGTCCTTCCGGTGAAGGCCAATCTGCTTCTCGATGTCTTTTAGTCCCCCGCTGAACCCAAGCTTCCTGGATACCCACCGCAGGTCAATGTGCACGGGCGGAATAAAGATCCCGGGAAATGCTGACCTGAGAAAGCGCAGGTCAAATCCGGCCCCATTAAAGGTGACGACGACGGAGTACTTCCTGAGCGCTTCGTCCAATTGGTCCAGGTTATGTCCTTGAACGAAGACTTGATAACGTCTCCCGTCGTAAAGACCAACTACGGTGACGGAATCGAACACAGTCGAGAGGCCAGTTGTCTCGATGTCGAGGTAGACGCACTGGTCAGAAAACTCCGGGAAGATTCTCCAAGCTTCCCCTAGGTCGCTCAATCGCCTGAAGAACGATGCGTCTTTCTCGTCAATTGCCTTTCGTGATCGAGGAATGTAGTCATCCAGCTTTTGCTGGAGACGCGCCCCCAAAACGCCGAACCGTTTTTCAAAACGGTCGGCATCGTCCCAACTCTGGATCCCGTTCATCCACATGCCACGTTCAGTCTCTCTGCCAATTCCGGGAATATGCAGAAACGTCTGCTGGAGCATGGGAAAACCTCACACCTAATCAGATTATAGGTCCAACTAATGTTCTCTTTTAAGATTTTTCTCTAAAAGGAGAGGAAAACAAGGTATCATTTTCTCCTTTAAGCTGCTCGAACAAAGGACTACGACGCCGCGACCATGAAAAGACCACGAACGGACAGGGACGAGGACATCAGAAGCCAAATTGCGGTCACACTAAAGAACGCCCTTCAAAAGCGCCATGTCGCCCCTGAGACGGCTGCGAAGCTGCTTGAAGTGGAGTTGGGGACGCTTTACAAATATTTGGCTGGCAGCATGATTCCCGGTGGACACGTCCTATGGCGCGCCTGTCGCGAACTCGATTTAATTTTGGATGAGAATGGTTTGCGCCTAGCCCGAAGCGGGAGGCGCAAGCGGACGGCAGCGACAGAAGACGCGGAGCAGTATGAACTCCCTTTCATAAACGAGACGGTCGCAGGCGATAAGGTTCACCTGACTATTCGCAAAAAAGATCCGGAATATGTACGGGTCGCGCTCCGGATCAAGATTGCCGGCTGAATCTCTCACCGAAAGCCCGAAGAGCCCAAGAACGTCTAATTCGGACCGCCACCCAGTTCGGCGGAATCCAGCCGGCTGCAGTCCGATTCCGCAGTCCGTCTTACAATTCTCGCTATCAGTCGTCGTCCCCTTTAGCCGAAGGACATCGGCTCCGAACTCGGAGCCGGCTCACGCGAGCTTCCCGCCGAGCCAAATCATAAATTCCTGCTCTTTGGGATTCGCGTGGCTAATAGAAGGGGATGTCGCTCGTCCACTTCAGTTCCGGATTTCACCTAGGAGCATAGCAACGAATTGGTTACAAAATCCTCGAAAGATAGATCACTCCCCGCAAACCGACGGTCTTCGCCCGCCTCACGTTCTCCCCAATTGGCCTGAGGATCAAGGCCACATTTGCGGCGTCGCTGACATATTTCAGCGAAGTTAAACGCGTCGCAACATCTGCCCTCTAACCCCCTCTAACCCGGCAGTTTTTCCCATCGCGGCGAACGCTGCAGCGTTTTCTTAGACGGGTTCAACCGCATCACTCAAAGCGACAATAACCCACGGCCCGCCACTCGCTGCCAAATGGCAACGATGTAGCGGGCCGTTCTGTTTTTTGGAGATTGAACATGAAATCTATCGAGGACTTTTTTGTTGATCGCAGGAGTAGCGGCTTGCTTGGCGCTGCTTCCCCGCTCCCCAGAAGGAATCGCTGCTCAAGCCTCACCAAAGATCTACGCCAAACCGCAAACCGGGGATTCCTGCTCTTTCCTGTCAGTGAATTCGCGAGACAAACGGGACAAACGGATATCCTGATCAGCGAAGCCACCAATGACAATTTTCGTCTTGAGGAGTTGGCAGCCGAGTATCCCCTGTGTAGTTGGCGTGCGGCCATTGGACCGTCAGGCCTATGCGTTGTACGGGTGGATGGCCCACGCGGCAGGGCGTCCTTCGAAGTTCTATGCCTGGACCAAGGTGACTGTCTCACCCTCTGGGCACAGAGCGAAGGCGTTGCCCTGGCATTCTTTCGCAGACCTCCTGGACTGGTCTTGCGCCTCTCAGCGAAGAAGCTTGCGCCGGGAGTGAAGATCCTCGCCGCCGGTGATAGCTGCCCAATACCGCCTTCGGGAGGCTGGGGCTGGTTGAATCCGTGGGCGGAGATCGAAGCAGTTCCATGCTGGTTGCGTGAAATTGCATTTGAGCCCCCGGAGTGCCCGCCTGGCAAGGCTGCGCCTGTGCCAAGATCTTCTCCTCGCCCAGCACCCTGTCGCTCTGCACAGCGGCGTGAGAAGCCGCATCGCGAGGTGCACGAAGGACATCCGACCCACGATCAAGCGGGCTGGCCGAGAGGATTTCGTATCTCGCGCCGGCGGTAGTCGAACGCGAGCACTTCGCCTGGGACAGATGGTGCGGCAGTGGCATCCAGACACTGTCGCTCCATTCTCTTCTTGCCAGTTAACCCAGCTAAGAAGTGCCCGATGAACCAAGGACTCGCCTGCAACTGCTTTGGAACAACCGTAATAGCGTCGATGAGATTCGCAGCCATTCGCAGAGATTTCCGCAGGTTTACACATTGACGAGTCCTCCGAGACTAAGGAAGGTTAAAACATGCCCGCATCTCATCCTAGTCCTCGCGTGGCCGAAGAAAACGATTCCGCGGCTCATGAAGCGGGGACGAATCAATCCAGGAAGTTTCACTCTGACGCGCAAGCTCCGTCGGATCTCGCTGCCCTCGCCAGCGAGGCTCTCAATCAATTGCGGTGTGGCCACCCGAGTAAGAAGAACAGACACTTGGTCTTCATGTCATTCATCCGCGACAATGGCTGGCGCTGCAGCTTTCGCAATGCGGATGGGACGCCTATCTCGAGGCTGATCGTTTTTGGCTGCGCCGATAAGGTATTAGAGACGGCGCGCCGGGGCAATGGTATCGCCAACGAAATAGACCGTCTCTGCCTCCAACATGAAATCGCGACGGGAAAAGGCGGAGTTTGGCTCAAGCTCACGGAAGAGCAGTACAAGTCGATTTGCCGGCGATAGCCCTCGTTTGGCGTCTCGACTGGTTGTTCCGCAATGAAGCACGAATCCATGAGTGATAATCAGAGCCTTCAACCGGAGCACGTGGCTATGCTCAACGCAACGCTTACCAACTAGCATAGCCGTGTGCGCCGCCATGGATGCCGGTGCAACTCTCTCATTTTTGTCGACGGTAACCCTTTCGGCACTCGCGAGAACTGACCCGTCTATTCAACTAAAGTTTCGCTGTCAATTTGCCGATAATCAATCCACTGACTCCAGAGGTTTCTGCGTCTAGCTGAACATGACCGGAGATCTCGCTGTGCCAGCAGGAGATTCACCCATGTCTGTGGAAATGAGTAGCCGCACTATAGAATTCCGCGACATCAACGATCAAGAACATTCTCCGCGATGCTCGACGATATTGTGTCGCGCGCAGCGCTTCCTTACTCCCCCACATCTGAGGATGTGAGCCGGGTAAAAGCAACCGGCTCCGCGGTCATGTCTGATTCCATCACTCCATCAACGATTAAAGAAGGAAACATGCTAACAGAAGCGGAATTCGCAACATGGTATACGCGGTTGGCGCTGTCCAGTGAAACGGTTGAGCTAGTGCACAAAATCCGCAACTCCCCTCCGGTGCGTAGCGTTCAACAAAACCATGAAAGCATCGTCGGCAAATACCCAAGCAGGAAAATGGGTTTCACAATTCAATTCGAATCCCACACTGTTGAGTTTCCGCTCGTCTACAAACTCGAATACGACGACGATGCGCTGGAGTACTACTGTCAGCCGTCGACTTTCACATTAGAGTACCTCAGCGCAGGCGGTCGGCTTCAACGTCCATTTCATACTCCCGATTACTTCGTGATCCGCCATGCCGGCGCAGGCTGGATTGAGGCTAAGAACAAAGAAAAGCTTCAGGTCTTATCCAAAGATCAACCTAATCGTTACCGCCTTGAGAACGGCGTATGGGTTTGCCCTCCAGGGATCAAATACGCACAACGACTCGGTCTTACATATACCGTGCACTCATCTGCTGAAGTGAGTTCGACGTTTACAAGAAACGCAACTCTTCTTGACGATTATCTTCGCAATCCTCCACCTGTATCGCCAGTCGCACGCACGGCTGTTGAGAATCGCCTTGAGCGTAGTCCCATTATCTCGTTGGCTGAACTGATTGATGAAACCGCCGAGAGTGCAAGCCGAGATGAAATTTACACGATGATTGTGCAGACAGACTTGCACGTGGATTGGGATGCTCATCCTTTCATAGAGCCGGAGGGAGTACGTATCTTTGCAAGCGCTGAAACCGCGGCCAATTTTGCCAAGGCCTCGGCAAAGAACCGACCGCCAACTGGCATATTCCGAGTCACAGTTGGTGATAGGTTTGCATGGGACGGACGGCCGTGGTCAGTAGCGAATGTCGGAGAAAACCTCGTCTCCTTGCGTGGTGAGGGAAAAGATTTCACCGAGCTTCCCATCGACACGTTTCATGATTTGTGCGGTGACGGTCGCATCCTGAAGTCGGAATTGCCCGAAGGGCTTCCCGAGCACCCCGAAGTCGCGGTGCGCACGCGGACGGCTGGTCCTGAAGAAATTGCGGAAGCGAATAGGCGGTTCCGAGAGATCGAACCATATATCAACCGCAAGGGCGGAGACAATGCCTACCCAACGGATCGCACAATTCGCCGTTGGCTGGCGGCCTATGAGGAGGCAAAATCCCTGTACGGGAATGGCATGCTTGGTCTGTATCCGAAAACACAAAATCGAGGGAATCGTACACCGAGATTGGACGATTCGATTCGGCAGGAAATGATGGATTTCATCTGTAGTCAATATGAAACCTCGACGCAGCAATCTCGATATGCGGTCTGGTCGCTCTTTAAAAAGGAATGCGAGGATAAGGGTCTTCGGGCGCCGGCCCTGAACACCTTCCTTGCCGCGATCAAGAACCAGTCGGGACATGAGCAGCAAGAAAAACGAAAGGGTCGCCGTGGTGCCTACACTGAGAAGCCATTCCATTGGCATCTGGATCACTTCACTCCCCGCCACGGTGATCGTCCGTTTGAAATTGCACATGTCGATCACACAGAACTTGACGTGGAACTCATTCATCTTAAGACGGGACAGAATCTCGGCCGCCCGTGGTTAACGATTATGACGGATGCTTATTCACGCAAATTCCTTGGAATCTTCTTGTCCTTCGACCCTCCAAGTTACCGTTCCTGCATGATGGTAATCCGCGACTGCGTCCGTCGCCACGGCCGTATGCCTCAGATTATCGTGACGGACGGTGGTCGCGAATTCAAGAGCATTTACTACGATCAACTGCTAGCCAAACACGAATGTACAAAGAAGTTGCGCCCTGCAGCTGATCCACGATTCGGCTCAACATGCGAGCGACTCTTTGGAACTACAAACACCCAGTTCATTCACAACTTAGCGGGCAATACGAAGATCACAAAGACGGTCCGCATCGTGACGAAATCTGTCAACCCCAAAGCTCTTGCACTATGGGATTTCTCTGGTCTCCTGGAGCATCTTGAGGTATTCCTATTCGATAAATACGAAATTGTCAGCCATCCTGCACTTTCTCAACCGCCCCGTGATGCGTTCAATCATGGAATGGCAACCACCGGCACGCGCCAGCATCGCCGTGTGGCATACGATCTGAGTTTTATCATGAGCACTCTGCCGACCACACGGAAGGGGACCGTGAGAATCCGCCCAGGGCGCGGATTTGTGCTCGAAGAGTTCACTTACTGGAACGACTCTTTCCACGACCCGGCGCTCTCTAACAAGGATATCCCTGTTCGCTACGATCCCTTCGACAAAGGCACAGCATGGGTGTTTGTAAAAGGACGGTGGGTGGAATGTCACAGCAATTTCTACGCGCAAATGAAAGGCAAGACCGAAAAGCAGATACAAATTGCGACAGAAATCGAAGGAAAGCTCCGTTCGAGTTCAGCCGCTGCGAGGCGAGCGGTAAGGCCCCGAGTCATCGCGGAGATTTTGAGCGACGCTGGGCAGTACGAAGAACTCAATCGCCAGCGACTGCGCGATCTCGAAGTGCAATCTGCCTACGGATCTCGCTCGCCTGCAGACCGTCCTTCCTCCACCGCCAAGCCATTACCTACCCCGAAATTGGGCCCGCAGCTCGTGAAAGCTGATGAGAAGACAAGCTTCGAGGTATATGAGGCACTATGAAAACTGAACAACTCCAGACATTCCCGAGAGACCTCCTGGAGAAGACTGATGCCGCAAAGAAGCAATACTTCCACGGCTACACAATTGCACATCCTAGAATGAGCGGGATTCGGAAGTCACTGCTCGACGCAATCGAAGATGCGGGCCCCGACACGTTGATTTTCGTGTTTGGGCCCGCAGGTGTCGGAAAATCCACGCTTTGCGTAAGCACGCACGGCAAACTCACACAGACGATGTCGCCGCAGCTTGAACTAGAGCCTGCCCGGATAGCCGCGATCCACTATTCGTTCAGGCCTCCAACTCCTCCAGCGTTCTTCAGCTGGCCGGACAATTTCCTTGGCTTGCTAAACGCAGTCGAGGAACCTCTCCCTGATCGAAAGGTTCTTCCGGAGGAGCTCGTTTCGAAAAACCTCCACCACCATTTGCGTAACCGCTCACATTCCAGCTCCGCGGCATTACGGCGCTCATACGAGAAAGTACTGGAGTGGAGGCGTCCGGTTGCGGTTCTCTTGGACGAGGCGCAGGTCTTGACCAAAGCCCCTGCCGCGCGCTTGCTGGATCAACTCGACGTTATCAAGTCTATTGCTAGCAATTCAAGGATCCCCCATATCCTCTTCGGCACATATGCACTTCTGCCAGTGAGAGATCTTGATGGACAAGAATCTCGTCGGAGTGTCGATCTCCATTTTTCTCGCTATACCCAAAGCGATTCCGATAGAGCGAAGTTTACCAATGCAGTGCGCAATCTTGCTTTGGCGATGCCATTCGATGAGGCTCCCGATCTCGACCCTCACATCGATTTGCTGCTTGAGAAGAGCGCCGGTTGTGTGGGTGTTCTGAAACCATGGCTTGAAAAGGCCTACGCGGAAGCTCTAAGAGCGCAATCGAGAACGCTGACAATCGAACATATCGAACACAATGTTCACACGAAGAGTCAACTGACGAAGATCTTCACCGAAATAGCGGAAGGCGAAGAGTACCTTCGATCATCCGAGGGCAACTATGAGCAGGCGCTGGCCCGCCTTGCTTTCCAAAACGGTAAGGCGCCGGTTTCAAAAGTCGCAGAGGAAGAGGAACAAGAACCTAGAGAGATAAAGCGCAAAGTGGGTGAACGCCTTCCCGAACGCGATCAGATTGGGTCGTCACCAGAGACACATGAACAGGGCTTCCATCGAGCAGCGAGTTGAGGAGGACGTTTTGATTGCAACGCCAATATTGAAGTCAGCACACAGAGCGCCTGGCGGCACGGCGCTCTTTCCTTTAATACCGATCGGATCCGGCACCGCCTACGTAGAAAGCCTGTCCGGCTACATCGCCCGATTGTCCCAAGAACATTGTTTGCTCATTTCAGATTTCCTCGACGTGCCCTGTGTGGCGAACACTAGAGTTAAGGCAGTTGACCGACGAACGCGTCGCCGGCTGTTCCACGCGAGCAGCTATCAAATTGATGGGTCTTCTGTTCACTCCAGTCTGTGGGTTGGCTCACTGGAAGCCGCGACCGGACTCTCAAACCTTCGTCACCACACTATCTTGCCATTTTTGGACCTTAGTTCAGATTCCTGGCTACGTGCTTGGAAGGCATGGTGTCCGCATTGCTACCAAGATTGGTTGCAGTCCGGAAGCACGCTCTACGATCCACTCCTGTGGTCCATTAAGGCCGTTACTGCCTGTCCTATACATCAGTGTGCGATGGTTGAAAAATGCGCCTTTTGCCATAAGCGGCAGCGTCCACTTACAAACGCATACATCGTTGGCCGGTGTGTTTACTGCCAAACCAGCCTCTCCGCATCTGATTCTGTACTGCATATCTCTTTGACGACTCACGATTGCGAGGAAGCGGAGCTATGGTCTGCGAACGAAATCGGCCGACTGCTCGCGGCTGTTCCTGCTCTTTCTTCCGCCCTTGATCTAGAGCCTGTCCGCAGTGTTCTACAGTCCCTCAACCATTTGGATCCGGACTCAACATCGGATACCCTTGCTTCTTGCCTCGGGATCACTCGGCGTTCACTGACGACGTGGATGTCGGGAGAAGTACGTCCACGGCTCGGAGGCTTGTGCCGACTCAGTTTCCGACTGCAGGTATCACTTTTGGACCTGATGACGGGGAAAATACCGGCCTCGCATCTGGCTCTCAAATTGGAATGTCTAAGGCAATCCATAGCGGAGGTTCGAAACACTGCCACAGAGGCTCCTGCTAGCGTTGAGGCGCCTTCTTTTGTTACACAAGTCGCTGAGGAGCCGATAGACGCGACGGAAGCGGCTCCGAAACCTGGGGAGAGCTTACGGCGAGCGGGACAACGGTGCAGGAATCGCCGACCCTGGCGTCGCGCCTGCTGTCGAGCCTTTGGCAAGAAGCGGGCGCTGTGCTCAGCGCAAGCTTTGAGAAGCATTCAGTACCAACTCGAGATGACTTTGTCGGAAAGCGCGCCGCGTTCGGTCAAGCAGATATCAACTGGGTTGGGTGTTCGTGAAGAATTCGTTTCGCGGCATTTTCCTCAATTGAAGAAAGAAATGCGCGCTCGGTACGTTTCTTGGATCGCGTCTGAGCGGGCGCATGAGCAAGAGAGGATCGAGACAACCGTCAGGGGCGCTGTTATCGAGCTCAAGGAGCTTAATCAATACCCATCAGTAGGCCGGATAGTGGCAAGATCTCCATCGCTTCGATCAGCTGGATGGGATAGGCTACAGCGCGCAATTCGGAAGGCCTGCAAGGAGCTGACGTAAATGTCTAAGGTTTCGATCAAGTCACCAGAACAATGTGGCCGGCACCCGGAGTTCTCGGTACTCGAGATCTGTGACATGTCACCTCCCCAGACCCGTGCTCACACACGACTTTTCCCGGTTGAGCCCATCGGAATTGGCACGCCCCTAGTCGAGGGCTTGGCCAGCTACCTAGCCGCCTTAGCATTTGAGCATTCCATCACAACAAGAAGCCTAATCCGTCACGAGCTTTTTCCACGTTCACAGAGGCCTGGCCAGGGATCGAACGGTGGAGTTAAGGGAAAGCAATTTGACCATTGGAACCGAATCAACGGTATTGCAGAAATCACGAGAGAGATTGTGCTCGCGCTAGAAAACACAACAGGACTTTCTGTATTTCAAAACACGTGCATGCTGCGGTTCGCAAGCTACATTTCTCCAGATGTAGCTTGCACAAACCGTAGATGGTGCGCCTATTGCCTCAATCATTTTCAAGCTCAAGGTCGAGCCTATGAGCCGCTACTCTGGTCCCTCAACGCGGTTCGGGATTGCCACATCCACTGCTGCCGGCTTTCGGATACTTGTCCTGAGTGTTCCCGAACGTCGATGCAGCTGCAGAGCTATTCGCGCCCCGGTCACTGCCCGAACTGCGGATCGTGGTTAGGAAAGACCGCAATTGTGCAAGAAACCGATCCGTCGACGGGAAGCAGCGCAAGAGAAAAGGCCGGGCGCATGATTGGAGAGATGCTGGCCTTACCTCAATTGCCTCAGAGGAACGATGGGGAGAATCCTGTACAGAGAAACCTCGCGCTTTGCGTTAGCGCAGTTACGGATGGCAGGTTTCGCGCCTTCAGCGAGGTGTGCGGCATCACGCTGCCTGCCCTGAGATCGTATTCAATGGGTCTACCGCATTTGGAAATGCTGGTTAAGATCGCCGCATCGCTCGGCGTTTCGCTGGCGAGCTTCTTCGAGGCGGAGTCAGAACTAAGGTTCTGGAAGGAGGTTGCTGAACGTGTGAAGCCGAAAATTTGCCAAGACTTAAAGCTGTCGCATGAGGAGATAAAAGGACTACTTCGCAATTCATTGTCCGAGGTGCCACCACCCCGCTTATGCGATGTGGCCAAGCGGCACGGGCTCAACCTTACTACGATTCGCGGTATTGATGGAGTCGTGTGCAAGCAGATCCATAAGCGCTTCCGGGAATCCGTTCGTACCGGTGACCAGGTGTGGCGAAGACCGGGCGGGGTCATGAAGAAGGGAGAACTTGAGGAGAGCTTGCGTGCCGCTCTTGCTAAAGAGAATCCTGATTCGCTGGCGGATATTGCCATTAGGGCTGGTTATTCTGGATCCCCAGCAATTAGGCATCATTTCCCAGATCTCTGCAGGCAAATCTCAGCGAAATCAAAGGCTTTTCGAGAGCGTCAGCTAAAAGAGGAGCATGAAGCGCTTACCCGGATGCTCAGCGAAGAACGAGTTTTGGATCTTAAGGGAGCTGCTATGCGCCTCGGATATAAGAGGGATGATGCGATCAAGGATAATCACCCCGAACTATGTGCATTGATTCTTGAGCGGCAAAAACAGCGGCGTGCGGATTACCTGGCTGTTACATCCGTGAGAATTGAAGAAATGCTCGAGCGTCAATCGCTTACTTTTGACGAGGTCAAGGAGGCGACCGGGGTTTCAAGGAATTCCCTTAGGCGGAATTTTCCGTTACTTTACCCCCGCGTCGCAGAAAGACACTGGGAGGCCGTTCGCCGAACGAGGACTGAAGACATTCAGAAAGCAGACAAAGCAGTAAGATCCGCATTCCACCAACTCGCTGCCACCGGCGCGGAGCCCTCTCTCACTAATGTCATGGAGATCATCCCGAAGGGCCCCTATTTGTGGATTAAGAACGTCCGGCTACTACTGAGGAAAATACGTTATGAGGCCGAGACCGATGGAGCGGAGGGTAAGCGTAGTTCATAGGGGAACAAAAAGCGAATATTAGGGGTTCTTTTCAGAATAACTTGGCCAAACTGCCAAGTTATTCTGAAACGGACACTATTTCCTGTTCTCTGTTTCTCAGATTCGCATCGGCATCAGCACATACCGATACTTGAACTCGGCATCGGGATCCTCGGGTCGCATTTGGCCGGCCGACTGCGAGTCCTTGAACTCAAGCCGCACC
>Ga0302140_10001926_pt1 | contig 27160 bp, 22 predicted proteins | sample I_Bog_E1_1_FD_202095 | JGI IMG/M metagenome (GOLD analysis project Ga0302140, IMG submission 202095) | Peat permafrost microbial communities from Stordalen Mire near Abisko, Sweden - I_Bog_E1_1 | ecosystem: Environmental > Terrestrial > Soil > Wetlands > Peat | place: Sweden: Abisko, Stordalen... | reverse complement strand
AGTAGCCTCTTGCAAAATTCCCGACAGCGGCATCCGCTTTGGTCGCGCTGGTGTTTTCAAACGATTTGGGAGGCAAGAAATCGCTACTCCACCGATATGGGGCCACCGCAAGCGCCGCGCGCGCCGGTTTTTTGGGCACGCCGCGACCAATTTGCCGTTCTTTTCCAAGGTTTACCGAGGACAGATGGACTCTCTGCCTACGTGATAAGTCGAAGGATTTGATCGGCGGCCAGGGCAACGATTCCGAACATAAGATGGCACATCACTTTGGCGTTGCCGCGCACCCGCACCGAACGGCCTCCGAACTCGTCTTTCAGGCGCGCATTCACACGCTCCACGGTGGTGCGCTCCCGGTAACGCAGATCCTCGGCGAAGTTATAGCCCAACAACTTTCGGCGCTTCTCCTCCGTTTGTAACTCCTGCTGGCCGCGCGGACAGGCATCGATGATCGGTATGTGCCCAAGTGCGCGGCTATGCTCGCGGATCGCGCGCGCATCGTAGGCCGAATCCATCAGGTCATAGAGGCTTGTAACTCGCTGGGCGCTCACCAGCGCCAGGGGAATCGCCGCCTGGCTATCATGCAACGACGCGGAGGTCAGGATGCAACTGATCGGAATCTGCCCATCGGCTACGTCCAGATGCAGCTTGTAGCCAATCCATGTCTCTTGAAATCCTCGGCTGTTTTTCTTGCTGCCCACATTACAGGCCTGGGGCAGATCATCCAGCATTTGCCTGAGAGTCATGCTGGCTTGCCGCTCCAGACGAGTGGGCGGCGCGGGTGGCGGCGCCGTGCCTTTGCGGGGCCTGCCCCGCTTGCGCGCAGGCTCGGCCGGAGTGATAGTGGCCGGTGCGCGCAGAGGCCTTTCGCGAGCTACGATTTCAGTCGAATCGCGCGAAATGTGACCGATAAGACGGTCTTTCTGCGTGGCCTCGATCAAGGCACGGTGCAAACGCTGAGGAAGCTCCGTGGCCGCGAACTCGGCAAATGCCCGTGAAAACTGCGATTCGTGAGGTATCTCGCGCCGTCCCTCCCAGCCGCAAATGCGCCGCAGTGAGTTATCAGAAGAAAGGCGATCCAATAACTGCCGAGTGGTGCTCAGGTTATACACGGCCTTGGCCACAAAGGCGCGGGCGATGGCGCGCCGATCCTTGGCCGGCCTGCCAACGCCTCCCAACCAGGCAGAGACCATCGCTTCGATCTCAATCATGCCCAGCACCATTACCAGTTGCTGGTGTTTGCTGGACAATGGGCCCAACTGCTCCTCAAGCGCAGGAAACAAGGAGCCTTGCATGATACGCACAAATTGCTTGAGCTGGTCAGAAAAGGTAAGCTGCATGAAGAGGGGAATCCTTCCGGCTGGGATTTGGCTTTGACACTCCTATCCTAAAGCCGAATTCCCCTCCTCAAAACACTATTCAGCCTTGCCTCTGGAATTTTGCAAGAGGCTACCAGGGCACCCAATATATACATCAATGGGGACCTGCGCCACCCGCTCTCCGGTTGCCCCTCGGGCGGCATGGAAGCGAGTGCGCCCATCCGGGGCGGGCTTTGCGGGGAAAACCACTTCCGCCAAACTTTGTAACTTTTTGTGAACCTGCGGAGTCACATAGGATACGGGCGCATTCCCCGTCCGCGCCTTGGCCTAAGACAGACCAGCACAGGGCTGATGGAGAGATTCGGCTTGATCTTCCTGCTTGTTCTCGCGTACCTTGGCGGCATTCTGACCATCTTGAGCCCGTGCATTCTTCCCGTGCTGCCCTTCGTCTTCGCGCGCTCCGACCAGCCCTTCCGCCGGAGCGGCCTGCCGCTGCTGGCGGGCATGGCGGCGACCTTTGCGCTGGTGGCCAGCCTGGTGACCGTGGGCGGAGCGTGGGCGGTGCGCGCCAATCAGTATGGCCGGATCGCCGCGCTGATTCTGTTTGCGGTTTTCGGGTTGACGCTGATTTTATCTCCGCTCGCCGAGCGGCTGGCGCGCCCTCTGGTGCGGCTGGGCGGCAGGCTCTCGGACAGTTCCGAGGCTGGCGGTGGCGCGGGCCGATCGTTTGTGCTGGGGATTGCGACAGGGCTGCTGTGGACGCCCTGCGCCGGACCGATTCTGGGGCTGATTCTGACCGGAGCGGCGCTGAGCGGCGCAAGCGCGCGGACGGCGATTCTACTGCTGGCCTACGCCGCCGGAGCGGCCACCTCGTTGACGTTGGCGCTGCTGGCCGGAGGGCGCGTCTTCCGGGCGATGAAGCGCTCGCTGGGCGCGGAGATTTGGGTGCGACGGATTTTGGGCGTGGCTGTGCTGGCGGGCGTGGCGGCTGTGGCCTTTGGGTTGGACCGCGGAGTACTGACGCGACTCTCGCTGGCCGGCACGTCGAATCTGGAGCAGCGGCTGGTGGAGATTGCGGTTCCAGTGAAGCAACAAGATCAGGCGATGAAGAGCGACGACAAGCCAGCCATGATGATGATGGCGGCGGGCAGCGACTCTGCCGATGTGCCGCTGACGCTGCCCGATCTGAGCGGCGCGACAGAGTGGATCAATTCGCCTGCGCTGACACCGGCTTCGCTGCGCGGCAAGGTGGTGGTCATCGACTTCTGGACCTACTCCTGCATCAACTGCCTGCGTTCGCTGCCCACCATCCAAGCCTGGAATGAGAAGTACAAAGAGAGCGGCCTGGTGATTATCGGCGTTCACACCCCGGAGTTTCCCTTCGAGAAGGACGAGGCCAATGTGCGCAGGGCGGTGCGCGAGCTGGGCATCGATTACCCCGTCGCGATGGACAACGACTACCGCCTCTGGCGCGCCTTCCACAACCGCTTCTGGCCCGCGCATTACTTCATCGATACAACCGGGCGCGTGCGTTATCACCACTTTGGCGAAGGCGATTATGAACAGTCCGAGGCCTGGATTCGCAGCCTGCTGGAAGAGCGGAATCACCAGAAGCCGCCGGAGCTGGCGGTGAAGAGGTCCGCCACGGGCGCGGAGGCTTCCTCGGAGGCTGTAAACGTACAGTCGCCAGAGACCTATATCGGCTACATCCGGGCAAAGAACTTTGTTTCGCCGGGCGGATTCAATGAAGACGCGCCCCAGCTCTATCGAGCGCCCGCGCGGCTGGAGCTGAATGATTGGGCGCTCCAGGGCCGGTGGCTGGACGAGAGCCAGATCGCGACGCTGCTCTCGGCGCAGGGCGGCCTTGTTTACCGCTTTCATGCCCGCGACTTGCATCTGGTTCTGGGGCCGACGAGCGCGGGCAAGCCGGTTCGTTTCCGCGTGACGCTGGACGGCAAGCCGCCCGGCGCGGACCACGGCGAAGACTGCGGAGCGGACGGGGTGGGCACGGTGACCGATAGCCGGTTGTATCAGCTGATTCGACAAAAAAGCGGCGTGCAGGATCGGCTCTTCCGGATCGAGTTTCTTGCGCCGGGCGTGCAGGCGTTTGCGTTTACGTTCGGCTGAGCACCTGCGGTGCGGCAGCCGGCGCTTGCGCGCCTTGGGGTTCGTGGTTTCCCACCCTAGCGACAAAAACAAGAACGTCGCGAGGGTGGGGCACCCTGACTTTATGGTTTCCCAGGTCTGAAAATCCAGACATGGTAGCCTCTTGCAAAATTCCCGACAGCGGCATCCGCTTTGGTCGCGCTGGTGTTTTCAAACGATTTGGGAGGCAAGAAATCGCTACTCCACCGATATGGGGCCACCGCAAGCGCCGCGCGCGCCGGTTTTTTGGGCACGCCGCGACCAATTTGCCGTTCTTTTCCAAGGTTTACCGAGGACAGATGGACTCTCTGCCTACGTGATAAGTCGAAGGATTTGATCGGCGGCCAGGGCAACGATTCCGAACATAAGATGGCACATCACTTTGGCGTTGCCGCGCACCCGCACCGAACGGCCTCCGAACTCGTCTTTCAGGCGCGCATTCACACGCTCCACGGTGGTGCGCTCCCGGTAACGCAGATCCTCGGCGAAGTTATAGCCCAACAACTTTCGGCGCTTCTCCTCCGTTTGTAACTCCTGCTGGCCGCGCGGACAGGCATCGATGATCGGTATGTGCCCAAGTGCGCGGCTATGCTCGCGGATCGCGCGCGCATCGTAGGCCGAATCCATCAGGTCATAGAGGCTTGTAACTCGCTGGGCGCTCACCAGCGCCAGGGGAATCGCCGCCTGGCTATCATGCAACGACGCGGAGGTCAGGATGCAACTGATCGGAATCTGCCCATCGGCTACGTCCAGATGCAGCTTGTAGCCAATCCATGTCTCTTGAAATCCTCGGCTGTTTTTCTTGCTGCCCACATTACAGGCCTGGGGCAGATCATCCAGCATTTGCCTGAGAGTCATGCTGGCTTGCCGCTCCAGACGAGTGGGCGGCGCGGGTGGCGGCGCCGTGCCTTTGCGGGGCCTGCCCCGCTTGCGCGCAGGCTCGGCCGGAGTGATAGTGGCCGGTGCGCGCAGAGGCCTTTCGCGAGCTACGATTTCAGTCGAATCGCGCGAAATGTGACCGATAAGACGGTCTTTCTGCGTGGCCTCGATCAAGGCACGGTGCAAACGCTGAGGAAGCTCCGTGGCCGCGAACTCGGCAAATGCCCGTGAAAACTGCGATTCGTGAGGTATCTCGCGCCGTCCCTCCCAGCCGCAAATGCGCCGCAGTGAGTTATCAGAAGAAAGGCGATCCAATAACTGCCGAGTGGTGCTCAGGTTATACACGGCCTTGGCCACAAAGGCGCGGGCGATGGCGCGCCGATCCTTGGCCGGCCTGCCAACGCCTCCCAACCAGGCAGAGACCATCGCTTCGATCTCAATCATGCCCAGCACCATTACCAGTTGCTGGTGTTTGCTGGACAATGGGCCCAACTGCTCCTCAAGCGCAGGAAACAAGGAGCCTTGCATGATACGCACAAATTGCTTGAGCTGGTCAGAAAAGGTAAGCTGCATGAAGAGGGGAATCCTTCCGGCTGGGATTTGGCTTTGACACTCCTATCCTAAAGCCGAATTCCCCTCCTCAAAACACTATTCAGCCTTGCCTCTGGAATTTTGCAAGAGGCTACCAGGTCTCGCATTTGAGACCTGGGAAACCATGAACCTCAACCACCGGCAAGATCGAGTTGATGAAACTCGCTCCAGCTTATCGGATTGCGTGCTGTATCTGCTCATCCAGCACGCGTCTTATATTCGCGGGCGAGTAGGTTGGCGACTTGATGACCTTGCCGTCGGCGCGCTTGTGAATCTTCAGAACCGGGCGCCAATCGACCTCGTGGGCGCTGGCGGCCTCGGGATGGACCAACTGCTGGCCAGCATCGAGCACGAGAACGGCGTCGCAGACGCTGCAATGCGGCCACGCTTTGCTCATGTTGCTGCGCTGCACCTCATCCCAGGCCGGCTCAGCCTTCACGCCAGCGGCGTTGAGCGCTCCATAAGTGACAACCAGCTGGTCGATGCAGCCATCCACGTATTCAATAAAATCAGGTTCGCGGTTCGGGTCTGCCACGACGCCGATCTGGTCAATAACCGCGGCCTGCTGTTCGCCATCCGATGCGGCCAAGGTGACCGTGCAGCCACAGCCCTTGACGAACTCGATTGCTTCTTCAAAGACCAGCCGCGCGCGCAGCAGGCGCGTCTCCGGGTCAGGCAGCTCAGGAGATTCCTTGACCTGCTGGTTGAACAACTGCATCAAGGTCACGATGTCCTGCTGCGGGCGATAGGGCTTATCGGTCATAGAATCCTCAATTCATCGTAACCGCTGACGGCCAGCGGCGCAGGTTTGTGTTCCGCAACAGCTACGCTTGAGGTTTTTGGGCTCCCAGGCACCAAAAGCGGACGCTGGGACACCTAGTACCGATTCCAATTCCCTTACACGCACTGTTTTCAACAGGCAAAAGAGGTTTTTATGTAGAATTTCTGCATAAAACGACATTTTGCTGTATGATTTTCTCATGCTTTTACGCTTCCGCTGCAAGAACTTCCGTTCCATCCGCGAAGAGCAGGAACTCTCCCTCATCGCCGCCAAGACGCGTACGGATGAGAAAAGCGAAAGCCTAATTGACACACCGATTGAAGATCTGAAGCTGCTTAGGTGTGCCGCGCTCTACGGAGCTAACGCATCAGGCAAGAGCAATATTCTGAAGGCTCTTGCTGCCTTTCGTCGTATTGTTTCCAATTCCTGGCGCAGTTGGAAACCCCAAGGCCCGATTCCTGAATATAATCCATTCGCTTTGGACAACATGACAATCTCATCGCCAAGCGAATTCGAAATCACTTTTCTTCTTGATGAGAGGCTTTATCGGTATGGATTCACTTTTGATAAGCGAATTTTCCATCATGAATGGCTTGTTGATATTACGAGAAACGAAAGAAGGTTTTTTGAAAGAACCACAAATGATGAAGATACGAAGGTTGAATTCCCCGGCCGGAATCTGAGCGATCTGAGAATTCTATCTGGTGTGGAGAAGACTGTACGGCCAAACAGTCTGTTCCTATCCGCAACCGCCCAAGCCAACCACCCTTTTTTGTCTCGAATCTATGCCGCCTTGAGCGACAATTTCCTTCCTGTCAGCAATACCGATATTAGTCCACGACGCGATTTCACGGCTTCCTTTTTCCAGCGTGAAAAGAGGCATGATCAGATTGTAAGCATGATGAAATTCGCAGATGAAGGAATAGGCGATCTGGAAGTTGCAGAAAAGGAAATGTCGGAGACGGATAAAAAGACATTACAGGTTTATATTAAGTCTCTAAAAGAAGTTGATCCCGAAAAGTATAGCGATTTGGCACCCGACTTCTCAACATTTCCATCTAGCCCAGAGGTGCGGATATCTCATCGAGGCAGTTCGAATGAATACTTCTTTCTGCAAGATGGCGAGGAATCAGACGGAACTCGTGCATTCTTCTCTATGCTCGGCCCGCTCTTAAATTCGATTGATGAACAGAAAGTTGTTTTGATCGACGAACTTGAATCAAGCTTGCACCCGAAGCTGGCGCGAGAATTGGTGAGGATATTCAATTCTCCCGAACTCAACCCGAAAGGCGCTCAATTCATCTTTACGACGCACAACCCCATTCTCCTTGATCTAAATCTTCTTCGCCGTGACCAAATCTGGTTTACGGAAAAGACGAGGGAGGGAACAACAAAACTCTACCCGCTGACGGATTTTCAACCTCGCACAAATCAAAACATCGAGCTTGGCTACCTCGGTGGCAGATTTGGTGCGGTGCCGTACCTGGACGATCAACTACTTCGAGACTCTCTCGTTCCCACAAAATCTTCGCAGGCCTCCCTGCAATTCACGAGCGAGGAAAAATAATGGCGCGGAGTCAATGGAGTCGGCAATACTCTCGAAATCGTCCTCAAGGTAAGAGGTTCCTTATTTTGGTTGAAGGAAAGGTCACGGAAACACAATACCTTAAAGCCGTGAAACGTCTCGTGCGGTGTGGAGACGAAATCTCAATCGAATGCCGCAATACTGAACCCATAGGAATGGTGAAACGAGCCAAGGAAATACAAGGATCGCTGCGGAAGCCAGACAGGTATGACAAGGTCTGGTGCGTTTTCGATGTCGAAGCAAAGCGTACTCAGCAAGGGCGTTACGGCTTGGCTGAAGCTTGTGATGAGGCAGGAAGAACGAAGGAATCAAACAAGATTCGTCTCGCCGTTTCGAACCCGTGCTTTGAGATTTGGCTTCTTTGGCATGAAGCTGACCAGAATGCGCCGATTTATTCAGCGGATGTTCAGAGGATTTGCATAGAACGTAACATCACGTGCGGGAAAGATGGGAAACACCTGAACAATGCAGGTGCCTTGCTCGCCGAAGGCTTCAATCAGGCGAAAGCTCGGGCGGAGGCTGCAAAGCAGAGACACAATCGCGAAGAAAAAACAAAGCCTGAGGAGATGAATCCATCCTCCGACGTATATGAACTCGTCGACGCGATCTACATAGCCTTTTCACCGCACGAATAGTTACATCTCCTTGACGCCTTCGACGAAGGCCTTCAGTTTGCGGCTGCGCGAGGTGTGGCGGAGCTTGCGGAGGGCCTTGGCTTCAATTCAATTTCACGAGGACCGTTTGGGCGAGGCTCCTGGCAGGCCCAGGCTCACCAGCAGTGCGGCATCGAGGCTGTCCATGGTTTCTGGAGCGAGCGCGCCATAGACTCTGCCGAAACGGCTCTGATCGACGACGCGAATCTGATCGCACAGGATACAGCTATCTTTGGTCGTGCCACCATCGCCCATCTTCACCGGCACGTAAATCGGTGAAGGCGCTTTGACGCGCGACGCGTCAGTCAGCGGCACGATGATGGTGGTCGATGCAAAGCGGTTGCCCACATCGTTCTGAATTACCACGCATGGACGCGTTTTGCCTTGCTCATGTCCAACGACAGGGTCCAGCGAAACCTCGACAACCATTCCGCGAAAGGGTTTGCCCGCCATCAGAATCCCTCGCTATCCACGTGGACGAATTCTTCCATTATTTCCCGGCTCGTCTGAGCATTGGCCGTATACGCGGCGGCCAGTTCCAGTTCAAACTGCTTCGTCTCCATCTCCTCCAGAAGTTGCTCGACTGCGGTTCGGATTAATTCGCTCCGGTTCTTGTCCATTCTGCGGGCTGCATCATCGGCGCGCCTCAGCAGGCTCTCCGGGAATTCGACAAGAATACGTTCTTTCCTGGCGCGAAAAACGACGGGTTTCGAGGCAGCGGCTACGGGCATGGAGTCTTCCTCCTGTCAGGCATCTCTATAAAGAAAGTATACGCTAGAGGATGAACTATTTGTCAACTAATTACATACATAATGATATATATATCAGAATATAACTGATACTATGAGATCGAACAACAGAGCCGCAACCCTTGCGGATTGCGGCTCTTACAACCTGACTTGCTGCCGAACTACATCTCCTTGACGCCTTCGACGAAGGCCTTCAGCTTGCGACTACGGCTGGGATGCCGCAGCTTGCGCAGGGCTTTGGCTTCGATCTGGCGGATGCGCTCTCTGGTTACCTGGAAGCTCTGGCCGACCTCTTCCAGCGTGTGCTCGGAGCCGTCTTCCAGGCCGAAGCGCATCTTGATGACCCGCTCCTCGCGCGGCGTGAGCGTGCGCAGAACCTGCGAGGTGTACTCCTTGAGGTTGACGCTGATGACCGCTTCGGAGGGCGAAACCGCCTGCCGATCCTCGATGAAGTCGCCAAGGTGCGAGTCTTCCTCCTCGCCGATGGGCGTTTCCAGCGAGATGGGCTCCTGCGCGATCTTGAGCACCTTGCGCACCTTGGCCACGGGAATGTCCATGCGCTTGGCGATCTCTTCGCTGCTGGGCTCGCGGCCTAGCTCCTGAACCAACTGGCGGCTGGTGCGGATCAGCTTGTTGATGGTCTCGATCATGTGCACCGGGATGCGGATCGTCCGGGCCTGATCGGCGATGGCGCGCGTGATGGCCTGGCGAATCCACCAGGTGGCGTAGGTGGAGAACTTGTAGCCGCGGCGATATTCGAATTTGTCCACCGCCTTCATCAGGCCGATGTTGCCCTCCTGAATCAGGTCGAGGAATTGCAGGCCGCGGTTGGTGTACTTCTTCGCAATGGAGACGACCAGTCGCAGGTTGGCCTCGATCAGCTCGCGCTTGGCCTGCTCGGCGTCCATGTCGCCCTGGATCATCTCGCGCTGCGTGCGCTTGAGCTCGGCGATGACGACGCCGGCTTCGCCCTCGATCTTTTCCAGGTCGGCCTTGCAGTTCTTCTGCTGGCGGCGGTACTCCTTCTTCAGCTCTTCACTCTTGCTGGCCTCATGCTTCTGGTCGAGCGAGCGAATCTGCCGCTCCAGCGTGCGCATGGTGTCCACGGTCTTGTTGACCTTGTCCAGCAGGCGCTTTCGTTCCATAGGGGTGTACTTGAGCTCGCGGACGATGCGCGAGACCAGCACCTTTTCGCGCGCGATCAGCCAGCGGGTGTGGCGCGCGGCCGAGGCCTTGACCTTGGAGGTCGGCGCGGCCTGCTTCTCTTCGAGGACGGTGATTCTCTTCTGGTGCTTGACCAGCGCGTCGATGCGGGCCACGGTCGCCTTGACGCGCGCCAGCACCACCTCCTCGGTGAGCTCCTCGTCGTCGAAGATCACCACTTCCTTGACGTTGCGCACGCCGCGCTTCAGATCCTCGCCTAGCGCGGCAATCTCGCGAATCACGATCGGCGAACGCGAGATGGCCTTGAGCACGCGCATCTGCCCGCGCTCGATGCGCTTGGCAATCTCCACTTCGCCCTCGCGCGTCAGCAGCGGCACCGTGCCCATCTCGCGCAGGTACATACGCACCGGATCGTTGGTCTTCTCCAGCGTTCCCGGCGTCAGGTCGAGCTCAACTTCCTCGCCATCTTCCAGCTCAAAGTCCTTGTCGCCGTGGAACTTGGGGCCGTCCAGCAGGTCAATGCCCTGGGTGCCGATGGTGGTGATCAGGTCGTCCAGATCCTCGGGCGAAGAACCCATCTCATCGGGCAGCATATCGTTGACATCGCCGTAGGTCAGATAGCCCTTTTCCTTGCCCACTTCAATCAGGGTGTCAATGTCGTGATCGTGCTCGTGATCAGGTTCATGCTCGTGTTCGGGTTCAAACTTGTCGTCAATCGCCAAAATATGCCTACTCTCCTCGGCAAAGCAGATGCAGCACCGTTTTGCGCAGTCGATTTACGCAACGGTGCGTGGACTGTTCTGAGCGCACTGAAAAAAGACTTCCATCTGGAAATCCAAAAAGCCGGCGCCCGCGGACACAATTCCGCGTTCTTCCGCAAAATATGCGGTTTCAGGGTAGTTGCTCGGAAGAGGATCACAGCGCATCAGGTTTCGCCTGGGTCGCCCGCGAGCCGGAGCTCATGGTTGGGGCAGAGGGGCGCTCATCCTCACAGAGATTTCAAGAATACCACCTTTCGCCCTGGTTTCCCTAGAGAAAAATCCGGGCGAAGTCAAGAATTCGATGGACCTTACCGCCGGAAACCGGGTTCGCTCGCCTTCCACGCGCTCCCGCTTCATTAGATTGGACGCGGCAAAGCCCAATTCGATGCAGAGTTAATAAACCGCTGGATCTTCAAGCAGAGCCTTGATATTTCTTTTTCCATGCAGCACCGCGACAACCTGTAGCGGCTTTTTGTCGGGGCGGTAGACAATGATGTAGTTGGAAAATCGGGTTACCGCCCAGAACCGAACCGGCAGTGGGGTAATCTCGGTTCGTTTGGAACCAATCAAAGGGTGCCTGGCGAGGCTGTTGCACGCTGAAAAAATGGCGGATTCCACGCGATTTGCAGCACTCACATTGTCTTCCGCGACGTACTCCCAAATGTCGCTCAGATCGTTGAGCGCCCGTGGGGTGAGTTGGAAAGGTGTGGCCATCTCTCAGGCGATGCGCCGCTTTGCCCGGCGTTCCTGGAGAATCTGGATTGCATCGTCGGCATCCATCAGCTCTCCGCGCTCTGCCTGCGCAAAACCCTCCTCGATCTGGGCGGCGATAGCCTCGCGGTCCGCCAGCATCCAGTCCTCCGTTCGGTACTGCTCCTGAAGGACGGCAAAAACCTGGTCGAGCACCTCTTCTGCGCTCATGCCGAAACGGGCAGCCTGATCGAGCACCTTTTGCTGCGCGGGCTTGAGTTCGAGAATCATGAAGCGCTCCTACTGTGCCGAGAAGGCAGGTATAGGCTGGATTATACCCCGCCCTTGTTCTGATGCAACTGCCGCAGTGCCCGGTCCAGATCGAGCTTTTGCTGCGTCAGCACGGCCAGCTCGGCAAAGTCGCCGCGGCGCTCGGCCTCGGCAATCAGCTCGCGCAGTTCGCGCTGGCGGCGCACGATGGCCCGCTCGTGAATCTCCTGGATGGCGCTCTGGACTTCGTTCTCCTCGGGCGGCTTGGTCTCGGCCAGCAGCGTTTCGGCCAGCAATGCCCGCTGCGCCTCGTCCTCGACCGCGTCCATCGGGTCGCGAGCTTGGCGGAGGCTGAGCGCCTGCAACGCCGCGAAGACGCTCAGATGCTCAAACCACGCGGGCTGCTCTGCCAAAGCCCGTGCGGCCAGCCCGCGCGCTTGCTCGAACTCCGGATCGTCGATGGCCAGCGCCCGCAGCAGCACCCGCTCGACTTCGGTCAGCGCCGTCGCCCGCGTCTCAATGTGGTCGCGCCGGCGCAGCGCGGCCTGGCGTAGCTCCTCTCTGAGAACAGCGGAGTCGATGCCCAGCTTCTGCGCGGCGTCGTGTGCGAACTGGTCGCGGGCGAGCTTTTCCGGCATACGGCGAATGTGCGGCAGCAGGAAGTTCATCGCCTTCACCTTCTGCTCGGAGCTGGCGCCGGGGAAGGCCAGCCGCGCCCGCTCGATCAGGTAGTCGGCCTGCCGCCGCGCGCCGCGCAACGCCGCCGTGTAAGCCTCCACGCCCCGCTCGCGAATATAGCGGTCCGGGTCGAGGCCGCCGTCCAGGGTGACAATCTTGATGTTGAAGCCCTCCTCGGTGAGCAGGGCGATGGATTTCTCGGCGGCATTCAAGCCGGCGGCGTCGGGATCGAAGTTGACCACCACTTGCGAGGTGTGCCGCTTGAGAATCGCCACCTGCTGCTCGGTGAATGCGGTTCCACTGGTCGCGATCACATTCTGTATCCCGCGCAGATAGACCGAGATGCAGTCCATCTGCCCCTCCACCAGCAGCGCAAACTCCATCTGGCGAATCGCGGTGCGCGCCTTGTCCAGATTGAAGAGGACCAGGCTCTTGGAGTAGAGCGGCGTCTCCGGCGAGTTGATGTACTTTGCGCCGGCTTTGTCGCCTGTCTCCAGCGTCCGCGCGGTGAAGGCGATCACGCGCCCGCTCTCGTTGCAGATGGGGTAGGTCACCCGCTTGCGGAAACGGTCGTAGATCGGGCCTAGCGAGCCGTCTTCATGCTCTTTGGCGGCGAAGAGGCCGCAGATTCTCAGGGTCTCCTGGTCGGCCATGCCGCTCAGCCGGTCCCTCAGCGCGTTGAAGCTGTCGGGCGCGTAGCCGATGCGAAAGGCTTTTATGCCTTCAGGAGTGAGTCCGCGTCCGGCCAGATACTCGCGCGCCACAGCGCCTTCCGGCCCGCGCATCTGCTCCTCGAACCATGCGGTTGCCGTCTCGTGCAGCTCCAGCAGCTTGGCCCGCTGGCGCGCTCCGGCAGCCTCTTCCGGCGAAGAAAACTCCCGCTTGGGCAGCGGAATCCCGCACTTGCCCGCGACGATCCGCACCGCCTCGGGAAAGCCGACGTTCTCGATCTTCGCCACAAAAGAAAAAACGTCACCCGAAGCCTGGCAGCCAAAGCAGTGGTAGAACTGCCGCACCGCATGGACGGAGAACGACGGCGACTTCTCCTTGTGGAAGGGGCAGAGGCCTGTATAGTTCTGCGCCCCCGCCTTGCGCAGCCGGATGTAGCCCTCGATCACCTTAACGATGTCGGCCTGCTGCTTGACGGTTTGGGAGAAGTCGATCACGGGGTCTGTATAGAGGATAAGGCCGGAGGGTGGAACAAAGTAAAAGCTGTCGATGGCGATGCAGTTTTCAGGGACAATTCATAGTGATCGAGGGGACTTGTATTGCTATTCATGAGGCGGGCTGGTGGCCTACATCAAAACTGGCCGAAGTGACGGAACAGAGGTTACAATCTAGGACGTATCCAGACCCGACAAGTCGTGACGTGGCACGCAGAAATCACACCGATGAACATCGAAGGCATACTAACGCAACTTAGCCAAGAGCGACCGGTATTTCACTCCGAAGCGGACTTCCAGCACGCGTTGGCGTGGGAAATACACCGGTGTCACCCTTTCGCAAAGGTGCGATTGCAGGTCAATCTGGGGGCTGAGAAGCGAGCGGCGGTGGACATACTGGTCACAAACGACGAAGAAGTCTTTGGCATTGAGCTAAAGTACAAGACAAAGTGGCTCTTTGATGCCAAGCACAAGGATGAAGCTTTTCATATCCTCAATCATGAGCACAAGATAATGGGCGGTACGACTTCATAAAGGACCTATGCCGATTAGAGGGTTTTGTGAACGCCGGGCGGATTGCGGTTGGTTATGCGATCTTGCTCACGAATGATGCTGGCTACTGGAATAGAACTGATCGGTCGACGGTTGACGAGATGTTTCGGCTGCACGATAACCGGAGCCTACAAGGCGGATTTCGTTGGGATGCTGCGACTGGGAAGGGCACAATGAAAGGGAGAGAGGAGATTCTTAACCTGCGGAACTCCTATACAGTTCGGTGGGCAGATTACTCACAGGTGAACGGGCATGGTCCACGCAGGTTTCGCTACTTGCTTCTGCCAGTCACACGGCAGACACCTTTCGAATCGCCGCAATGATGAGTAATGACATACTCCAACATACGGTTCACAACAACGGACCAATCGGAAACAGGTGCGCGACTGTAAGCGCGGGTACCTTGACTGCAAGTCGGACCCGGAGTAGCGTCAAATCAGGTGGGAGAGCGCTCTGGAGGGGATGCAATGACCGGAATTCAGTACGTGACGGACGAGGAAGGCCGCAAGGTCGCGGTCCAGATCGACCTTCGCGAGCACGCGGAGTTATGGGAGGAGTTCGAGGATGTTCTGGTCTCCCAATCGCGCCGGAACGAGGAAGACATTCCGCTGGAAGAGGTCGAGGCGAAGCTCATCCGGAGAGGCAAACTGAGTGCCTGAATACCGGGTTACGCTGAAATCCAGCGCCGAGAAGGAATTCTTACGGCTGCCTGACCCGGTATCAGTCCGCATCTTCCCAAGAATCAAAGCGCTCGCCACGAACCCCAGACCCCAAGGCTGCAAAAAGCTCAAAGGCGGAAGAGATGAATGGCGCATCCGCGTCGGCGATTACCGCGTAATCTATACCGTTGATGACGAAGAGAAAATCGTGAAGGTTACCCGCATCGCCCACCGCCGCGAGGTCTATTCGTAAGCGGATACGACCTGCCCATTTTGTGCCCGCCGCTCCGTTTCACAACTTGGACAAAAGCGCCTGCTAAACTGTTTATAGTAAAGTGAGGTTGGAGAGCAGAAACGCTCCGGGATTTCTGTTGCTACCGGCGCGGCCCGGCAGGCGTCAAATGATACTGAGTGCCCATCCTGAATGAAAGTCAAGTGCCCTATAGGAACCGTAGACAAGAGCGTTGCGTATCTTGAAAGCATGAAGCTCGCGGCTTTGGGGGCAGTGGTGTGTCTGGGGATGATTGCCTGTGCGTCTTCAGCCGCGCAGAGCAGCAAGCCGGCTGTAACTCCGGCGCAGGTTTCCAAGGCGCAACACGAATATCACGTGCCGCTGCTCAGCGAGGGATTGAAGCTCTCCGACTTTGCGGGCATGAAGCCCCGGCCGGAGTTGCAAGACAAGCTGCTGAAGATTACTGGTTTTATCCAGAATTCTCCGAGCGACGGAAAGCCGGCGAGCGAAGAGACGGAAGTCTGGATGGGATATACAACAAACACGATATATCTTGTATTCATTTGCTACGACCATCATGCTGACCAGATTCGCGGCCATCTGGCGCGGCGCGAAAATATCACGAGCGATGACAACGTCTCGGTGCTCTTCGATCCATTTCAGGATCACCGCAAGGGCGTGCTCTTCACGGTGAATCCGGCGGGCGTGCAAGCCGATGCGGCGTGGACCGAAGGCCAGGGCCAGGATTACAGTTATGACCAGGTTTGGGACTCGGAAGGGCAAGTGACGCGCGATGGATGGATGGCGCTGATGGCCATCCCCTTTCGCAGCCTGCGCTTTCGCCTTGGCGGCTCGGACTGGGGCGTGGTCTTCTGGCGCAACTTCCCGCGTAATAGCGAGACGAATAACTGGCCGCATATTGCAGCCAACATCTCCGGCGTTCTTACCCAGGAAGAAACGCTGAAAGGCATTGAGGGAGTTACCGGCTCGCATAACATCCAGATCAATCCCTATGTTCTCGGGCAGAACGAGCGCACTCTTGAAACTCTCGACCCGCTGACACCATACTTCAGTTCGCGCCACCTGGAAGGCACTGCGGGCGGCGAGTTCAAGGCCGTTCTCAAAGACAAGATCGTCTTCGATGCCACCGTCAACCCGGACTTCAGCAACATCGAGTCCGACCAGCCGCAGTTCACCGTCAACCAGCGCTATCCGGTGTACTTTCCTGAGTTGCGCCCATTTTTTCTGGAAAATGCCAACTTCTTTACCACGCCCTCGCCACTTATCCTGCTCTACACCCGCAACATCGTGCATCCGGAGTACGGGGCGCGCCTGACCGGCAAGCTGAACCACACCAACATCGGCCTGCTGGCAATCGACGACCGCGAACCCGGCGAGACCGTCAGCCCCGGTGACCCGCTCTACCAGAAGCGCGCTTATATTACCGTGGGACGCGTCTCCCAGGATCTCGGCAAGGGGTCTAGCATCGCCGCGCTCTATACCGACTACGAGTTCGGCCAGGGATGGAACCGCATCGGCGGGATTGACTCCACCATCCGCTTCAACAATAAGTGGACGTCCGTGGGGCAATGGGTGGAAAGCTCGACCAAGGGTACCGCTGACAGTGGCAATCCTCCCACCTATTCCGCCGGACCGACGTGGAATATGGGTGTGCAGCGCTCCGGCCACTCGTTCAATCTCAATTCGAATTTCCAGGATTTCAGCACCGGCTTTCAAACCCTGCTTGGTTTCATCCAGTCCACGAACATTCGCAGCGGCCACACTTATTCAAACTATCAGTGGTATCCGAAGCATAAAAAGATTCAAGTCTTTGGGCTGGAGACAAGCCAGAATATAGCCTTCAACCATCAAGGCGACCGCGTCTACCATTACTCTAACTTCGATCCTTTTTTTGCTTTCCCGCGCAACTTCGTATTCGCGCCGATTGTGGGCCAGAGCTCCGACACGGTGGGACCGCCCAGTTATCCTGTGCTGACAAAATACAGGAACTTCACTGAAAATTACGGAGGCTTCGTCGCGCGTGGCGCACCCTTCCCGCAGCTCAACTTCAACATCACCGCTTTCCGCAGCGGCAACGTGAACTATAACCCCGTGGCGGGACAACCGCCTTCGCTGTTGAACCAGGAGACGGCGCAGGTCTATGTTACCTTGCAGCCGATTCGCCAGCTGACCGCGGATAACATCTATCTGCTGGATCGCGACCACTCGGTTGCCGATGGCGCGTTTGTCTTCGAAAGCCAAACCTTCCGCACCAAGGTCAATTATCAATTCACGCGGGCGCTCTCCGCTCGCGTCATCGTGGAGTATGATTCGACGCTGGCCAATCCCGCGGAGACCTCGCTCCCGCGCACCAAGCAGATTGGCACCGAGGCGCTTTTTACCTGGCTTCCGCATCCCGGCACCGCGGTCTATGTCGGCTATAACAACGATCTGCAAAATCTGGCCCCGTCGCTCTGTAATCGCTTGCCCGGCGGAGCCTGCGATCCCGATAATACTGTTGCGCCGCGCTCAACGAACTTCCTGAACGATGGCAAGCAGATCTTTATTAAGGCATCCTATCTATTCCGCTTTTGAGTCCCATCAAAGGCCGCCTTTTATCTGTTGCAACGAATATCTCCTCCGCGCATCCAATATCTGTAAGGCAGAGGAGGTTCCCCATGTCGCTTCGCCCCGTGAAGCAGATTCTTGAAACCAAACCCACCGTCGAGGGTGCCGGTGTGAAACTGCAGCGCGCCTTCGGCTTCGGAAAGACCGCCGACTTCGATCCCTTTCTGCTGCTGGACGACTTTCGCAGCGACAATCCTGCCGACTATCTGGCTGGATTCCCCTGGCATCCCCACCGGGGAATCGAGACCATCACCTACGTGCTGGCCGGCGAGGTGGCGCACGGCGACAGCCTGGGCAACAAGGGCCGCATGACCGCCGGCGACGTGCAATGGATGACCGCCGGCAGCGGCATCCTTCATCAGGAGATGCCCAAGGGCGACGCCCAGGGGCGTATGCACGGCTTTCAACTCTGGGCCAACCTGCCCGCCGCGCTGAAGATGACCGACCCGCGCTACCAGGACATTCCGGCCAGCGCGATACCGGAGGTGACTGAGGACGACGGCGCCCGCGCGCGCATTATCTGCGGCGAGTTCTGGGGCCAGAAAGGGCCGGTCGAGGGCGTGGCGACCGAATCCAATGTGGCCGCGCGCTACGTGGACATTTCCATCCCGCCGGGCAAGCGCAAGCGCATCGCAGTGGAGACGACGCGCAACGCCTTCGCGTATGTCTTTGCCGGAGCGGGCAGCTTCCGCGACGCCTCGACGCCTCAGGCCGTTCTGACCGAGTCGGCGGTGGACGCCAATGCAACCCCGGTCTACGACGCCCGGAACCACTCGCTGGTGCTCTTTGATCGCGGCGATGAGATTGTCGTCCAGGCCGGCCCCGAGGGCATCCGTTTCCTGCTCGTCTCCGGCAAGCCGCTGGAGGAGCCGGTGGCCTGGTACGGACCGATTGTGATGAATACCGAGGAGGAACTGCGCCAGGCCATGGGCGAGTTGCACAACGGCAGCTTCATCCGGCACAAGTGAGGCTAGAGCAACTCGCCTGACAGCATCCGCTCGGGCGTCAATCCGCGCTCACGCAGCACGCGCAGGCTCAGCGCGTCGTGGCGCTTGGCCAGCCGTTTGCCGTTCGAGTCCGCCACCAGCCGGCAGTGGAACCAGGCTGGATTCGCGAAGCCCAGCGCGCGGTTGAGCAGAATCTGCCGCGCCGTGGACTTGAGCAGGTCCTCGCCGCGCACGACCTCGGTGATCTTCATAGCCGCGTCGTCGGCCACGCAGGCCAACTGGTAACTCGGAATGCCGTCGCGCCGCCAGACGACGAAATCGCCAAAGTCGCGACCCGCGATAAAGCGCTGGAGCCCGAGATTCAAATCGACAAACTCGATAGCTTCGCCGTCGGGAACGCGGAAGCGCCAGTTGTAGCTGCCCGGCTCCTCCATCCCGTTTGCAAAAGAGACCTGCGCCGGATGGGCGGAAACCTGCGCCGGATAGTCGGGATTCTGAGCCGGATGGGAGGGAACATCTCCGTGCCCCATCCATTTCGCGTATTTTGCGAAATGGGTGGGAAACCTTGAGCCCCAATCGGATTCGTTCCGGCACGTTCCCGGATAAACCGGCTCGTCGTCCAGTGGCTCCTGCGCATCGCCTTCATGCGGCGCGCTGAGCGCGGCCTCCAGGTCCCGGCGCGAGCAACGGCAGGGATAAATGAATCCGCCCAGCAGCAGCTTGCGCCATGCAGCCAGATAGATTGCCCGCCGTTCGCTCTGCGCGTAGGGCGCATAAGGCCCACTCAAATCCGGCCCTTCCTGCCAGCGAATTCCCAGCCAGCGCAGGTCTTCGAGCGAGGCTTCGGCATAGACGGCGCGGCTGCGGTCGGGGTCCAGGTCTTCCATGCGCATCACCAGCACGCCGCCGGCCTCGCGCGTCCGTTCATAGGCCGTCCAAAAGGTGCGCGCGTGGCCCACGTGCAGATAGCCGGTGGGCGAAGGCGCAAGCCGCCCGCGATAACTCGACGCCGGCGATGGAGAACCGCTGCTCATCCTGGCTATCAGTTTACTCATTTATGGGTCGAATTCCCGAATGCGCTTCCGCCGTTCCCGCAAAGCCGCTTGCCGCAATTTCGCATCTCAGTTCACGCGAAGGGCTGTTCTCACCAATCGAAGACTGGCTTGGTGACGATGAGCTGACTTGCAGGGACCGGCGTCGCCTCCCGCCAACTCAGCGCTGGCCGCAAGAGCCAGAACGCCAACAGGTCATCAAAGGGTAGACCCCGGGTCATTCGCCGCCAAGATATCCGAAAAAGGGTGTACCTCAAACTTCGTACTCTTGGGAAGCACGCGGATGCAGCCTGGGTCAAAAACCGCCACTACTTCTTCGCTGTGTTCAAAAAACCTAATGGCCTTTATCCCGTTGGTGAGGAAGTAACGAGCGATCTCCTTGTTTTTCTGGTTGTCCCCCGAAACAGGATTTCTGCCGAATCGAACTCTTGTCGATGAACCATCAGTTCCGATGTGCTGTATTCCGCTTCTAAGCCCGACCTCATCCTGAGGAACGTTCTTGTTTAGATAATTCAAGAGTTCCTGCTCAGTTTTTCCATTCGGCGCGCGTTCCGAGGGGAAGCAACTCATCACCTCATCGGTCTGAAGTGCCAACACACACGCAATCATCTTGGTGCTTCTTAGACCCTTCACTAAAATTTCCCGATCAATTGGCCCTAGCAGGTCACCGAGAAGATCATCCAGATCCCATTTCTTACGGGCGAGGTAGACCGCGGTTCCATACATGGAACGCTTGATCTTCTCAGGGTTCCAACCAGTCGAGCAGATTTCTGACTTAACCTCTGTCGTATGAAACCAGATCCTTCTAAAGGCGGCTGGCGTCATCAAGATGTCCTCGGCCATCGAAGAATCATAGAGTTTTATGGGGCATGGAAAAGTCATAACAATCCTTTCAACGTAAGCGTTCGGTTCTCGCCGTACGTCACTCTCCGCGCCCAAACGCTGGAGGAAGCTCGGACGGGTATCGACAAGGGCGGTGACCAAGTGCGGAGCACCGGTGATTGCCGCCTTGGCTTATTGTGCCGAGACGTCGAAGTTTTCGACCATCATCCCGGTCTGGACTGAACGTACCTTATGGGACTGAGTTACCACCACTGAAGTGCCGGGGCAAATGCTTAGCGGGACCGCAGCCGGATGGCCGGTTTTGTTGGGGATATCTAAGACTATCCGTTCTTCGATCGGCGAGAGGGCGAAAGTGGCCGGCGCGGCGCGAAAGTCTCCTAAGATATATCCGATCGGCATATTCGGATCTCCGGGTTGGGCCGGTGCCAATTCACACGGTCCTCTGGTCATGTGGGCGTCGACCTGAGTCGGCGGCGGCTCATGGAAAGGAAAATGGCAGGTCATTCCCATGACGCGCAACATGCCTTCTCGGTGGTTGTCGACCGCCGAACAGAAACCGAGGCCGGAAATGGAGACTTCGTGTTTGGGCAAAGGGAATTGCCAGGTTTGCCCGACCTGGGACTGGGTGAGAGCCAAGTCGAGATGTAAGGCGAGCGGGGACGATTTGATCCTCTCGTAAGCGGCGCGCGGAACGAGGAACTGGAGGGTTTTGTAGTAGAGCCGAGTGGGATCGTCGGGTTTGTCGAAGGCATCCACTCCTTTCTGCCAATCGAGTTTGACCGGAGCGCCTTTTGCAGGGGTCAGGACAGGCCGAAAGGCATCGAGATGCCAACTGTCGCCAGGCATAACTCCCACGGCCCTCACGTTGACTTTGACCAAGGCCCATTTGTTCTCGTCGAAATTGATGAACCTGGAGTTGCCGGAGTACGACAGGGAGCACTTACTGGTACAGTTCTCCAGGTCGCCTAAGTCGATGGCCTTGTGCCGTTTCTTCTTGTTGAATTTTGAGACGTTGCCAGGGTCGAGCGCGGGCTCAGCGCATTGAATGGCGCAGGCTTTTTTGTCTTCCGGCTCGGAGGAGACAAACCGTATCGCGGTGAGGTCTGAGGGCGCGGCGGGCGGAAAGGAGCGGTTCATCCACAGGCTGAGATTGGAGAGATAAGCAGCGAGCGCGAAAAAAAGGGGCGTACTCCCGAGCAAGACACGCGCCAGGAGAGTGCGCCTTGTTGCGTACTGCAGCGCGACCGCCGCGGCCAGGACCAGAAGGGCAACGGCGATTGAAACAGCTCCGCCCCAGGGAATGCGCGTGTACGGAGTGGGCAGCTTGCCAAAGTGCCATAGGGAGGTCCAGACGACCCATGCAGCCACCACGGTGGAGGCGGTGAGCGCACACAAAGCCGCAAACGCCATCTGCACCAGGTTCGAGGTCACGGCAGCCACGGCAAATAGAGAGAGGACAACCAGAGAGAAGAGCATCAGCCGGTAGAGGATGTTGGGGATATAGGAGAGAGGATTGAATCCGGCCTGCAATAGACCGGCAATCTGCATCAGCAGAAAAGGAAGATAGATGAACAGCGTCACAAAGAGGAGCTTGGCGGCCAGCAGCTTGGGCCACTCGCAGGTTGGCGTGGTCCGAGGTTGCTTGCCGTCTGCGGAAGCTTCGCCTTGGACCAGGCGCGCAATGACGAGGCCCCACCCGAGGAGAACAAGAAGCTTGAACCATGCGGTGATGGTCTGGTATGCCCTTGGATCGGAGAAAGACGCTCTGAGCCAGCTCCCGGGTGTGACCAATGCAAGTATTGCAACAGTAACGATGGAAACAAGAGTCTCGATCCACAACCGCCGCATATCCTTCAAGAGAATGAGCAGGATTTGATTCATAACATCGCCTTTCGTATGTTGCGATTTGCCTGCGCCAGGCGAGTGCAGCTGCGCTCGCTCCAGGCTACCACGAGAAAGATAGCGCCTTGGCCTGCTGCAGGGTTTCAGCGGTATTCTGGACCGCATTGACGGGGCATTTCGGGTCCGATTCGACCGGCTGTATGCTTGGCTTTGGACACAATTCTACTCGCTCCCAAGTGTCCATCTGTAAAACAACTGGACACTTGAGATCAGGCGAGATCTCTCTGAGACGCGGCGAGGTTCCAGGGCAACAGATCGTGGATGCGGTTGATCGGCGGGTGGCCCCGGTCCCTAGCTGTTGGGGACCGGGGTGACACGAAAGCTCAGTTGAAACGATATTACGCCCCAAAAATGGTATGTCACCGCGCAAGATTCTCAATTGACGCCAAATCGCCGATTCACTCAGCGAGTATCTGTCCATCTGCCAGGGCTGGATTTTGCCGTCAGTCAAAACATCTCCGGAATGGTGTGGAAGGCGATGCGCGTGGGCGCGGCCTTGAAGGCGGTCAGCATGGTCGCGGGGGCCAGCGTGCTCAGGCCGTACTTGTTGTTGATCGCGTCCATCGCGGCCACGAGGCTCGCGCGGTGCTGCTCCTGCTCCGATCCGTCAAAGAGGTTCAGCGAATGCAGAGTTCCGGGCACCAGGCCGTTCAGATGCACGCCGATGAAGTACGGGCGGTCGTACTGCGCTCCGGTGGGCCGCGAAGCCCACAAACGGCTCAGCGCGGCAATCAGCGTCAGATTGTCCTGGCACTCGCTCAGCCGCACTTCGCTCTTCCATCCCCGCGTGGGAACGCCGAAACTGCTCACCGGCTTCTTTTCACTGCGTGGCACCGCAAAGCCGATGGCCAGGCCAATGCTGCTGGCCCATAAATCGCTCGCGCGCAGCCGCATCGCCGCCTTGTGCAGCAGCTTGTGCGCTACCGCCCAGGCCTTCTCCGGCGTGCGCATCTCCGGGGCGAGCACGTGCTGGTGGCTCATCGACTTCAGGTGCTCAACCTCGTCCATGTCGAAGTCCTCGCCATGCAGCCAGTGCCACAGCCGCTCGCCCAGAACCGATCCCCACACCTGCCCGGAGTTGTCGCAATCGAGCGCCAGCAGATCGTCCATGGTGCGGATGCCCTTCGCGTTCAGCCGCTTCTCCATGCGCGCGCCAATGCCCGGCAGGTCGCGCAGCGCCAGTTGCCGCAACGCTCCAGGCAAAATGTCCGGAGTCAGCGCCACCAGCCCATCGGGCTTCTCCATGTCGCTGGCGATCTTGGCGAGATACCGATTCGTAGCCAGACCGACCGAGCTGCGGATCATCGGGCCAACGCGCTCCAGAATGCGCTCCTTCACCTGGCGGCCCAGCTTCATCGCCGCCAGCAGCGGCCGTTCCCGGCCTATCAGCCGGCAGGCCATCTCGTCCACCGAGAGCACCGCCGTCACCGGCAGGCAACTCTCCACGGCCTTGACGATGCGGTGATGGTACGCGACATACAGCTCGTGCCGCGCCTCCACCAGCACCAGGCCGGGGCACATCCGCTTGGCATCGGCCACCATGGTTCCGGTCTTCACGCCAAAGGCTTTGGCCTCGTAACTGGCGGCAATGCAACAGGTTGTGTCGGCCATCATGGGCACAATGCCCACCGGGCGGCCGCGCAGCTCGGGGCGCGCATCCTGCTCCACCGAGGCAAAGAAGGAGTTCATATCGACGAAGAGCCAGTTCAGCAGCGGACCGCTCTGGGGGCGGTCTTCCGGCTGTCGCGGAGCAGGCGCGGCCTCTGGCCCATCGGTTTGAAGCTCATCCAGCCGCTTCCCGGCAGCAAGGGCCGGCGTCGAATTGGGACCGATGACCATCCTGCCCCTATCTTCGCCTTTTCTTCTCTTACAATCAAGAGGGAGCTGTGTAAATCGCCGATAAAACCCTTGACGCGCGAGGATTCCGCCTAAAAAATAATCAGAATATGTGAGCCGAAGAGTCCATTCAACGTCAAACGTTTTAGGATATCTTGTTCTTGGGGTATGACGATGGATAGCCTGATTCATTGGTTCACGGTCGACGGAAACGCCATCGCCGTTCTGGTCACAATGGGCATAGCCGTGCTGCTGGTCTGCTGCCTGGAGTGCTCCGACTGCCCCAGCCGCGACAAAGACGACATCTTCCGCCACCACGCGCTCTAGCTGGTCGTGAGCTTGATTTCCGTCAGTTCATGCGAACGGTATGGCTGTGCGACCAAAAGGGCCACGCACTCATTGCACCGGCGGCTTCAAGTACTCCTCAAAGTGCGCCAGAATGCGGTTGTACAGATGCGTGCGCACATCCGCGCCGGCAATCGAGTGCGTCTTGCGCGGATAGAGTTGCAGGTCGTAAGGGATCTCCGCCTCAATCAGCTTCTGCACAAATTGTACGGAATTTTCCATATGCACATTGTCGTCGCCGGTTCCATGCGCCAGCAGCAGCCGTCCCTTCAGGCGAGCCGCCGAGTTGACCACCGAAAAATCCTTGTAACCTGAGGCAAACTCCGACGGCTGGCTCATATAGCGCTCGGTATAGATCGAGTCATAGTTGCGCCAGTCGGTCACCGGCGCCACCGCAACCCCGGCGCGGAAGCGCTCCGAGTGCGTCATGGCATAGAGCGTGAAGGTCCCGCCCCAGCTCCATCCCCACCAGCCCAGCCGCTTGGGGTCCAGTTGCGCGTGCTGCGCCAGCGCCGCGCCCACCACGGTCAGTTGATCCTCCAACTGTACCGGGCCGAAGTCATGATAAGCGGCCTGAGCAAAGGCGCGTCCCCGTCCGCCCATGCCACGATTGTCAGTGTGCAGCACCGCAAAACCGTGCTCAGCCAGCAACTCGTCGAAGAGCAGGCTGTCGTGCCAGCGGTTGACGACCGTCGGCGCGCCCGGCCCGCCGTAGGGATTCACAATCAGTGGCACGCTCGCCGGAGTGGTTGCGCCCTGGGGCAGCAGCAGCGTGGCGTAGAGAGTTGTCCCGTCGTGGGCCTTGACCGTGAGCTGTTCCGGCACGCGCAAATGGTAAGGCTCCAGCGCCCGCGTTGCCCAGATCACGCCGCACTTGCCCGCCTCCGTGCACAGCCGCACCGTCGGCGGCTCCATGCGCGCCGATTGCTTGTCCACAAACGCACCGCCAACGGGCGCAAAATTGCCTTCATGCCAGCCCGCGCCCGCGCTCAACTGCTTCCGTTCGCCCGCGAAGTTGACCTGCCACAGTTGCTGATCGAGCGGACTGCCTTCGTTCGAGCCATAGTCCACCAGCTTGCCCGTGGTGTCCACGCGCAAAACCTCGCCCACATCGAAGCCGCCCTGCGTCAGTTGCCGCTCCAGTCTGGCTGTGGCGTGGGCCGGATCGGCCTGGTCATAGCTGTAAAGGTAAAGGTGATTGTGCCCGTCGCTCCAATTCGTCAGCACAATCGCCCCGTTGCCCACCGCAACATTGTATTTATCATCGAAAAACTTGTCGTCGGCGAGTTGCAGCACCGCGTGCGCCTGACCCGTCGCGGCGTCGGCAAAGTAGAGGTCGCGATGCTTCTGGTCGCGGGTCAGCGTCTCCACCCACAGCGTCTGCGCGTCCACCCAGCCGAAGCGCGGAATATAGTCCTGCCCGGCGCGAATCGGCAAACTCACCCACACCGTATTTCCCCCGCTCGCGCTCACCACACCCACGCGGACAGATGGGTTGGCGTCGCCCGGCTGCGGATAGCGCTGCTCCTCCACCGTTGCGTGGGTGGGAATCCAGTCGGTGATGGGATACTCCGGCACGCTGGCCTCGTTCATCTCCAAATAGGCCAGCCGCTTCGAGTCCGGCGACCAGAATTGATTGCTGCGCGCCTCCAGCTCTTCCAGGTAAATCCAATCCACTTCGCCGTTAAGCGTGGCTGGGTTGGGCGCGGGAGCCACCATCGTCATCGGCATTCCCGGCTCATCGAGCCGCACCACCGCCAGCCCATGCTCGCGCACAAACGAGATCGATTTGCCGTCCGGCGAAAACTTGGGATCGTTGCCCGAGGCCGCCCCGGTCGAGCCAACCTCCACGCTCGCGCCTTTGCGCAGGTCGTAGAGCCACAGGTGGCCCTTCGCGTCGAAGAGCAGGCGCGCCGAGTCCGGCGCCCACACGTAGGGCGCCATCCCGTAGCGGTCGCGATGGTCGCGGTCCGTCTCGGTCTCCTTCGCCCCGTCGAAGGCAGCCAGCTTGGCGTGATCCACCACCACCCGCGCCTTATCCGAGCCGGGATCCATCTCCATCAGCTCTTCACTGTCCATGTAAATCAGGTGCTTGCCGTTCGGCGACCAGGCCAGATCCTCCGGCGGATTCCCGATCAGCGCTCCATGCGCATAGATCGCCTCCACCGTCAGAGGCTTCGCCGGCGCCTGGCCGGTGAGGGAAAGAGATGCAAAAGGAATGGCAGCCAGGCCAAAGAGCAACAGAGCGTTAGTGCGGGTCAAAATGAATTCCTCCGGGAGCGGAGCGCGGCATCGCGACCCATCCGCGTGTTTCCAGGGTGCGGAGCCATATCACCGCAGTGTAAACCACCGCGCCTGTACGCCTTTCCTGGTCGTTAACGGACAGCGCGCGGCGAAAGCGGACACCCAATCCGCTTGCGCGCAGCCAATTGCGGCAACTGGCCGCCCGATTTTGTCCTGTGCGGATGGCAAAGAATAAAAAAAACAGAAAACGCTTGACATAGTCTATACTGTTATAGTTAACTATAACAGTGATGTGTTGGACGGGGTTCCTTGGCGGCTGCTTACAATTGAGTACGCCAGCGAATAGCCCTGGTCCGAGAGCTAACAGGAAATGAACTCAAAAGGAGAATGAGAGATGAAGTTTTTTCGAATCGCGCTGTCCATTGGACTGATTTCGCTTTCCAGCCTTGCGTTCGCGCAGTCCACGGCGACGCCTATTGCCCCAACCGAAGCCCA
>Ga0302140_10001914_pt1 | contig 27239 bp, 11 predicted proteins | sample I_Bog_E1_1_FD_202095 | JGI IMG/M metagenome (GOLD analysis project Ga0302140, IMG submission 202095) | Peat permafrost microbial communities from Stordalen Mire near Abisko, Sweden - I_Bog_E1_1 | ecosystem: Environmental > Terrestrial > Soil > Wetlands > Peat | place: Sweden: Abisko, Stordalen... | reverse complement strand
CCGAGAAGGGCCGAGAGGTACGGGTTCATTTGCAGAATCCGTCGGATGGTCTCGCATTTCAGCTTTCAGCGGCGGTGCGCACCAGCAAGGGGGAATTGGTTGCACCGGTGTTATGGTCTGACAACTGGATAGAACTAATGCCAGGAGAGTCGACAACTCTTGTAGCGATTCTTCCTGCGGATGCCCCTGCCAAACCGGTAGTGGAAGTCGCTGGGTGGAACGTTAGGCGCGAAGAGATCTCACCAACTATCGCTCCCTAAGGATACAGATGCAATCCATGCGGGAAGAAATCTCGATTGGTCAGCCGACTAGCCTTAAGCGGAGTCTTCGCTTCTGGGATCTGATCCTTTACGGGATCATTCTCATCCAGCCTACGGCTCCGATGCCAAGTTATGGCGTGATCTCGGCAGAGGCGCATGGTCACGTTGTCACTGCGATTTTGCTGGCGATGGTCGCCATGCTTTTTACTTCTGTGAGCTACGGGCGGATGGCGAGGGCCTATCCTCACGGAGGATCTGCATTTTTGTATGTGGGTAAGGAGATCCATGCCAGCCTGGGGTATCTGACGGGCTGGTGCATGGTGATGGACTACATTCTGAATCCACTGATCTGTACTATCTGGTGCAGTAAGGCTGCAATCAATTTCTTACCAGAGATTCCGTATGTAGTTTGGGTTTGCCTGTTTGCCGCACTTTTCACCCTTCTAAATTGCAACGGTATGGAGACGTCAGCCAAGATCAATGCAGGCATGGCACTGGTGCTCGGTATCGTCATAGTGCTGGTTCTCGTCGCGGCGATCCGATATCTCTTTCACCTGCCGACCTACCCGGCAGGTTTCCTTACGCATCCGTTTTACGATCCAACAACTTTCACCTCATCGGGATTGTTGAGAGGGACGTCCATCGCTGTTCTGACATATATCGGATTTGATGGTATTTCTACATTGTCAGATGAGGCTAAAGATCCGTCTCGCAATGTTCCCCGCGCTATTGTTTGGACATGCATTGTTACGGGGATTCTTGCCAGTATCGAGGTATACGTTGGTCAACTGGCGTGGCCTCAATCAAAGCCATTCCCCGATATTGATACTGCCTACGTATATATTTCGGGTCGCGTGGGAGGACCGCTTCTGTTCACCATTGTGAATGGAGCTTTGCTGCTGGCCACGATCGGTTCAGGCATGGCCTCTCAACTTGGAGCAGCCCGCCTTATGCTTGCAATGGGGCAGGACGGCGCTTTGCCAAAGAAGTTCTTTGGTGCGGTGCATCCCAAGAATAGGATTCCTCGTAACAATGTCCTTCTTATAGGCGCGATCTGCCTGGTGGGAGCTTTGTGCTTCAGCTATCAACTGGGTACAGAACTCTTGAACTACGGCGCGCTTCTGGCTTTCATGGGAGTCAATGTGGCGGCCATTCTTCATGCATGGAGGCAGGGAAGACTCACCCACTGGCTTGCAATCCTGCTTGGAGTTTGTGGCTTTGCGACATGCTTCTTCCTGTGGATGAATCTGGGGCATCTGGCGCGCGTGGTGGGAACGGTATGGGCTCTCGCCGGCATCGGTTTATGGCTGCTACGCCGACGATACACAAAGCTGCCTGAAACTGGCCTGCCTGCCGAGTAGTTGTAGTGCATGTGCGTGAGACTGGGCAGGCAGCATCTTTCGCGATACGCGGGACTGGCGGTCTTCTGCGAGCCGCATTTCCAACTTGCGCGGGCTTTGGCTTGCTCATCTTCTTTCGCTGCGTTGAAACCCTCTTCATCCAGGACAATCCCTGCGTCTCTGCACCGATGGTCACTACAAAGGCCAGGGCCGTGATCGGACGGGTCTTGATCGTACGGCCCGAACCCTGAGCCGAGGGGCATGGAGATAAAGCTGACCATCGCTGTAAGAGTAAGACTTGAATCGCGACATATTCTCTTGTCGCCCAATCCCACTGTGGAGATCAAGTGCCTTCCAGAGTTCTCACGCAGCCACTTTAGCCCCTAAGGTCTACTTTCGCCACAGCTCAATGCCTATCCCATTTGCGCTCTGAAAAAGAAAACATTTCGCCAAACCGCATGTCAGCAGCTTGCAGGTAATTCACTCCAGAAAGCGCACAATAGAGCAGGAGTCGCATCTCTCAAACGCAAAGCCAGACTGGACCTTAACCCGAAAAATCCCCTTCTAGCAATCTCTACCCTGACACTATGCAGATACCAGACGCTAAATCCATACGGAAGACAGGCAAGAGCAAAATGACAAAAGACTGTCAAAATACGTCACAAAAGCGAGTCAAATTGTCCCATAATGACACTCTTATTTTCAGAAATAAGCCCGCAAGCCATTTATTTACAACATGTTATGGCCGCTGCGAGCAAAGAAATGCCCCCCTCCCCCCCCCTTTTTTGGGGTTTACCTCCCAAATTCGCCTCAGAATCCGTCGCCAGGTAAATAGAAAATGCCCTTCGGAGAGAGGCTTTCTGTTTGCGTACGCCACAAAATATCAGTGGACAAAAAAAACATTTTTCGAACAGCCATCTGATATCAGATTTAGTAGTGCTGTGACACATGCCACAGATATGCTTGGCGGACATCCGTTACTTTATCGTTGAAGGAAATTACTTTTAAACGTTGGATTATAGATTGGGATGAAACTACGGCTTTTCGCTCTGTCCAAAATGGGATGGCGTCCTACCTGTTGACACGAGTAAGGGTCGGATTGCACACTGATATGGAGTTCACCTACAGAGATGGAGGTTCACATTGCGAGACACACCCCCGCAGGGCACATACAAGGTTCAAGCGCTTGATCGAGCTTTTGCTGTATTGGATTTACTTGGGGAGAGTGATGTTCCTCTGGGGCTTGCCCAGGTTGCCTCTTCGCTTAGTTTGCACAAGAGCACCGCTCATCGTTTCCTCATGGTGCTGGAGCGGCATCACATGGTCGAACGAACCGTCAATGGAAAGTTCCGGCTTGGTTTACGCCTTTTTGACTTCGGTAATCGTGCAATCGAGCAGTATGATCTACGCGACCGTGCCCAGCCACACCTCCGCAAACTGGTCAACGAAACGGAAGAAACCGCACATCTCTGCATTCTGGAACAGGCGCACGTAATTTATCTGGACAAGATTGAACCCGCAAGATCGGTCAGAATGATCACCCGTGTGGGTGCGAGCAATCCAGTTCACTGCACTTCAGTAGGCAAAGCAATCCTCGCATTCTTACCAGAGGAGCGGATCGCAGAAGTGATTCGTCGCACACGTTTCGAACGCTTTACACACCGTACGATTGCGTCTCCTGAGGCTCTTCGAACGGAGATAGAAAAGACCAAGCGCCGCGGTTATGCCGTCGATGATGAAGAGTTAGAAGAAGGACTTCGTTGCATAGCGGTTCCGGTTCTCGATGCTCAGCGCCAACCCGTTGCAGCAGTCAGTATTTCAGGGCCGTCCTTTCGCGTGACTGCTCAGAAGTTGCCTTCCATTGCGAATAACCTCTTGCAGTGTGTGCGTGGAATCTCGATGGATATGGGGTTCGTTTCTGCGATGCGGAGCTCGCGCGTAAGCTGAAGTTATGCAAGGGATTTCCACTTCTGGACAGTTTTACCTGAGGCTGTCCTTCTGGTACACTCGAAGAGTTGCAGCCAGTGAGATCGTAAGGTCAAGCTTGGGGACGTAGCTCAGTTGGTTAGAGCGCTGCCCTGTCACGGCAGAGGTCGCGGGTTCGAGCCCCGTCGTCCCCGCCATAAACCAAAGAAAATGAATGGTTTATGGCATAGTGACAAAAGAATTTGAAGCCCGCGAGGGTGGTCAAGGGTGCTGAACGATTTCAGCACCTTTTTGCTGCCCGGAAGCATGGGCTGCTCCTGACGCGAGGGTGCTGAGCTTTGGGTCTTTCCGGCCCGAACACCATCTCCATGACTTTATTGTTGGCATCGCGCTTGTTCGCGGAGATCGCTCGCGTGTGAACTATTCAACATCTTTTACGGCATGGAGCCGCACGCGATGGGTGCGCGATGGCTTCGCCTATGGAGGGCAACGCCGGCGGGGCTTCCAGGAGCAGTACGGCGTCCTCGAAACCATCGAAAAGGTGGAAGAGGCAGACAACGCCTGTTCGAGGCCAACCAAAAAGACGGTCCGGGTTCTACAGAAACCCGGAGCCTCGCCGCTGCTCTTTGCAAGTTCCTGATGGCCACGACGGCGTTTCTGTCGCTTGAGGACATCTCTGACAATCTCCCCGTGTTGGACGAGAGCGTCATTTCGGTGTATGTGGACCCGGCGCTGCAGCAGGCTTACGAACAGCTTGAAGAAGATATTCGATCCGCGATGAAAGCGCATCGCGGCAACAAGAGCCTGATGAGCATCCTGCTCAACATGCTCCTGCTCTATCGCTACCATCCCTACGACTTCGATGGGATTTGGGAGCGAGCCTTCGATCCTCAAACGAAGGAGTATGTGAAGTTCCTGGTGACGGAGCCGGAGAACCTCATCCGTGAGGCTCTCTACGCAAAGAAGCGCGCGCTGATCGCCAAAGTCAAAGAGGAGCTGCGGCAGGGAAGGCGTTGCCAGGTCGATGCCACCTATGCGGGCGAGAAAGACATTACGTTGCGGTTGGAGGCTGTGCTGCGGCAAGAGGTCGTCCGCGTCGCCGTTCTGCGCTCATCCGTGGCCACCGATAAACGAGAGGATTGGTACGACCGGCAGTTGAAGGCGGCGTTGATGGGGTGACCTTTGCTCACTTCGAGGGAGTAATCTCGAGTCGATGAGTAACTCGGCGATTTGGCACTATCCGGGAGCATTCTTCACGGGAAGCCCGCTTATCGAAAGTCGGCACTCGGATGTTCTCGAGTGCCGGAAACATGCCCATGCGCTCCTTGAGTGCGTTGAGGAGTCATCGAAGACAATCAGAAATCAGGACCGCGCTTCTCGCTAGCTTGCGAGAACCAAAGAAAAGACGACTGACCATCACTATGGCCCCCGGTTGCCTTCGGGTATGCTGGATTGCACCGTCCGAAACTTGTCGTTATGCGGAGAAAACTATGAAGAAACCTTTGTTGTCCGCTCTTACTATCGGTCTCTGCTTTCAAGCCTACGCTGCATCTGTAATCACAACACGTTTGAACGATCCTAAGGCTGTTTATGTCGATGCGCCCAGGGCCGATGCAGATAGTTCTGCTGTACTACAGCTAGCCATCGATAAGGCGACGGCCACTGGGCGGGAGGGAATTGTCTTTGTCTCCGCAGGACGGTACATGCTTACGCATACTCTTTTCTTGTGGCCAGGCGTGCGACTCATCGGTTACGGGATTGAGCGGCCCGTCTTCGCATTGCGGCCTGATACACCGGGATTTCAGAAGGGGATAGGCGTGATGGTCACCTTTGCCGGCCTTGGGCCCGGTGAGTCTTCGCGAGTTGGCCGGATACCCTTTCCGCCGCCCGGTTCTGTTCCTCCGAACGACCGTGTCGCAGACGCTAATCCCAATACGTTTTATTCGGCGATGACCAATATTGACTTCGAAATCGGGGAAGGGAATCCTGCAGCGGTAGCTGTCCGCTTCCATGTAGCGCAGCATTCGTTTCTCAGTCATATGAACTTTCGTATTGGCTCCGGCCTTGCAGCGCTTTATCAAGTCGGCAACGAAGCTGAAGATCTGCATTTCTATGGCGGCCGTTACGGTATTCTCACGGAAAACACCTCGCCTGCATGGCAATTCACGTTGCTTGATTCCACCTTCGAAAACCAGCGTGAATCCGCAATCCGCGAACATGAGGCGGGGGTAACGCTGGTTCGCGACACGTTTCTTCAGGTTCCAAAGGCCATTGATATCGACGACGGCTATCCCGATCAATTGTGGGTCAAAGACTGCCGGTTTGAACACATCCGGGACGCAGTTGTCACCATCAGTAAAGAGCAGAGCCCTCTTACCGAGGTGGGCTTTGAAGATGCGATTCTGCGCAACGCGCCGACCTTTGCGAGGCTACGAGAGAGCGGTAAGGTCATTGCAGGCAAGGGCGAGCTTTACCAGGTAAAGAGCTTCAGTTATGGCTTAATCCTTCCTGGCGAGGGCCAGATGGGGGTGATAGGCTCGCAATTTGAGGCCTCGTCTATTTCTCCAGAGCCTGCCGCACTTGTACCTGCTATTCGTTCGCTCCCGCAAAGCGACGGTTGGGTCAATGTACGCACGCTAGGCGTGAAAGGAGATGGCATCAGTGATGACACTGCGGCCATCCAGCAGGCCATCGATACGCATGGAGTGCTGTACTTTCCGAGCGGCCATTATGTCGTTCGCAACACTCTGAGGCTCAAATCCGATACGGTTCTCATCGGCCTTCATCCCACGCTTACACAAATAGACTTGCTCGACGAAACTCCTGCGTACCAGGGTGTAGGAGCGCCCGTCCCCTTGATTCTGGCCCCATCAGGCGGCACTAATATCCTGAGTGGAATCGGCTTGTTTACAGGCGGTATCAATCCGCGAGCTGTTGCGGTGCTCTGGAAGGCCGGTGAGCAGTCACTCATCGATGATGTACGTTTCCTAGGTGGCCATGGCAGCGGCACCAATCCCTATAACAACAACCACACCGCAGACTCCGACCTGCATAAACGATGGGACAGCCAGTATCCAAGCCTGTGGATCTCCGAAGGTGGCGGCGGTACCTTCGCCGATATCTGGACGCCTAACACCTTCGCGCAGGCGGGCTTTCTCGTGTCGAACACGAAAACTCCGGGGCACGTTTATGAGCTCTCCAACGAGCACCACGTACGTAACGAAATAAAATTTGATCATGTTGAGAACTGGGACATAAACGCTCCGCAGACCGAGGAGGAAGCGGGTGAAAGCCCCGAGTCACTCTCGCTTGAAATTGATTTCTCTCGCAATCTCACCTTCGCCAACTATCACGCCTATCGTGTCACGCGGTCCCGCGCGCCATTCGCTGCAGCTGTCCGTATCTACAATTCATCGGACATTCACTTTCGCAATGTTCATGTGAATGCGGAGAGCGGCTACGGCATCTGCGACGACAACGGCTGTGGCACCTTTCTTCGCCTGAGCAAATTCCCTTACGAAAACGCTATCGAAGACGTAACGCATCACCTCGAGGTACGTGAGCGAGAGTTTGCTATGTTGGATGTTTCCACTGATCCTCCATCGCCCGCGCCGCCTGACTCGTCCGCAGTCCTGGCTCCCGGTGCGACGGTGAAGAGATTGGAAGGTGGCTTTTTCTCTATATCAGGCGCAGCCGTTGACGCGGCAGGCAAGCTCTACTTCGTAGATCATCATGATCAGCGCATCTATTCGTGGTCGGAGAAGGAGGGTCTAGGGATCGAGAGCGACAATGCACTCGATCCAGTCAATCTTGCTTTCGACAAGTCGGGTAATCTGCTAGTCCTTTCCTCTGCCGGTCCGGAGAGTACGGTATACAGCTTTCTGCCGCGCGGTTCTGTGGAAAAGCTTTCCGTCGTGACGCCCCAACCATCTCAGCCCCGCGCGAAGGCTTCTGTCATTCTCCCTGCAAGCTGGTGGAATAACGGCGAGTTCAAGGACCAGCTCGATACCAACACTATGAGGTTTACGACGCTTGCTGAAATGTTTGCAGCCGATGTGACCACTCCGAAAGCGCGCCAGTATGCTTCGCCGGATGGCAGTATCTTTCTGCCCGCGGGGCGCGTTTTCCAGCAGGGGCCAGCCAACGACACATCCGGCTGGCGCTTCAGCGATAACCTCGATACCTATGGTCTTCTTGCCGCAGAGCCGGGCCAGTATGTCTATGTCGCCAGTGCGTCGGAGGACCTAACTTACAGAGCCAAGGTGAAGTCTGATGGCTCGCTTACAGAGCTAACGCCATTTGCGCAGCGTGGCGGAGAGTCTGTGGCCACTGACGGCAAAGGAAACGTTTATGTTGCCAATGGTGAGATCTTTGTATATTCGCCGGAAGGCAATCAGATTGCAGAGATCGATACTCCTGAGCGTCCACTACAGTTAATTTTTGGTGGACCAGATCGAAAGACGCTCTTCATCCTCGCGCATCATGCTCTTTTAGCTGTACAAGTGCAGTAACCTTCTTGCGCGGAGAAATGACCGGATATCGATTCCATGAGTGCATTGACGAGTTTGCGTCAACTGAGAGACGAACCGGCACTGACGGTAAGAGCGTATTTCAGGAGGTACTCTACCTAAGCCGTGAAGCCGAATGTCTGACTTGGGGAACCGAACGGAACCTCATTGCCTCAATGCCCGTGAGGATCAGATCGATCCCGGTAAGAAAATCGGTCCGGTCATCGTGATTTCGTATCTGTCCGGCCACGCTCCTTGCAAACGGATACTCCTTCGCATCCAGTTTTGACCATGCAATCGACACCTCTTCGAGAAATTCTGCTCGATCGAGGTTTTGCTCTCTGGCGAGTTGCCGGTTCGCGGCATTCTGGCGGCTGACGCCGAGGATGAAGGCCATTAAAGTGCCTACGACCGTCCGCTGCTGCTCCTTTGGTACAAGGAGTGTGCGAATTTGCTGGCCGATGCGTTCGAGAATGCGCAAGGCGGGCGACGATCCGTGAGCGCTTGTGAGCGCCGAGCCGATCCACGGATGCACCTCGATCATTTCAAATAAGCCAAGCGCGATCGCCCGAATCGTTCCCTCCGGCATTGTGTCGACGATCTCGTTCATTGTTCGCGCAACCACGGCGTCGCAAGCTGCAGTAAGTAGATCGCTCTTATTGGCGATATGCCAGTAAATAGCACCAGGGCCGGTAGCAAGCCGCTCGGAGAGTGCGCGGAAAGTGAGACCCTCTTCGCCGCCATAATCCAGCAGCGCGATGGATGCCTCTATGATGTTCTCGCGTGAAAGAGATTCATCCCGTCGTTGCATATCCCATCGAGTTTTCACCATGCCCTATATTGACACCAATGGAACGGCGTTCCAGAATAAATGGAACGCCGTTCCATCCACACCGCGTTGTACGCAACGTCTGGAGTCTATGTGTGAGTCCTATCGAAAAAAAGAAGATCGCCATTGTCGGCGGTGGGCCAGGCGGACTCACGTTAGCCCGACTGCTGCAGCAAAGCGGTGCTGACGTCTCAGTGTATGAGCGGGACCAAAGCCGCAAGGCGCGAGTCCAGGGCAGCGCATTAGACCTCCATGAAAACTCTGGACTTGCTGCACTAGAAACTGCTGGCCTCATAGGTGAGTTCTGGGCCAACCACCGTCCCGATCTTGATCGCCTCCGGCTCGTCGACGCCAAGGGAACGCTTCTTCACGACCACTCCCGCCAGATGTCCGGTGCCGGGAAACGTCCTGAGATCGAGCGTGGACCGTTGAGGGATATTCTGCTGGACTCGCTTCAACCTGGGACCGTGCAATGGGACTTCAAATTCGAGTCTGCGGAGATGCAGGACGAGCAGGTCTTATTACATTTCGCGGGTGGCAGAACCGCCGTGGCCGATATCGTCATTGGTAGTGACGGTGCGAACTCGCGATTGCGTGAGTTGGTCACTCACATTCGGCCTGAGTATGTTGGGGTGTCGCTCGTGGAGGGCCTTGTTCCTGCGGCAAAGCAGACGATACCGGAGTTGTGGGCTCTCCTCGGCGGGTCAGCATTGATCGCTTTGGGAGGCGAAAGAACGATCGGCCTGGGTACCAAGCCTGACGGTAGTGTACTGTTTTACGCGGGCTTGAAAACGGATGACGCCGAAGTGAGACAAAACCTGGAAGAAGCAAGCGGCACGGACCAGCGAGTGGCATGGTTTCACGCCAACTTCAAGGGCTGGAGCGAACTCTGGGACCTGCTCTTCAGAGAAGCCTCGTCGATGGTCTGGCGACCCCTGCTCGTTTGCCCGGCGAATCAGCATTGGGAGCCGAAACCAAACGTTACACTGATCGGCGATGCAGCGCACGTGATGCCGCCGTACGCAGGCGAAGGGGTGAACATGGCGATGCTTGATGCCTTGGTGTTGTCGAAGCTCCTCCTCAGCGAAGAAATGCCCTCTAGCGCGATCGCGGCCTATGAGGTGGAGATGTTTAGTCGGATGCAACACATGACAGAGGACACAATGGTTAACACCGAGATGTTCTACGCCCCGGATGCTTCCGATCGCGTTGTCGCTTTATTTCGCAGCTTCGGTGGAGCAGAAGCGGTTCCGTCGGTTGCGGAAGCTTGAAGGAAACCCTTTGATTCGGGAATGGAGCTACACTTTCAAAAACTCAATGTCCGCAACGTGCTAGCGAACAGCATAAGAGTGCTAACCGATATAAGTCAGCCTGAGCATTTCGTTGACGGGCTGCGAGTTCTAGCTACTAACAGTCACGAAAAGTCGGCTAATGAGATGGTCCGCCGCTGTAACCCTCCGCTGAGGCGGAGGATAGTATCAGCGGTTTCTAAGGAGGATCATCGACATGCAGATTCGTTCGGTAGGCATCGACCTGGGCAAGACGACATTTCACCTTGTTGCACTGGGAGCATCGGGCAAGGTTCTGGTGAAGAAGGACCTTCTCTAGCAGTTGTAGGAAGACAAATCCAAACATTCTGTTAGTACACAGTCGAAGATGGCGGATCTTGCGAATGAGCACATTTTCAGCTAGCACAGCGGCATTCTGAGATGAATACAAACCAAGAATTTCCTTCACTAAAGATTTGCCCAACTCAGCTGTGCGTTCCTTCCACACCGCTTCCGGAATAGCGATTTTTTGACGGGTGACCGTAACAGGAACAGAACCTTAATAGAACGCCCCTGTCATTGCATCGGTGATTTTATAAACGTAGTATGTGCGGCCTAGGATGTTGAAGGTCTAATGCGAACTACGGTGCGAGTAATTCGGCAGAGTCAGCCCTACCTGGTGGAGAAGTGCCAGAAACCGTGGATCGTCGTGAAGATTGTCTAGCATAGGATTTACAGCCAGCAGGACTGCAGCGCCGTCATGGTCGTTGACGACGCGCTCGAGAGCCGTGATAGCTTTGTCGCGTTGACCGGTAAAGGCATACCACTCAGCCGGATCAAAATCGTTCGCTCGGCGAGTGGTTTCTGGAGAGTGCCGTTCGATGGCTTCAAGACGTACAAGGGCGTAGGCTTCGATACCTGCGCGGTGATATGCTTTGCGACCGCGCTCTTCCAGCGCGATGCGAGCCGGATCCTTATCCATTTCAGCCATTCGACCCCATTCGGCCAATGCTTCATCGTAACGTTTGGCGACGAAATAAGCCCATCCGAGCTGGTTATGACTTTCGGGAGAGTCGGGAACGAGGGACTGATACTTTTGCGAGAAGGCAATCGCCTGGTTGTTATCGTGAGCCATGCCGGCAACATACGTAGCCATACTGTAGACCAGAGGCCAAAGCGGATCGTCGGCAACGGCGCGGTCTATCTCTGCCATTGCTTCATCGAAACGACCCTCGTACACGAGCAACGAGGCCAGCCACGCATGATAGGTCGACTTGCGCGGATCGAGCTCAATGGCGCGCCGCAATTCACGTTCGCCAAGAGCGAAATCCCATTCTGAGCGCAGGGCAACATCGCCAAGAGCAGCATGCGCTTCTGCGAGTTCGGGGTCGAGTTGTAATGCTTGCTGAGCGAGCTGCTTCGCAGCATTCTGGTGCTCGATAGAACTTGAGAAGTAGCGCAGTGCGAGATGAGTGACCGCCATGCCAGCATATGCCTCGGCAAATTTTGGATCACGCTGAATTGCTATCCGGTAATGGCCCAGGGCCTGGTTCAAAGCGTTAACGTCCCGGAGTCGCGTCAGCTCGCGTCCCTGCAAATACTCGCCGTAAGCCTGGGGGTCATCTGTGCTGCCACGAATGGCTTGCAGAGACTTTCCTTTCCCTTGAAGGCTCAGGAAGATGTCGCGTTGTAATTTATCGCGAATGCCTGCGAGTTCGTCTTTGCTGCCTTCATATTGAAACGATGCCAAATGAAGTGAGTCCCGACCACGAACAAGTTCGAATTCGACTTTGCAGCGGTCGCCCTCTACCCGGAACTTGCCGATCAGAAGCATATCGATATGAAGTTTTTCGGAGATGCTGCGAATGCCATTGTCATCGCGGGTAATGTTGTTTAGCGAATTCGTCGCTGTGATTTGAACGATTGGAAGCTGCGCCAGTGCATCGGCTAAATCGAGACGAAAACTTTCCCCCATCTCCTCTGCCCCTGGACCCGCGGTTTGAAAAGGCGCGATTCCAAGTGAGACGGTATTCGTTTCACCAATCGGCGGTCGGGGCCGATATCGATAGATTCCAAATGCGACACCAATAATGAGCAGTACCGCAACCGCAGTCACGAGAAGCCAGCTACTTCGCTCTAGAGATCGCCTGGATAGGTTCTGCGCCGGCCGGATCGTGTCGCTCTGCTGCTGATAGCCGGAATCAGAGAGGTAAAGTGGCGGAGATGATTCGATGGGCCAGCTCTCGATCTTTGGTCCTGCAACTGGAAGTTCTTGCTCCCAATCGGCATTGGAGGCAGGAGTTAGCTCCATCTTCGCTACCGGCAATAGCGAGATTTTGGGGAGAAAACGGTATCCACGTTTATGGACGGTTTCAATGTACCTTGGATTTTTGGGATTGTCTCTCAATACCGCGCGCAAATCCGCGATTACGCGGTTGATGGCATGTTCATGGTCCAGAAACTCGCCTTCTGGCCAGAGCAGCTCCTGTAGCTCGGCGCGCGTAATGACCGTACCGGGGTGCTCTAGGAAGATTCCCAAAAGGCGCGAGGTCTGTTTTGGTATTCCTACCCGTTTGTCCCCACGCAATAGATCGCCCGAAGAGAGATCAAATTTGAAGTCCAAGAAGGACACCAGCTCAGGCTTAGCCATGAGAAAACTCTACATGAATGCGAGGTAAGGACAGATAATACCTACTGCCAAGCAAGGCATAATCAGTGCAAATCGCTCATTACAATAAGCTTGTGTGCGCATAAATTGCGAAGCTATTGATCGCCTTCCAAGTATTGCGTCACCATTCGTCCGTCGCTAGACTTCATCTGTCTCCACTGATATTTCATTCGACTCTGTTAGGAAGTTCGTTCTTCCTGATGCCAGCTAATATCCATCGCCACCGAGGACCCACCATGAGATTTGCTTCAAATGCATTAAACCCTCTTCGTCTTTTTCTTCTGGTTCTCCTGCTAACCGTCTCCGCGGCCGCGCAAACGGTGGCAATTCCGTCCCGAATAAAAGGGGAGGTCGACGAAACTTCACGTCACCTTCTCGTTAGAACTACACCTCTCGCGATCAAAGGGGCTCATGATCTGGGTTCGATGGAGGGCACCCACTCATTTAACCGAATGGTCCTTCTTCTCAAACCTAGCCTGGATCAGCAAGCCTCTTTGAATAGCCTTGTCGATAGCCTCCATAACAGGAATTCGCCCAACTATCACAAGTGGTTAAAGCCGGAGGAGTTCGCCGCAAAGTTTGGCCCCTCTGATGACGATGTCGCAAAGGTGATGGGATGGCTGGAATCGCATGGGCTCACTCCTACCGCCGTCGGCAAAGGAAGGCAGTGGATCGAGTTCTCCGGCGCCGCGCAACAAGTCAATGACGCTTTCGCCACGTCGATGCATCGTTACGAAGTGAAAGGTCAAACGCACATCGCGAATGCATCCGATCTTTCCATTCCGCAGGCGCTAGCCCCCGTAGTCGCCGGCGTGCTTTCACTTAATGATTTTAGGACTCAGCCAGCTCACTCAAAGCCGGTTACCCTTAAGCGCAATACTCAGGGAAAGCTCGTTCCCATCAATTCCAACTTCACTAGCACGGACGGCAACGGTAACTATTTCTATAAACTGGCTCCTGCCGATTTCCAGACAATTTACAACTCATCGCCTTTACTCAAGAGCGGAAACGACGGCGCTGGGATCTCGATCGCAATAGCGGGCCGAAGCGATATCTCGCTGGCAGATGTACAGAGTTTCCGCCAGACATTTGGCTTGGCGCAGAACGATCCCAACATCATCATCAACGGGGTTGACCCCGGAATTACGCCTCCGGGCGAAGATCTTGTTGAGTCTACCCTGGACGTGGAGTGGGCCGGTGCATCCGCTCCCGGCAGCACCATCAATCTGGTCGAGAGCGCTAGCACCGACACAACCGATGGCATCGACTTGTCCTCCGCCTACATCGTCGATAACGCCGTTTCTCCAATTGTCAGCGTGAGCTATGGCACGTGCGAAGCACTGCTCGGCCCATCTGAGAATCAGTTTTATAGCTCGCTCTGGGAGCAAGCAGCTGCTGAAGGCTTGACTGTATTTGTCTCTACGGGTGATGGTGGCGCCGCCCAGTGCGATGCCGACCTGCAAAACAATAACCTGGAACCCCAAGGCCCCGCCCTCAACGGACCATCCATCAATGGCTTGTCCTCGACTCCATTCAACGTTGCGGTGGGCGGCACACAGTTTAACGAGGCAGGGAACTCTTCGACCTACTGGTCGCTCAACAATAGCAATTTATTTGAGACGGCTCTAGGCTATATCCCTGAACAGGCCTGGAATGAAAGTTGCGATCCAACTCTGCCACAGACGGGCACCAACTGTATCAATGGCCAGACGTACTATGTCCTCGAAGGCGCAGGCGGAGGTCCGAGTAACTGTAGCCAGGAATCTGTCGACAACCACGGAAATGTGACCTGCATTGCGGGCTATCCGAAGCCATCCTGGCAAGCAGGCATCGGCGTGCCCAGCGACGCCGTGCGCGACACTCCGGATCTCGCCCTGAACGCGTCTCCGGATGATGAAGGTTATCTCTTATGCGTCGAGGGTAGTTGTCAAGTTTCCACGGTGAATGGCCAGCCGGTCTTGGAGCAAGCGAGCATCATCGGCGGCACGTCCGCGTCAGCGCCCTCCATGGCCGGCATCATGGCTCTGGTCGAACAAAAGAATGGCGCATACCAGGGTCAGGCAAACTACGTTTTCTATAAATTGGCAGCGATGGATACTCTCACATCCTGCAATTCTTCATTGATGACCGCGCCAGGGCAGCCGAGTACGTGCGTCTTCAACGACATCACCCTAGGGAGCAATAGCGATCCCGGTCTGCCGGGTTACGCAACTGCGACCGCGGATTGGACCGCCGGCGTGGGCTACGATCTCACCACTGGCCTGGGTACGGTCAACGCAGCCAACATGGTGGCTCAGTGGGGCAATGTATCCTTCGCTGCTTCGACCACGACGCTCAGCGCGACGGGAACCTCAGTAGCCCACGGACAACCGCTCACCATCAAGATCAGCGTAGCTCCTTCCAGCGGAACTTCGACCCCTACGGGCGACGTCGCCCTTGTGACCGACAAGTATGGGGCCGTCGGTCAAGTAACTCTCGATGCAACGGGAAACTATTCCGGATCCGTTTCGAATCTGCCCGGAGGAACCTATAACCTCACTGCGCGATACGCTGGCGATGGAAACTTCGCTAGCAGTACTTCAGCGCCCGTTAGCCTCACGGTCGCTGGAGAAGCAAGCGCAGTTGCGTTCCATCTGGATATCGTGAATCCGCTCACCAATGGACCAGCACCATACACAGGATCATTGCAGTACGAAAACCCGTTCTACGTCGCCGTTACGGTCGCAGGTAAGTCGGGACAAGGGCTTCCCACCGGTACGGTCAATCTGCTCAACGGAACCAGCGTAGTCCTGAGCGCTCCACTCACCTCCAGCGGCACAGCCTTTATCCCCACCGGCAGCACATCAGCGTACACATTCCCGGTCGGCACCAGCAGCCTAACCGTTCAGTATTCCGGAGACAACAGCTTCAGCCCAAGCACCTCTGCGCCCCAGTCGGTGACCGTTCAAAAGCAACAAGTCTCAACAGGTGTAGGAATTGGCTTCTATCAAATTGTCGCCGGTCAGCCGGTGACATTCACGGCGAGCATTCAGCCACAATACGGTTCAACAATTCCCACTGGCACGTTTCAATTTTATGATAACGGCCACGCTCTCGGCAGCCCCATCCCCATCGTTAGCAATGGACTTGCCTACGCGCTGGTGAGCTATCGAGCCACGCTCACCGTTTTAGGACAGCACAACATTACCGCCGGCTATAGTGGTGACGGAAACTTCACCGCCGTCTCTGGTACCGATCCTAACTATGCGTACGCCTCGCAGTTCACGATTGTGCCGGCAGCGGGCGCAGCGACCAAAACTGCCATCGTCCAAACCCCGACGACGGTTAGCTTCGGTCAATCCTTCAGCTACATCGTCACGGTAGCTCCAGTGAAGTCAGGGGGCCCGGCGCCGACCGGGCAAGTCCTGATCAGCAGCAACAATAACACCATCTTCGGCCTCGCCAATCTGGTCAATGGAAAGGCCACCATCGTCGAGCAGACCAATCCGGTCTCGGCTAAAGTCTTCGCCCAATACCAGGGAGACTCGAATTACGCTGCTTCGACCAGTTCCTCCATCACAACCACAGTGACCAAGTACACACCAGCGGTGAGTCTCACCTCCACAGCACCCTACGTATTGCCAGGACAGCAGACTAGCCTCAACATGGTTGTTGGAGGTTTCAGCTACGGGCAGTATGGCTCACTCAATGCCACGGGCACCATCCAATTCTTTACCTCCGTCAATGGTGGTGCGCTCCAGGCCATCACGCCCCCGTCAATTATGCTGCCAGTCCAAGCCCCGCCAACTGTTGGCCTCTCCGTCCGCGCGACGTTGCCAACAGGAACCAACGTCGTGACCGCTGTCTATTCCGGCGATCAGGACTTCAACGGCGTCACCAGCAGTCCGCTCACGATCATCGTTTCGAACCCTGACTTCACGGTAAGCCCAAGCCCGTCGGCACTCACCATCTCGGCTGGTGGCACGACGACCGACGCACTCACTGTGACGCCTATCCTTGGATTCACAGGCGCAGTCTCTCTAAGCTGCGGCAGCGGCTTGCCGGCCGGTACAACCTGCAACTTCTCCCCCGCGACCATTCCAAACGGTGCAGGATCATCGACCCTGACGATCTCGATGCAAGGGCCATTCAGCCCACAAGCAGCTAACAAGCCGGGGCAGTGGAGTGCCACCACGACAACCTTTAGCATTGCAGGTCTCTGCCTCCTTGGATTCGCAGGTCGACGCAGAAAATCTTTCATAGCCCTCCTTGTGGTCTTCGGAGTATTCAGCTTCCTGTCCGGATGCGGCGGCTCCGGCACACCATCGTCCACCTTAGTGATCGTAGAAAGTTCCGCGTCGAAAGTAGCTTCCGGAGCCTCGGTCACTTTCTCCGCCAAGGTTTCAGGCGGCAGTGGTTCACCCCAAGGAATGGTTACCTTCTACGATGGCGCCACGGCGCTCGGCGGTGCTGCGACGCTGGTCAACGGTCAAGCGAGCCTAGCACTCAATAACCTACCCATCGGAACGCATTCCATCACGGCGAAATATAGTGGCGACTCCGGTCATGCCGGATCCACATCGCAGCCGTATTTTGAAGCTATAACTGGCGTCGCAACAGTTCAGGTGGTAGCGACCTCGGGGAGCACAAGTCACACGCTGCCTATCTCCATAACCGTGCAATAGGCTTCTTTACTAGAAAAGTTTTCCATTGGGCGCTTGCTCAATAACTTCAGAATAGCTGCCGCTAAATTGACCAGTGGAGCGGCAGCAATTCCGAAGTCTACTATCATGCAGGCGAGTGGCTACAGCGGGCTCAACTTTCGTGATCTTGTAGATGACGTAGGCATCAAAGCTGCCAGTATCTATTGCTACTTTTCAGCCAAGGCAGATCTTGCAGCCGGAGTAGTGAAGTGCAATTGGGTGGACTCTGCTGTTGCTTTCGGGCTCTAGTGGCTAAATCCTCTGACCCGGCCAATGCCCTGCGCCGTAATCCTGAAACATTCAGCTGGGCGCTCGAAAATCAGAATCGTATGTGCCTAAGCAGCTTCATGCCAGCTTCTGCCTAGAGTCATAGAGAGACAAGAAGGTTGGTGACTCGGTAAGTAAGGACGAAGTGAGTAGTGTGGATGTTCTTTTCGTTGGGCATTCTTCTAGTGAAGATCAGAGTGGATTATTGAAACAAAGGGATTTTCAGTCCGTGGAAGTTGCTGAGAAGACCGATATTGGCTAAATCAACGTTACGATGTCAACGAAAACAAGTACTACTGCGAGGAGATCCTCTAGCAGTGTTGCTGGCAGATCACATCGGAATAGTTGCGCAGCAAAATCTCTTGACTTTCAAGGTAGAAGTGTTCGAATTCGATCAACAATCCAGCGAATGTCTTTGTAGGGCACGGAACAACGACCACGACAAGCGTCCAGATCCAGCCACAATATGGATTTACGGGCAGCGTCCATCTGGCGGTATCGGATCTGCCTAATGGCGTTACCGCGTCCATCTCTCCGAACCCGACTACTCAATCTTCTATCGTGACGTTTACTGCTAGTTCAACGGCTTCGCTGGGACAATACAACGCGCTCATCACGGGAACTTCGGGAAGTCAAAGCTCGTCCACGTATTCCCCGATCTCGATTTACGCGCCTACCTTTACCTTGCCGGGGGCAACCTACGGCGTTACAGTGAGTCAGGGAAGCGTAAGCACGACGGGATTAACGGTCAATCCCCAATATGGGTTTGCCGGAAATGTCAGTTTCGCAGTCTCAGGTTTCCGACGGGCTTGACGACATCATTCTCTCCAAACCCAACAGCTCAAACCACCAGCCTGACGCATTACGGAAACATATGCGATTATGCTTTGTGCTTCGCGGTGAGCACCTGTTCTCCATTTGAGTAACTCGGGTCCGCTATGCTGTTCGGATCAGGAAGAGACGTGCGATCCATGTACGCACTATGCCATCGATCAAGTGATAATCATCATATTCAGACCCCGATTTCTGGCTCCCAAGTATTCTCAATTCTACTCAGCTAATGCCTTCCAGCAGTATCGATATCCACAATCGTGTAGGCTTGTACGCGTTCGATCATGAGCTGACGGCTTGCTAGCGTCATCGTATAAATATGAAGAATAACTTTGTGTGCTGGACTATGGCCGCAGGCGAACTATCGCCCAGATAACTCCCACCGCATTCATGAGTATTTGCAGAAATAATAAGGCGCATATACCAGATTCCAACATTGATATGCCATCCGGCTTCTAATGGATTGAAATTAATACGTCGTCAATTTTTAGATAACAGAACCATTTGTCCGAATGGTTTCCAGAGCCGCGATTGCAAATTTAGGTCCAAGGTTGTCTACCTGGGAATCTCGGATACGGACATTTCGTTAGTTGGCACAGTGCGAGACGGTAACTCGATGAGGGGAAATAGCGACGAAATACGCACTCTTAAGCAGAAGAATAGTGGACGCGGTCAGATCATACCTGCCCACAGAGCCGAGGGAGGCCAGAGGATGATGACAAACACTGTCGGGCAGAATCAATCGGGAGCGCGCAAAGTATCAAGGAGCTTCCACAGCAGGCATCTGGGACTGATCCTGTTGATTATTGGGATGGGTGCACCGGTTTTGCTCGCTGCTCCAGGGACAACGAGCACGACATTGACAGTGACTGCGGCTGGTCTGAGCGTTTCTTCAGTGGATGCCGGAACTGTGGTAACTCTGACGGCTACAGTAGAAACGGGTGGGAAAGCTGTAGCGCTGGGGCAGGTAAACTTCTGCGATGCCACGGCTAAGCTGTGCTCCGATATAAACCTGCTGGGAAGAGTCCCTTTGACTACCACAGGCACAGCAGTACTCAGTTTTGTCCCCCGTGCTGGCAGTCACAGCTACAAAGCAGAGTTCGTGAGCACGATAAACGAGAATGCGAGTGCTTCCACAGCTCAACCGCTGCTCGTCTACGGCGCTACCACAACGACGATTGGACAGAGTGGAAGCTCCGGAGACTACACGCTCAAGGCTACAGTCACCGGGGTTACTGTTGATTCAGCCCCGGCCGGAAATGTGGAATTCCGGGATACCAGCGATGGGAACGTAGTTTTGGCGACAGCCGCGCTCGGAGCAGGAACCTCGTCCTCGGCCTGGGTCAATACGCAGAGCCCGGCAACGAAGCCGCAGCCGCTGTCGATTGTGGTAGGGGATTTCAATGGAGATGGAATTCCGGATATCGGAATTGGAACGAACGGTATCCCGGTTGGCACCAATGGCACAATTACAGGCTATCTCAGCATCTTGCTGGGCAAAGGCAATGGCACCTTTGAGGTGGCCAATTCTTTTACCAGTCTGCCGAATAATCAGGCGATGGTGGCGGATCACTTCGTGAATGGAGGCTCACTTGACATCCTTACGGTCGACAGCAACGCGAGCGGAACGAACAATGCTGCTCTCTTTATCGGGAACGGTGATGGGGGAGGAACCCTGCAAACTCCCTTCAGCCTTGGTGGAATAGCCAATGTCACCGCAGTGGCAGCGGGAGACTTTAACCGGGACGGCAACGAGGACTTCGTGATGACCGGAGTCATCTACGGCGTATACTGCTTCGCTCCTGTTTTAGGCAATGGCAAGGGGACCTTCGGTGGTCCCACACTCAATGCCGTCGGTAACAATCCGCTAGCAGTAGCAGTGGGATCGTTTAATACGAATGGCTATCCGGATATTGTGGTAGCCGACAGTGGCGCAGACCAGGTGACCATCTTCGAGAACAATAGCCAGGGTTACTTCTTTCCTGAAGGCCAGGCCAACACGGGCACGAACCCCGTCGCCATGGTTACCGGCGATTTCAACGGAGACGGTTTCCTCGATCTGGCCATTGTCAACAACGGGAGCGACAACGTCACTGTCCTGCTTGGTCACGGTAACGAAACGCTTACCGCTGGATCAACCTTCTCTACCGGTCATGCGCCGACCTCGATTGCTGTGGGAGATTTCAACGGGGACGGTATTGCGGATCTCGCGGTGGTAAATAGCGGAGATCGTACGATCTCCATTCTGCAGGGTAAGGGCGACGGCACCTTCGATGCTCAATCGACCATTGCAACTGGCATAAACCCAGTCAATGTGGTGACAGGCGATTTCTCCGGCACGGGCCTAGCTGATGTGGCGGTTACCAATCAATACATCTCTTCTACAACGGGTAGCACGCTAACTATACAGGCCGCAGAGTCGACGCAGACTGCCAGCGCGACAGTGACGAAGGTTGCACCGGCGGGCTCAGGTTCCCATCAGGTAGACGCGGACTATCCAGGAGATAGCATGTGGAACGCCAGCATCTCGAAGACCACTAGCTTGACTGCGACCACGCTTCCCACGGTGGTAACGCCAGCAATCAATCCCCCTGGTGGCACTTACGCATCGACGCAAGAAGTGACCATCCAGGATGGAATTGCTGGCACCGTCATCTACTACACAACAAATGGCACTACTCCGACTACCTCATCGACGAAATACACCGGAGCAATTCCTGTTTCAAATTCAGAGACCATCCGGGCAATTGCTGTAAAAACGGGATATAACGATAGCGATGTTGCTTCGGCAGAGTATGTCATTGAAGCTTCTGCTCCGATCTTCTCTCTTGCCGCCGGAACCTATGCCTCCGCTCAGTCTGTCAAAATCACGAGTGCGACAACAGGCGCGACCATCTACTACACCACTAACGGCACTGCACCAACAACAGCATCCACCAAATACACTACGGGTATTGCGATCTCAGCTTCCGAAACAATCAAGGCTATTGCCGTAGCATTGGGCTTCGCCACCAGTCCCGTAGCAACCGCAGCCTATGTCATTGAAACTCCGACAGCCAGTCCAGTCTTTTCGCCTGTGGCGGGAACCTATAGCGCTACGCAGTCGGTCAAGATCACTTCGACTGTGGCAAATGCGGCTATCTTTTACACTACAAACGGAGCGACGCCAACGACGTCTTCTTCCAGGTACTTAGCCGCTATCACCGTGTCGGCATCAGAGACGATCAAAGCCATCGCCGTTGCGACTGGCCACTCTAATTCAGCTGTTGCTTCATCTGCATACATCATTGAAACTCCAACAGCGCCGCCCACGTTTTCTGTGACTGCAGGCACTTATTCCAAACCCGAGTCTGTCACGCTCAACGACACGACAATCGGCGCAGCCATCTACTACACTACCAATGGTGCGACGCCAACGACGTCTTCTTCTAAGTACTCAGCGGCTATCACTGTGCAGACATCAGAAACGATTAAAGCCATCGCAGTCGCAATCGGCCACGCCAACAGCGTTATTGCTTCAGCTGAATACACCATCGTCTCCCCCGCTGCCAAACCTACCTTTTCCGTGCCTAGCGGTACCTACAGTTCCGCCCAATCCGTGCAGATTTTCGATACAACTCCGGGTGCCACCGTCTACTACACGACCAACGGTGCTGCTCCAACCCCCGCATCAACGGTATACAAATCCGCAGTCAGCGTCTCTGAGACCGAATACCTCCAGGCCATTGCCGTGGCTGATGGATATACCACCAGTCCGCTAGCCACATCCATCTACAGCATCGGAGCCGATGTCACCGCGTCGCCCGTTCTTTCGCCGCCTCCAGGTGCATATGGCAAACCCCAGAGCGTCACCATCAAAGATGCCACACCAGGAGCGGTCATCACCTACTCGGTCGGAATCGGCTCCGTCGTCAACACCTACACCTATACCGGACCGTTTACCGTCAGCTCCACCGAGTACATCGCCTACGACGCTATCGCACCGGGATACACTCATAGTGCAGATTTAGAAGGGATATATACCATCGGCACCGCACCAACCCCGCAGTTTTCTCCAGCAGCAGGAAGCTACAGTACTGCACAAGCTGTGAACATATACGACATCACTCCTGGGGCCATAATCTACTACACCACCGATGGCACTACGCCTACCACTGCCTCTGCCGTTTACACCGATCCCGTCGTCGTTGCGGCCAATCAAACTATCCATGCATTCGCCGCGATCTCCGGTCTCACTAGGAGTGCCGCAATCTCCGCCGCCTACATCATCGGCAACGGTGTAGCGACGCCGACTTTCTCGCTGGCTGCAGGTTCCTATTCCTCGACAAAGTCTGTAACCATCACCGACATTACACCCGGAGCGACCGTCTACTACACAATTAACGGCACCACACCGACGGCATCCTCGACAAAGTACATCGGACCAATCAGCGTTGCAACCACAGAGACCCTCAAAGCCATCGCCGTAGCCACTGGATATACCAACAGTGCGGTGGCTACAGTTGCTTACACCATTGGCTATCCCATAGAGACGGTCACTGTTACTTCTTCAGGGACAAACGTGTTGACTATCCCCGTCGGGGGTTCTGGCGCCTTTGCGGTAGCTACTAAGAATCAGAGTGGACAGAATTATCCTTCTATCAGTGTCAAGACATCTACCGGCGCCAATCCCTTGCTGCCCGTGCAGATCACCCTCTGCCAAACCAATCCCTCAACCGGTCAATGTATGTCCACACCAGGGGCTACCCTGACACTCGCTCCGTTTGCGGCTGGCGCCACTCCTAGCTTTTCAGTTTTTGTCACTGCCACAGCTGCTATCACGAGCAACCCGAGCAATGAGATTCTGGTGCAGTTCACCAACCCTAGTGGAACGGTTTTGGGTTCAGCGAGCGTGCTCGTAGTGACCAATTAATGCTGATTGGTGCAAGGAGTCTTGCGAGCTTACACCTAATAAACAAGGAAAGATAATGGTGGACACAGCGCAAAAAATATCTATGTAGCTACTCAATGAAATGCGAAGGACACAAAGGGATTCCCAGGCCAGCGAGCTTGACACATGTTCCTTGCAGCACTTTCCTATCGGAAAGGATGCATGCGGGCGCCCATCGTTGAGCAATAGTGTTTACGGTTTTCTGCTGAACACTTCTCTCAGGGCCTGCTGGGCAAGATGGTTCTCCTTTGGTAATCCAATTGTGATTCGTACCCACGTTGCATAGGGAGGAAAGGCGCGGGCGATGAGGATACCTCTTGCTCGCATTGCTTCAGCGATCTCTGCCTGGGGTAGGTTGGTATTGAAAAAGACAAAGTTGGCAGTTGATTTTGTATGAGCTAGTTTTAGTTCATCGAGGACGTCGAACCATTTTGCGCTCTCCCTTGCAACCGTTGCGCGAACGTTTTGAACGTGTGCGGTATCTGCAAGTGCAATCGACCCCGCCAGCATATTCAGACGTCCCAGTGCTTCTGCATCACGTACACCTTGACTACGCAGGTCGGTAGCAAGCTTCTTCGGAGCGAGCGTGTATCCGAGCGGCAAGCCAGCCAGACCGTGAATCTTGTCGAAGGTTCTGAAGACCAAGACATTTGCTCCATCCCTGACGAGAGAGACCGCAGAGCGCGATTCGAAGTTGGCCGTGAATTCAAGGTATGCTTCGTCTACGATGATTGGCGCGTGTTCCGATGTTTCGCGCAGGAACTTCTTGAAGGTTTCGTTGTCGCTTACGGTCCCGGTTGGATTGTGTGGATTGATGAGATAGAGTGCACGGGTTTTTGAGGTGATTGCTTCCTGGAGCGCAGGTAAGTCATTTTCATAGTTTGTATCGAGGGGGACAGGAACTTCAACGCCGCCGCTATGGGCTGCTGCATCGACAAGAGCGAGGTAGCCCGGAGTTGAGTAAATGAACTCGCCACCAGGCCCACCCTGGCTGCCAAGATGTGGGCCTAGAACGCCAAGTATTTCGCCAAGAAGTACCTGTTCTACGGGTAGCTTTTCGTATGCGGCAATCTGTTCTGTAAGTTCTTGCGCGACTTTAGGATCCCCATATCGAGAAATGCGAGAGAGCTCGCGAGGAATAGCCTCCAGGATCTTAGCTGAAGGTCCATAGGCGTTCTCATTCAGGTTCAAATGAATAAGTTCTGAACCCGTCTCTGTGACAGTCGGAAGTGCCTCAGCGCGAGGCACAGCCGCAGCAATAGCGGCCATGCCAGAGAGCTTGAGAAGAGATCGGCGCGTCAATTCATCAGACAAATAAAACTTCCTTTCTACAGGCATCGATCGTAGACGCGATAATTCCCCAATGCTACTAGAACGTGACATGCAACCCCATCTGCAGATAGCGAGGGAAATTGGCCTGAGACGTGATCTTGCCGAAGTTAGAACTGCCAAACGCTGTGTTTGGCCCAGAAAACAATGGAGTATTGAATGCATTGAATGCCTGGGCACGATATTGAACATTTACGCGATCACGGATACGAATACTCTTGAACAATGACAGATCCCAGTTCTCATATCCCGGCCCTCGCAGCGATAGCGTACGGGGTGCGTTGCCGAATTCAAACGCGGAAGACGCAGTGAAAGCAGCAGGATTGATGTATCCATTGAGACGATCGTACAGACTTCCGCTGGTGCCCAGGGATGTACCTTTATTCAGATTAGGTCTTTGTACCCCGTTGCCGGCGATGGTGCTGTTGGGGTTGCTGGTCTGGCGGATGGAAACAGGGAAGCCACTTTGAAAGGTTGGGAGTACGTTGAACTGCCAGTTTCCGATTATCTGATCTATCCAGCGATTGTGGGATGCAAAAGATGTACCTTGGCCGAATGGTAGATCGTAGAGAACGCCAGCAACAAAGCGGTATGGCACGTCGTTTACGGCGTGTGCATATTCTGCTTCAAGGTTATAGACATTCTGAGGCGCTGCTGCCGCCGGCGTTTGAATGCTATTGGCAGTTGCGAATGAGGAATCCCGGTTACGCGACCATGTGAAAGATGTGATCAGGTTAATTCCATGGCCTGCGCGTTTCTCTGCCTTGATCAGCAGTGCGTTGTAATCTGCATGCGCCGAGCTTACGAAGAGGTTAACTGAGGTGAATTGTGGAAAGGGCCTAAGAGTCTGTGATCGTGAGACAGTAGTCTGACCAAGAATTCCAGCGCCGCCAGCGATGTAGTCTGGATTGGCGACTTGGTCTCCCAGCGCGCTACCGAGGGAGAAATTACTGGGATTCAGTTGATTGATATTGATTGGCGTGCTGCTCGTTGGCGAAGGTGACAGATTCTTTGATCGCGAGCCTATATAGGAAACATCGAGGGCAACGTGACCCGGCAACTCACGTTCTACATCAGCTGAAAACTGCTGTACTCGTGGAGCACGCAGATTCTGGTCGTAACTCGAAACCGAATTGCCAACACCTGTGAGTAATCCAGCAGAATTCCCGGCGGGTTGTTGCAGGCCGTTAGGGAAGGGATTACTTAACGTGTTCAGTGGGGTCTGATCGTTGTCGTTGCTTGCAATGTAGTTGTTCGCTTGAGTGTATCCAGGCGCGAGCGCAGCTACGGGATCATATCGCAGCGGAGCATATAGAATCGCATAGCCCCCGCGTATTACAGTCTTCGGATCGATCTGGAACGAAGCCCCCAAACGTGGCGCGAACTTCAAATGTGATAGATCCCCGACCTCTCGCTTGTTGCCGTTCACTCCTGCGAACAGAATCCCTCCAGTGACGTCGGCTCCGTTAGGAAGTGTTGCTTTGGCAGTGCGATCAAAGCCAACTGCAAGTTGATTATGGTTCTCTTTCAGTCCCGTCTCTGATTCCCAGCGAAGTCCCAGGTTAAGAGTGAGGCGGGAGTTTATGCGCCAGTCATCCTGCGCAAACAATGCGTTGTAATCAAGGTAGGTGTGCAGAAAAGTAGTCAGATCAATCTCGCCCGAGATGGGTAGGCCCAGCAGAAGATCAGCAATGTCTGATCCAGACTGTCCATCGGACTCACTGGCAGTTGCCTGTGTAAATGCTCCTGAAAAGGAGTAGGTTCCGGGCGCGTTACCAAAGTCCTGAAAGTCCATGCGAATGCGGCGGTATTCAGAGCCAAAGGTCAGGTTGTGACGTCCGGCCGTTTTTGCCAGCGAACCGTTTATAACCTGCGATTTCCAATTATCGATCTGGCTGGTGTTCTGTCCTAACTGGTCATAATTAGCGAAGAAAATGGTAGGGAAAAACTTGGCTTGCAGCTGACTGGTGAGGCTTGTCGGAAAGCCTAACTGAGCTGGATCAAAGCCTTGACTGACTTCGGCAATGAGATTAGGAAAGCGATTGGTTCCGTACCTTGCAGTGACCACGGTCGTGGGATTCACAATCCATGTGCTGTTCACCTGCACTGCATCTACCTGGCGATGATACGTATAGGAATAACTCCCTGGCAGCGTATGTAAAGGGTTGCCAAGAGGCTGCAATGCTTCGTAGAAGATGTACGAACCGCTCAAGTTCCACCACGGCTTGATCTGCTGATCAAGCTTTGCTGTGACTTCCTGTGCATGATCGCGTACGTTATCGGTACCCGTAAATGTATTCGTTCCCGGAGTCGGTGAAGGGAAGTAGGAGACGATGTTCTTTCCGACCGTGTTAGGAACCGAAATGGTGTTCCCGGCGAAGGGCCGGCGATGGGTTCCATT
>Ga0302140_10001911_pt1 | contig 27255 bp, 24 predicted proteins | sample I_Bog_E1_1_FD_202095 | JGI IMG/M metagenome (GOLD analysis project Ga0302140, IMG submission 202095) | Peat permafrost microbial communities from Stordalen Mire near Abisko, Sweden - I_Bog_E1_1 | ecosystem: Environmental > Terrestrial > Soil > Wetlands > Peat | place: Sweden: Abisko, Stordalen... | reverse complement strand
GCGCGCTCTTGCCGCCCAAGGTAACCGCGCCGGCGCCATCGACGCATATCAGCACTTCCTGACTTTATGGGCGCATGCCGATCCCGATGCGACGTATCTCAAGCAGGCCAAGCAGGAGTTTGCCGCTCTTCAAAAGGTCGTCGCTCTAGCCAAATAGACACACCTCTGAATTCGGAAGTCTGAGCACCGCTCAGTGGCTCAGGGCCAATCACTCCTTGATCGAGGATTATTCTAAGCAGGTACTGAGGCGATTACGCCTTTCAATCGCCGCACATTTGGTTAACAACTGAATGCCACCGATACTCCAGAGACGCGACCACGAAACGTGGTTGACTCGGGAAGAACCGTCGCGACCGCCAATAGAGTTGCTACGACCATCTCCTGCAGTGGCGTTGTTTGCAACAATCCCTCTGTCAGCAAGACGATTGCCGAAAACAGCACTTGGCCGGGCAGGTCTTCCCGAAAATCTTGGCACTGTGATTGCCTCGCTTGTCTGGCTGAGCACCATCGAACTCATCGAAAACCCTCAGCGTCAATGCACTTTCAGGATGCTCCCACCACTTCTGCAACTCAGCGCCCGACATCTCAACGAGTCCGCAGTTCCGGCAATCCTCGTGTTGAGATCGAGCGTCCAATGGTGGGCTGAATCAAAGTCAGAACCCGGGGTCTCAGGTGTATGACAGGCCTCTATTTTGACGGGTCTGCATCTCGCAGATTGTCTTTAAGGATTAGAACCCAAACACCTCCCCGGAGCTCTGAATCTGGCAGGGAATTGCCATTTTCACTCGATTCAGCGATACTGATCTTGGCCCGAGCGAGAAGGACTTCTGCTGCCAAATGTCTTTACAAGTGACTGATGAGATGTCACTTGCCCCAAGACTGTGATCAGCACCTTTAGAACAGGCGGAAGTCGCGTGTTTGGCATCGAACCGAGCAGAAAGAAGGCTTACTAGCAGTATTTCGATGATCTCCATCGCTTAAGTATTTGATTTTAAAGGCGCTATCGTCCAGGGGTTAGGACGTGAGATTCTCAATCTTAAAACCCGGGTTCGATTCCCGGTAGCGCTACCAGATATTGAACGCTAAAGCCCGCTCAATCAGCGGGCTTTCCCTTTGCCCGAAAAACCTCCTAGCGGTCCCTAACGGCAATTCGCGGTCACAGTAGGGAGCAATGAGCTTTCGTGCGAATGTTCTCACTTAAGGGCGGTTCGTATCTTCTTAACTGGATGATTGGCGAGGTCCTTTTTATGAAACTTAACAAGGCCTTCAATCAGCTCCCCGATCAGTTCATGAAGGTGCCATCGAGTTCTCTCGCTTAGCTCAAGGAATTGAAATCCAACCAACAACTTCGGTCGAACCACTCGTACCTTCCCGCGCACGCGGAACGGCATCTGGTTGACATTGAAGATCAACTCGACTATCTCGTCCACGGCGAGGTCCAGTGGTCCCTTCAATTCCATCAGGCATCCACCCACGCTTAGATTCAGGATTTTTGCAGGACAAGGTAGCGCGCTAGCGGGCAGCGTTTGGATCGCGCCGATGCCTCTGCACCCAAGACGGGGGCTTTGCCGGAGTTCCTCGACCCCCGGCGGCATCTCGGGCGTCTTCGATTCCTCGGACGTCTTCAGGTCCTTCTCCATCGTTATCGACCCCATCAGGAAGATGTTCGGTTGGAATTTCTCTAACGGTTGCACAAATCCGTAATCGCAATTGGCTTCAAGTTGCCCCCGGTCTGCATGGATAGGGCGCCTTCGAGTTCGGTGTCTGCCATTGCACTATCGGCATTCGGACGCTGAATTTTCTCTACTGGATTGGATTGACGGGGCCAATCGGCGGGCGGCGCACCCTAAGTCCTTCTGACTGTTAACTTTCCTCAATTGTGGGTACCGTGCCCTTCGCTTCTTTCTGGTGAAGAGTGGGAACCCGCGCGGCACAGTCCGGCATGGACCGTTTCACCCTGGCCCGCCTGATGGGGCATAGTTCGCCTTCCGTGGCTGGGCGGTATTACATCCACGTCACAAAAACACAAGTTGCCGCCGGATTCGGGAAGTTTGTCGAGTACCAGACGCGCAGCGTAGCAGAGCAATTGAAGGCCGCGGCATCGCTGCAATGCGTCCAGAGCCCAACCTGCCCTTTTCATTAGCCTTGCATGTGAATCCGGCGGGATTAGAGGGCGAATCTCATTCCATTCCAAGTTCAATGCCTTCCGCGGTGGAGTCCACGCGACCGGACGTGAAGAGAAATACTGGTTTAGCCCTTTTCAATCCAGCGAATACACAGAAGATTCTCCGCCTGCCCATTAGTGGAATCCAAATTGCATACTATTGCGGCGTTCAATGCTCCAAGGAGCAAAAGAGGAAGCTCCTGCGATCCAGGGACATCCTTTAGGGGCGGAAAACAGCATTAAAGAGTTCAGGCCCCTGTGCCGAAGAAAGTGTTTGGACACGCTCCTTTCGTATCGATGCCTGCTGCCTCGGATTGCCGCGGTGCGAACGAACAGGTATTCAAAATGGAGGGTCCTCACTATGCCGCATAACCAGGGGTTGTTCAATCTTCTCTGGCATTCGGTCAAAGACCAGATCGTTCAGCCCGGACGGCAGGAGATACAGTTTCGCGAGCTTCAGTGCCCGTACAAGCAATGCAAGCTTGAACCCGCCGGAAGCTGTGAGATTCTGCCAATCCCGGCCTTGGTCCTCATCCAGCCCGCGCCGGCTATCCAACCTGCACGGGCCATCGCTCGTCCCCAGTGGGCCATGGCAGGCTCTGCCGGCTCTTCGGTCGCCCCCGCTCATGTCCACTGAGGCCGGGCGCATCCCTCCCCGCCCGGCCCCAATCCAGTCTTGTCCGCCCAGCCGCCGTGCCATTAGAGCGCCCGCAGGCGTTCAGCACAACCAACACGCAAGCTTCTTCCCTTCCTGACTGCTGCCCTTTGCTTCCTAAAGCGCCCGCAGCGTAGTCTTGCGATCACAGCCAGATCACGAGGTTCCTGCTCTCCGGAATCTCCAGGCCGGTCGCCCCAGTCAACACTCCGCCGCCCCGCTCGTCTAATGGAATGAAAGTGTGTACTCTTTGAACGCTATGCGAAATCAATCTGCCCTCTTCCTCACGCTCTCCACGCTGGCTTTGTCCAGCCTGCCCGCAACGGCCATGGCCCAGCAGTCCAAAGCCGATCAGCCCGTCGCGACCCTGAAGATTCAAGCCAACGAGGTTGTGCTGCCGGTTACCGTCCGCGACAAGCACGGCGCCCTCGTTGCCAGCCTCAAGATCGGCGACTTCTCGCTCACCGAGGACGGCAGGCCGCAGACCATCAAGAGCTTTACGCGCGAGAGCAATCTGCCATTCCGCCTCGGCCTGTTGGTCGATACCAGCCGCAGTGTCTCCGGCGCCATGGAAAACGAGCGCAAGGCGGCCGGCAAGTTTGTGGACCAGATGCTGCCCGCCGAACCGACCTCCGCTCAGAAGGACGAGGCCTTCCTCATCCACTTCGACCATGAGGTTGAGCTTTTGCAGGACTTCACCAACTCGCGCACCAAGCTGCATCGCGAATTGGAAGACATGGGCCCCACCAAAGCAGGACAGAACTCCAGCCAGGGCCCGGAGACCAATGGCGACGACCGGGAAGGCGGGCAGGCCCGCAGGCGCGGCGGCACGCAGCTTTACGACGCCATCTACCTCGCCGCCCACGACATGATGGAGACCAAGGACGGCCGCAAGGCGTTGGTCGTTTTCTCGGATGGCGCGGACCGTGGCAGCAAGGAGACCCTCAACGACGCCATCGATGCCGCCGACCACGCCAATGTAGTCGTCTACACCATCTACTTCAAAGGCGAGCAGGAAAACAACGGAAGCGGTTTTCCGGGCCAGGGCGGGCGGCGCGGCGGCATGGGCGGCGGCGGCTATCCCGGTGGCGGCGGTGGAGGTTATCCCGGCGGAGGCGGCGGCTATCCCGGTGGCGGCGGTAGGCGCGGCCCCGACACGACTGCCGCGAATGGCGTAGACGGCAAGAAGATCATGGAAAAAATTGCCACACGCACCGGTGGCCGCTATTTCGAAGCCAAGAAGAAAGACAACCTGGAAGAGATTTACGGCCAGATTGCCGAAGAGTTACGCGGACAGTATCTGCTCACGTACACGCCCGATGTGGCCGACAAGGAAGGCGGCTTCCACAAGATCGCTCTCAAAGCCAATAAAGACGACCTGCAGGTGGTAACCCGCGAAGGCTACTTCGCGCCGGGTGGGGAAGCGAAGTGAGGCAGCCCCAGGCCAAGGTCCTGCTCCAACACCTGTTCGGCGATTGAGGGTGATGAGGTTGGAATCTCCTCCTCGGTGACCACGAAAAAGTGGCGCAGGTCCGCCTGTCCAAACGATGTAGTCAAAGCTACATCGGCGGCATCCAGGCCTGTTGCCATCAGCACGCGACCCAGGCGGGGCTGGTTGTTGCGGGCATCGAAGGTCCACCAGCGGTCGTCGAGCCAGACCTCGAACCACGCGCTGAAATCCATGGGCAGCCGCAAAGGCACGCCAATATCCCCAAGATAGCCCGTTGCATACCGAGCCGGAATGTTCATTGCCCGGCAGAAGGTGATGGCAAGGTGCTGGAAGTCGCGGCATACGCCCACGCGCTCGGTAAACACATCCATGGCGGTCTTTGTGGGCCGCGCCTGCTGATAGTTGAAGGCCACTTTGTTGTGAACCCAGTTGCAGATGGCCTGCACACGGCCCCAGCCGGGTTCGAGGTGTCCAAACAACTCAAACGCGACGTTGGAAAAGCGATCCACTTCACAGTAGCGGCTATTGAGCAAGAAGCGCAGAATCTCATTCGGCAGATCGCCCACAACCGATTCGCGGGCTGCCCAGTTGACCTCGTCCGGCTGGTCAGAGGCTTGAATCAGCGTTGAACTGCTCAGCCGCAGATGCCCACGCGGCGCAACAAAACGCACGCAACGATTGCCGAAACTGTCGAGGTAGCTCTTCACCTCCAGCGGCGGCTCTGTCCCCAAATCGTCCGGCTCAAGCAGGTCGTGGGTTCGGGATGGATGCACATTAAGAAGCGCAACCATCGCGACTTCGGCCGGCAGGTCGAATTGAATGTCGTAGGCCAGGCGAATCAACATCGGTCGATTGATACCTCTTGTTTCAAAGATGATGGGACGAGTAGACGACGGGCCCTGCCTCCGCGAGGCCGGGGGCAGGCCACTTCTTGACTCAGATGCAGAAAGTGTTTCGTGTGTCGCTCGTGAGGTCGAGATGCTATTGAGAGGAAGCGGGGCAGAGTCGACTGCTCTCAGCATACGCTGAATTTGGATTGAGAATCCTCAGACGCGCGAAGGGCGTCCGCATCGCGGACGCCCTTCGCGCGTATCTGCGTTTTCTGGTTACTTGTTCGTGTGTACCAGGCTGCCTTGGCGCTCTTCCAGTGCCGCCTGTGCCGCTGCAAGCCTGGCCGTCAACAACCGGAACGGCGAGCAGGATACGTAGTTGAGTCCGATCTTGTGGCAGAACTTGACGGACTCAGGATCCCCGCCATGCTCGCCGCAGATGCCAACCTTCAGGTCGGGCCGTGTGTTGCGTCCCTTGGCCGTGGCCATCTTCACCAGGAGTCCAACGCCCGCCTGGTCCAGCGTGGCAAACGGGTCCTGTTTGAAGATGCCCTGCTTGAGATAAGCCGGCAGGAAGTGGTTGATGTCGTCGCGGGAGATGCCGAACGTGGTTTGCGTCAGGTCGTTGGTTCCGAAGCTGAAGAACTCGGCCTCTTCGGCAATCTGGTCGGCGGTGAGGGCAGCGCGCGGAAGCTCGATCATGGTGCCCACCATGTAATCGACGGTTTCGCCCTTCTCCTTGAAGACTTCAGCGGCAACGCGGCGGACAATAGCAGCCTGGTTGCGCATCTCTTCAATGGATCCGATGAGCGGAACCATGATTTCCAGGTGCGGATCGCCGCCCTTGGACTTCACCGAAACGGCGGCCTCGAAGATAGCGCGCGACTGCATTTCCGTGATCTCGGGGAAGGCGATGCCGAGGCGGCAGCCGCGCAATCCGAGCATGGGGTTGGTCTCGTGCAGCTCCTGGACACGCGCCAACAGCGGACGCAGTTCCTTGAGCCTGGGCGAGCGGGGCTTGGTGTCTTCCAGGTGAGAGATCTCGACCAGCAGATCCTCGCGCTGGGGCAGGAATTCATGCAGCGGAGGATCGAGCAGGCGAATCGTTACCGGCAGGGATTCCATGGACTTGAAGAGGCCCACAAAATCAGCGCGCTGCATCGGCAGCAGCTTCTTCAGCGCATCGCGGCGGTCTTTCTCGTTATCGGAAAGGATCATGGCGCGCACGTGCTCGATGCGGTCTTCGGCAAAGAACATGTGTTCGGTACGGCACAGGCCGATGCCTTCCGCGCCGAACAGGCGAGCCTGCTTGGCGTCGCGGGGTACGTCGGCATTGGCGCGAATCTTGAGCCGCCGAACCGGGTCGACCCAGCTCATGAACTTGACCAGATCCGGATCGTCGGGCTGAGCCGGAAGAGTCTTGAGCTGCCCTGCGATCACGCGGCCGGTTGTGCCGTCCAGCGAAATCCAGTCGCCCTGCTTGAAGGTGTGACCCTTCACGCGCAGTTCCTTGGCGTGCTCGTCAACGACGCAGTCACCGGCGCCGGCCACGCAGCATTTACCCATGCCGCGCGTCACGACGGCAGCGTGCGATGTCATGCCGCCGCGCGAGGTGAGAATGCCGGTTGCCACTTCCATGCCCGCGATATCTTCCGGCGTGGTTTCGCCGCGAACCAGGATAATGACCCGATAAGCGCCGCTTTGGTGGTACTTGACCGCATCTTCCGCGGTGAACACGATCTGGCCCACAGCCGCGCCCGGCGATGCCGGCAGGCCAGTGGCCAGGACTTCGATCTTCTCGCCCTTTTCCACCAGGCGGGGAACCAGGAAGTCGTACAACTGGTTGGGCTCAACGCGGAAAATTGCTTCTTCCTGCGTGATGAGTCCCTCGCGAACCATGTCGATGGCGATGCGAACGGCAGCCAGGCCGGTCCGCTTGCCATTGCGTGTCTGCAGCATGTAGAGCTTGCCATCCTGGATGGTGAACTCGAAATCCTGCATGTCGCGATAATGCTTTTCCATCTTCCAGGTGATGGCGCGGAGATGGTCGTAAACCATGGGCATGGCGCGTTCCAGCTCGCTGATCGACAGCGGAGTGCGAACGCCGGAGACTACATCCTCGCCCTGCGCGTTCATCAGGTATTCGCCGAAGAAGACATGCTCGCCCGTGGCCGGGTTGCGCGTGAAGCCCACGCCGGTGCCTGAGTTGTCGCCCAGATTGCCGAAGACCATGGCCTGCACGTTGACCGCTGTGCCCAGCCAGTCGTCGATGTGGTTGATGCGGCGATAGGTCTTGGCGCGGTCATTCTGCCAGCTTCTGAAAACGGCATCGCGGGCCTGGACCAGTTGATCCAGCGGCCCCTGCGGGAAGTCCTTGCCGGTCTCCTTGCGAACCAGCTTCTTGTACTCGACGATGATTTCCTTCAGCGCCTCGGGCTGGATCTCGTAGTCGTATTTCACGCCCTCGCGGTGCTTGATGCCGTCGAAAATATGCTCGAACTTCTTCTTCGGCACATCCAGAACCACGTCCCCGAACATCTGAATCAGGCGGCGATAGGAGTCGTACGCAAAACGAGGATTGCTGCTGAGTTTAGCCAGTGCTTCCACAGCCTGGTCGTTCAATCCCAGGTTGAGGATCGTATCCATCATGCCCGGCATCGAGAATTTTGCACCGGAGCGAACCGAAACCAGCAGCGGATTTTCGCCCGTGCCCAGCTTCTGTCCCTGCAGCTTCTCAAGCCGTTCCAGAGCGGCGTACATTTCGACGTCGACTTCGGGGCTTACTGTGCCGCGCATGTACTCGCGACAAGCCTCGGTCTGAATCGTGAATCCCGGAGGAACCGGCAGTCCCGCGTTCGTCATCTCCGCCAGGCCTGCGCCTTTGCCGCCCAGGTCGTCTTTCATCCGTCCGTTGCCATCGGCCGTTCCGCCGCCGAAGAAATACACATACTTGATTGGGGTTGAAGTCGTGCCTGCCTGTCCGGCAGACGCCTGATCCACCACGCCCTGCGCCATGGGGTAAAGCCTCCATATGTTAGATTTCCGCGGCAGCGGCTCCCAGGGGTCGGGGTGGCGGAACGGAGGCTCAGCAATCCAACGAGAATGCGATAAAAAGGCTGAGCACGTGCGAGTCATCCAGACAACTGACGGCGCGTCGCGGCGTTGATTCGTCGCAAGTACAAATAGCGCCGTCAGTATACAGTTGCCTGTGCCACTCGTCACAGACGATTCATTTGCCGAAAGTCTTGAGTAGTGTTCATAAGTGAGAATTTCCGCAATTTGAGATGGGAGCCGCGGTCAGACCGGGGTTTGAGGCCTCGGGCGTGCAATTTACGCTGCGGCGCGCTGCATCCGAGGGCCGTATTGCGAACTCTGGTCCGCATTGTGGGAATACAGAAACCGGTCCAAACCCACCACTGCCAGAATCTGCCCCACCCGCGCCGACACATTCGTCACGCTGAAACGGTGCCCGGACTCCCGGGCGATCCGGTAGAGCGCTACCAGGGCCGTGATGCCAGCGGCGTCGATCCTCTCCACTCCGGCCAGATCCAACGTGACGTTCCGCTCGCGCACCAGCGGTTCCACTTGCTCCAGCAGGCGCGCGTCTTCGCCCCTCACCAATTGGCCTTTCACCAGTTCGTTCACTTCTGCCTGTTCACCGGCGGGGAACATCGTGGTTGCTGTCAGGTCGAGCACTGTGGTTGTCATAAGAAACTCCTTAGGGAAGCCAATATTTGTCCCCAGGCCGACTGTCTTCCGCTACGGCCTGCGGTACCTTGGAACTTGCACTCCGGCGGCCAAAGCCTCCAGAAGGGGATATGCTGCAATCACAGGGGATAGCTGCCTTCCGCGATCCATGCCTGCGCTTCCTCGGTGTTCAATTTCGATTCCGGCGTTCGCAATCGGACACAATGTCTCCTACGCAAAAAGGAGTGCCATCGGTTCCGTGTTTTCTCCGTTGCTCAATCCGGTACCTGCCGAGCCAACCCTGGCTCTGGAACAGGTGCGCAAGCTGGCCATTGAAGCTGGCTTTACCGAGGCTGGCCTGGTCCCGCTTCCTCATCGGAACGATGAGCGGGATGCTGCGCGCTTCAAGCAGTGGGTCGGCGCGGGGTGTGCCGGAACCATGCGCTACCTGGAGCGCAGGAATGAGAGCGGGCGGCTCGTACGGTCGCAGGTAGCCGTTCCATTCCCCTGGGCGCGCTCTGCCATTGTGTGCTTTGTCAATTATAACTCCGCACAGCCGCGCTCGACGGAGCCTGCCGGGGAGGGCTCTGGCTGGATTGCCCGTTATGCCTGGAGCAGCCGCAGCGATGCAAGCGGGGCCCGCCGTCCCAGCGACTACCACAAGGTGTTGAAGAAGCGGCTGGCGTCGATCGAGGCCAGCCTGCATGAGCAATTCGGAGTCTTTGAAGCCCGTGGTTACGTGGATACCGGCCCCGTGGTCGAGCGCGCTCTGGCCACTGCCGCTGGTCTTGGCTGGACGGGAAAAAACACCTGCCTCATCCATCCAAGACTGGGTTCGTATGGCTTTTTGGCAGTACTGTTGACTTCTCTCGATGTGGAATCCGAACAGCCTCCGCTCTCCGTCCCCGACCGCTGCGGAACCTGCCGGCGCTGCCTCGATGCCTGCCCCACAGGCGCGCTTTTCGCCCCCTACCAGATGGACGCCACGCGCTGCATCTCTTACCTCACTATCGAGCACCGTGGTCCCATCGACGCAACCCTGATGGAAGGGACAGGACGCCAGGTATTCGGCTGCGATATCTGCCAGGACGTCTGCCCCTGGAATCGCAAGTCTCCCATCAGCTTCGATTCAGAACTGGAGCCTCGCTCCGAGTTAGTGAATCCATCGCTCGATTGGTTGGCCCAGTTAGACGAATCGCAATTCGAGCAGCTCTTCAATGGCTCGCCGGTGCGCCGCGCTGGCTTTCATGGATTGCAGCGCAACATAGCCGTCGCCATGGGCAACAGCGGCCTGGCCCGATTTATTCCCATGCTCGATCGGTGGACTGCAGCCGCGGATCATGGTCTGCGCAGCGCGGCGCAATGGGCCGTTGCCAAGCTGCAACGCGAGCCATACCCGCCGAATCCATCCAACCCGTCTTGAGCCGGCAGGTGAGTTACATCAATCTCTGCAATTCAAAGGTCGATCCAGATCGCGTTACACAACTCTTGTAACATCGGCGGCACTTAGCCCTTTGGGTCCTTGCTGGCAAACAAACTCCACCGCCTCGCCCTCATTCAGGGTCTTATAACCGCTTTCTTGTATCGCGGAGAAATGCACAAACACATCTTCACCGCTTGAACGTTGAATAAATCCAAAGCCTTTAGCGCCATTGAACCACTTCACTACGCCTTGCTCTTTCACGTGCGACCTCCTTGACTTGCCCAGGGTTCGAACTCACCGCTCTGCGCGCTCACTTGCACTTGTTTTGTATGCGGCCGTAACTACCTACGCTGGGTGCCCCATCCTTGCGCCTTTTTTCTGGCGCAAGGGTGGGAAACCTCAACCCATTTAAGGGCCGGATCAAAAAGCGAATGTAGACGCAATCAGCCTGAAGACGCCACGAGCCGCCGTTGCGCACCGGTCAGGTGTACTTGCGGCAGCTCGACATGCTTCCCAGTTTGTGTTGAACCTCTGAAGAACCGATACTTCCAAAGCAAAAGCCATCCTTGAGTTAGTTCACGGCCAGCTTGCACCTGCCGCATTTTTGTTATGTCAGGAATTCAATAAGGATGCAATAAGAAAATGAAGGAGAGGTGAGGATCGAGAGGCAGCGGTTTGGGCCCCGGCGCAAAAACTTTGCAAGAAGGCTATCCTTGAAGCAGCATCCATCCAGCAGGTGCGCCACTTCCCGGCGCAGGGAGCCGCGAGGATGCGATTGCCTTCACAAAGGAGAAGCACTTGGCCCAGGTTTCATATCCCGGTACGCAAAACGAACCGGTCGTTGCCGCCGACCAGAACGACATCGTCCCCGTCTCACGCTCCAAGTGGTTCCGCTGGCGCAAGGACGGCAAGGCCCTCATCGCCTACCTGCTCGACAGCGAGGTCCACACCTTCGCGTTCAGCGTCGCGGCCAATGCCATCCTCTCGTTCATCCCCCTCATCGTCCTGCTTTACACGCTCTGCGCCACGGTCTTCCATTCCACGGCGATGGTGAACGTGGTCAGCGACATGGTGAATTACTTTTTACCATCGACCGCGAAGACGGGCTTCCTGACATACGGCCTTGAGTCGGTGGTTCCGCGCCACGGCGTGCAGGCCCTCTCGCTGGTCATGATTCTCATCTCCTGCACGGGAATTTTTCTTCCCCTTGAAGTGGCGCTCAACCAGGCCTGGGGAGTGACCAAGAGCCGCAACTATCTGTCCAACCAGGTAGTCGCTTTTGGCCTGGCGATCCTGATGGTTGCGCTCGCGCTGGTCAGCATTCTGTTAAATACCTGGGCGCAGTCGTTGCTCGCTATTCTCTTCCTTCATCACATCGATAACTTCTTTTACAAAGGAATAAGTGAAGCTTGGCTCGCTCTGTCCACTGGAGTAGCAGCGATCCTCTTCTTCTTTTGCATTTACTGGATCCTGCCCAACCGCAAAGTCCCCTGGCGCCCCGTCCTGCGCACATCGATAGTGACTGGAATCGTATGGCTTCTGGCCAAGCTGCTGTTCGTTCTGGTGCTGCCCCACCTCGATCTTCACGCGCTCTACGGTCCGTTCTATGTATCGGTAGGCCTGCTCTTCTGGGCTTACGCATCGGGCCTGATCCTGTTCGCCGGCGCCCAGTTCAGCGTCTCCCGCTGGGGCGACAAAAAAGATTAGGGAAGTCTCGGTTTGAGCCGCTGTTTGGATCTGGGCGGCTCGGTGCATTGAAGGGTACGGGCTTCAGCCCGTACATACGCCCGCAATATCGCGGTGGGCTTTGGCCCCTGAGGGAATGCAGGTCAACCCAGAAGCCACCGTGCCCCATCCTTTCGCCTTTTTCTTGGCGAAAGGGCGGGAAACCACAGCACTTTAGCAGACTCACTGCACCGTAAACGCCTTCACCGCAATAGCATTCGGCCCGCGCCCTGTCGGCAAAATCGTGAACAGCGTTTTCATTTCGGTCCGCACCCCAGCCACATCCGCCGTCCGCACCACAGCCACATCCGCCGAGCGGTTGTCCACCACGAAAATCAAAAGGTGTGACGCAGAGAAAGCCATCGCGACCGGCCCGTCCCCCACGCGAATCGAAGGGCCTCGCCTGCCTTCTTCGATCGAATAAGCCGTCACAAATTGCGAGCGGAAATTCGCCACGTACAGCAGGGAATTGTCGAAGGAAACCAGCCCCCGCACCGGATCTTCGCCCATCAGGTACGCCCCACCCACATCGTTCTTGCTGGTGTCCACTTCACTCACCGAATTGCTCAGCGAATTCGAAACAAACACCTCACCGCCGTCAGGCTTCAAAGCCAATTGTACCGGCGCGCGGCCCACGTCCAGCAAAGACTCAAGCCGGTCCGGTTGGCCAGGATTGGATTTCGCGTCGGCCAGCGCAATGGCCATCACCTGGTGTCCGCCCGAGCAAGCCACAAACGCCTTCGACGAATCCGGCAGAATCGCCACATCGGCAGCGGCGGGGCAGCCATCGAAGATAGAGCGCACATTGCGCGCAGCCGCATCGATGATACTCACCGAGTTACCGCGCCGATTCGCCACCACGAGCGTCTTTCCGTCGGGTGTGATCCGTGCTGCGACAGGCTCCTCGCCTGCGCCAATCTGCGCAATTTCCTGCCGCGCCTTGAGGTCGACCACAGAAATGGAATTCGATTCGGAGTTGGCTACATAGGCCAGCGTTCCTTCCGCATTCAAGTCTATCGATACCGGCTTACGATGAAGGTCAATCGTAGCCGCAACCGTGTTCTTCTCCGCATCGATTACCGAAATGGAACCTTCCACTCCCTTGACTCCCGAGTTCACCACATACACTTCGTTGCGTGTGGGGCTGGCAGTCACGGCCACAGGATTCTGCCCCACCGGCACCTCGCGGTCCAGGCGCACATTCACCACGTCCAGCACCGTAACCGTGCCGCTGTCGCCGTTGGTCACGTATGCGTATTCGCGATAGTTGGGTGGGTACTGCGGAAAGTCGTGCGAACGGCAGGCGGTGAGAAACCCCAATGTGGTAAATGCAGCGATCAAGGCAAACTTCGAGACATCCCAGGTCTCAAAAGCGAGATCCTTCGACCTGCTCAGGACAGGCTTTGGGGCACCCAGCAGCCCGCGTGTGCGTGACGAGCTGGTCATGCGTTCAATCCGCTACCGCGGCCACATGGATGCCGCGCGGCAGCCGCCGGGCCACCACGGGGGCAATCTGTTCGAGCTCGTCCATCATGCGCACAAACTGGTCCGGATAAATCGACTGCGGGCCATCGGAGAGCGCCTTCTCAGGGTGGTTGTGGACTTCCACCAGAATGCCATCGCAGCCCGTCGCCACCGCCGCCCGCGCCATCGGCACAACGCTGTCGCGCCTGCCCGTCCCGTGGCTCGGGTCGACAAGGATAGGCAGATGGCTGAGCCGCTGCACCGCGGGAACAATGCTCAGGTCGAGCGTATTGCGCGTATGGTCGGCAAAGGTGCGCACGCCGCGCTCGCAGAGGATCACTTGATAGTTACCCTCGCTCATAATGTACTCGGCCGACATCAGGAACTCTTCCAGCGTCGCCGACAGCCCGCGCTTCAGCAACACCGGCTTGCGCAGTTTTCCTGCCTTCTTGAGCAGCGAGAAATTCTGCATGTTGCGCGCGCCGATCTGGATCACGTCAGCCCACTCGGCCACCAGTTCCAGCGTCTCGTTGTCGATTGCCTCGGTCACAATGCGCAGCCCGAAACGATCGCGAATCTCCGCCATGATGCGTAGTGCTTCCACGCCCAGCCCCTGAAATGCATAAGGCGAAGTGCGCGGCTTGTATGCGCCGCCGCGGAAAAACTGCGCTCCGGCTGCTGCCACCTGTTCGGCAATCTCGAAGGCCTGGTCGCGACTCTCGATCGAGCAGGGCCCGGCAACAATAGCCAGGTCGCGTCCGCCAATGGTGGCGTTGGTTCCGGGGAACTGGATGATGGTGTCTTCTTCTTTCACGTCCCGGCTGGCCAGCTTGTAGGCCTTCGAAACGCGGATCACCTCGGCGACGCCGGAGAGCTCCTCGATGTTCCCGCGCTCTACCTCACCTTTGTTGCCGGTGATGCCGATGGCGGTGCGCTGGGCTCCTGGAAGCGGGTGGGCACGGAATCCCAACTGCTCAATATAGTCGCAGACCTCCTGGATTTGCTCCGGCGTCGCCTGCGCTTTCATAACAACTAACATGAATGGCCCCTCAAACCATCAGTCTATCGTTTTTGAAAGGCGAAGGGCAATTCTTTTAGGGGTAGTGAAGTGACAAGAGTGCTCTCAGACAGAGCAGAAGCAGTTGTGTGCTGGAAGCGGACCCTTCGAGCCGGGCCTTAGAAGCCCGATGCTCCGCCATTAATCGATTGACTCACGGCAGCGATGCGCTCTTTGGTCGCATTCAGAGCCCCGTTGACTACGGGAATCTTTTTGGCTGTGGCGCCTGGATTGTTGCCCACTACTTGGGAGGCTTTCTGAGCCGTGCTCTGAAGCCAATTGGAGCCGTTTTTGGGGAGCAAATCCCCTAAAGTCGAAGGCAGGCTGGCCGCCATGCTCTCAAGTTCGAGTCGCGCCCGTGTTCCATTCCTGTGCAGAAAATATTCGGTCGAATTTAAATAGGATTGCAGATTCGCGGTGATTTCCGAAATCGCTCTATCGGAGGCCGGACCAACCTTGTCGATTGCCAATTGAATGGCTCCGCTGCCGGCGGATAGAGTGCCAGCCCCATTCGACTGGTGATCGGCGAGGGACGCCTGATAGAGGGTGAAGCCGAGAAGCGCCAGGGCTGTGACGCCAAAACATTTGCAGATGAGCTTTCCCATGGTGAACAATTCTTTCCCTTACGAAAACGCAAGCAAGGTGAATTAGTCGTCCAATTCGTCAGCAGACTCGGCGCCGGACTTGGCGGCGACGATTGCGGGAGCAACTACCATTCCTATAAACGCCAGAGCAATCAAGAGGTCATGCATTGATTCGTCTCCTTGAGTGGCTCAACGAAGCTTTGCCACATCTGCATCATCGTCGTAATCGGAAAATACTTAAATCCCACAAAGACGGCGTTTGCAGAGCGACTGGTGCTATGCCAATGGCACTTTGGTGTTAGGTAGCCAATTGAGTAACGCGGAAAATGGGAAAGGCCCATTGAAGGGCCTTTCATTGTTCATCTAAATAGCAAAATCAAGAGAGTTTGCACGGAGTTTGACGCTCACCGAGGCGTGCGCTCCGACTGTGCCGCAGCTCGCTTTTGCGCCCGCCATTTCAGGCCCAGCCAGGCTAGGTAGCCCAATTGAATGACCCAAGTAACTACATAAGCCGCGACAGTGAACTGGTGGTCGAGAATTGCGCGTTGGTCCATCTTCTTTTCTCCTCGTAGTCGTTCGGGCTCGTGCGGGATCAGGCGTTCAGTGCGTCCTGTGCATCTTGCTCGGCAAATCTCTGGTGCTGCCGTTCTACGCGGTAGCGCAGGAAGAGAATCAGCAACCCCCACGCCAGCCAGGCAACCATGTTCCACATCAGCGCAGTGACCATGACCGGGTCCATGCCGGAACTCGAGTCTCCGCCAAAAACCGGGGCGGGGTGTTGCGTACGCCACCAGCGGTTGGACATGTAGACAATGGGCACGTCGAGCGCACCAAAAATCCCCAGCACCGCAGCCAGCGTCTGCATCTGCGGTCCAGCCACAAAGCGCCGCAGCAGCAGGTAGCTGACATAAATCAGCCATAGCACCAAAGTGGTCGTCAGCCGTGCATCCCATGTCCACCAGATGCCCCATGCGCGTCGGCCCCAGATGGGTCCGGTGATCAGGACAACGGTGCAGAACACCACGCCGACCTCGGCTCCCGCCAGCGCCCATGCGTCCGCGGCCTGCGCCCGGCCCTCGTGGTTGCGGCGAAAGGCCAGAAAGCCGATAGACCCGCCAAGTGAGATGGCAAAGAACAGAAACGCCACCGACGCCGAAGGCACGTGGTAAAAGAATATGCGATAAACCTCGCCCTGCATGGCGTCCGCGGGCGCGACGTAGATGGCCTGATAGAACCCCCAGGCCAGGAGAGCGACGGTAATTGCCACGTAAATGCCGATTGCGAGTTTCTTCATGGGTGGTCCTGATGAACTTTAACAGTTTACGACGGGGAACGGGAGGGGTCGATCAGGCAATGGAAGCAGCGGAAATGCAGTTTGCTGAGGCTTTCTTAAAGCAAAAAGGCCCCGGATAGTCAATCCAGAGCCTTTTGCGATTCTCTCACTACGCCAGTGTGTACTGGACGCCGCCTGATACCCCTCAACACTACACAAGTCACAATCCTTTGTCAAGAAGAAAATATGGTTCCTCGAATTGAAGTGCTGAATATAAAAGACTTGCAGTCGTATCAGGTCAGTAAGGCTAGAGTCCTTCAAATGCCGGATAAACGAACAGAAGAATAAGCCGGTCGTAGGCTGGCGGAGGGCAGGAGAGTTGAACTCCCAGAGCTGACTAGGCCCTGCGACCGTGTATCAGGCGGCGTCCAGTACCTACTGAAGATACCCTCCAGACGCTGTTTGCCTGATCTGCGGTGGATGCTACCACAGGGTTGCCCTTCTCGATGTGATGCGGGCGCGATGTACGTCCCTACTCCGCATGAAGCACTACATCGAACAACAACAAGCTGACGGTTGTGAAGATGATGTCGTAACCGGCAAGCAGCTTGATCCACAATGTAGGGTCGCTGTCGCCAGTGAGGATAGAACCGGTAGCCAGGACCATCGCCAACAGCGCCGGCATAAAAATAGGAAACAGAATCAGCGGCAGCAGCAACTCGCGGTTGCGGCTGCGGATGGAAAGCGCGGCGAAGAAGGTTCCGTTCGCCACCAGCGCCCACGTGCCCAGCGGCAGCACCAGCGCCAACATCCATGCCTGCCCTTCCACGCGCAGGTTATAGAAAACCAGAAACACCGGCGCAAGCACCAGTTGCACAATGGAAACAAAAAGGAAATTCGCCAGCACCTTGGCCAGAAACAAATCCGCGCCCGGTGTCGGCGCCATGCGCTGCGCGTCCAGCACCTGGTGGCGAATCTCCCGCGCCCAGGCCTGGTTCAAAGCACTCATCGACGCGAACAATGTGGCTACGCATATCACTCCGCCGGAGATCTCCTGCGAGAATGCGCCGCGGGGTGAGAATGCCAGCGAAAACAGCACCACCACCAGCAGCGCGAAAAACAGCATCGAGTTGATAGCCTCGCGCGAGCGCCACTCAATCCGCAGGTCCTTGACCAGGTGCGACCACAGGGCGCTCGTCATAGCCCCTCCGTCGTTGCCGGTCCAGGAATTCTCACCGCATCCTTCGTCAGGTCCGCCGTCTGCACTTCCACTTCCAGTGCCTGTGCGGCGCGCAAGTAGTCCTCCGGCGACAGGATCAGTTGCGTCCCGCGCGCTCCCGCCGAGACGCTTATCTTGTCGAAAAGCACTGCCGTCTCGTCGATATAGACCGGGTAGGCTTTTCGCGCACCGAAGAGGGTTACGCCGCCGCGAATGTAGCCGGTGAGCGGCTGCACGTCTTTGAGCGGAGCCATCTCCGCCTTGCGCAGGCCGGCCGCGCGTGCGAGCTTTTTGAAGTCGAGTTCGGCGTCGCCTGGGATGACTGCGAACCGGTAGATATTCGGGCCGCCTGTAACCAGCAACGTCTTGAATACCTGCTCCGCCGGCATGCCAATCTTCTTGGCCACAGTGATCGCCGTCAAATCATCCGGATCCACTTCGTATTCGCGGATCTCGAATGGGATTCCCAGCGATTCCAGAAAGCGCGCTCCATTGGTCTTCATTGCGTTGGGCTCCCTGGCTCAAAACTAGCCACTCGGCCGGCTTTGAGGGCCAGCACATAGTCGGCGATGGGCGCGGCGTGTTCCCGCTGGTGCGTAGTAATCACAATCGTCCGGTTTCCCTGCCGGAACCCAGCCAGCAGCTTGACCATCTGACTGACCGACTCCACATCCATGTTTGAGAAGGGCTCGTCCAGCAGCAGCAACTCCGGCACCGGCAGCAGCACCCGCGCCAGCGACGTCCTCTGCCGCATGCCCTGCGAATACTGCCCCAGCGTACGGTTCAGATCCGGATCGAGCCCCACCTGGCGAAGCGCCTCCGCCGGCGAAAGGCTCGCCCGGCCCGGATAAAGGCTGCTGAAATACTTGAGGTTCTCAACCGCTGTCAATTCGTCATAAAGCATCGACGCGTGGCTCATGTAGCCGATGCGGGCGCGCGCCTCTTGCGGGTCCTGCCCGTCAAATACCTTGATGGAGCCAAAGCTCGGCCGCAGCAATCCAGCCAGGATGCGCAGCAAAGTCGATTTCCCTGCGCCATTTTCGCCAATCAATACGTAGCAGCGCCCAGCCTCCAGGTCCACCGTGACCTGGCGCAGGGCGGCGAACGATCCAAAAAGCCTGGAAACACCGTCGAGACGGGCACAGATGGGGCGGGAAGCCACCGCCGTTTCGGCACTTGCAGCGCTCATTCTCAGGCAGCCGGTTTGGCGGCGCCCGCGGCAGGAGCCGAGGCGTTCGACTTGGCAGGCGCGGCCATCGCCGGCTTTGCGCCCGGCTGATTGGGCCCCGCCGGCGCATACTTGCTGGCGCACTTGGCCTGGAGTTCCGTGGCGTGGAAGACCCCGTCGCGTCCGTATGTGCCTGCGGCCACTGCCTGGGCATCGTCCTTGAACGTGTCTGGCGGCGGCTCGGAACCCTTGTAAACCACCTTCAGCAGGCGGCCCTCGGGAGCCTTCGGGGAGTGGCTTTCAAACTCGTTCATCACAAACGTGACGTGGGGGCCGTCGTGCTCAATCGAGCCGGGAATCACAAAACCATCGACGCGCAGTTGCCTCGAATAAGCCTTGTCGCCCATTCCGGATAACTCGGAGATGTGGACCAGGTACTGCTTGCCCGCGCCATAGCCGCTATACGCCAGCCAGCCAACCGTTCCCAGAATAACGGCCGTCGCAATCCCTATCCGCAATGTGTTCCCAGATATCTTCATAGTCAACCTCTAACGATACGAGGCTAACCTGCCGCGGTCAACCAGCCAGTGATCTATATCACATGGGAGGCCGCAAGTTGTCCCGGCGTCCGGCCAAGAACTGCAGCATTTTCCGTGCAAAATGGCTGATTCCGAAATGTGGCCGGGGCGTAAGTTGTTTGTTTTGGTAGGTGCTTTAGGCTTTTTCCGGCGTAACGTTATTGTTTTCTGGAATATGAGAGGAAAAGGGGGGAGGGGTGGGTAGAACGGCGTGTTGGAAAGACTGGGTTGAGGGGAGTAATTGAGAGATTTCGGGGCGATTTGGAAGCCATGAATCGATTATGCGAGTTTCCGCGAATTAGATTGCAAACTCCGGGAGAAGCTTGCGGGGACGCCCCTGGAATGTCCACGGGGACGCACGGAATCCGCCGTCAAAGAGCGACTCGAATCCGCCAGAACCCTTATGCGTCGTGCTCGATGTCCTTTTGCGGAAGGGCGGCGACGATTGCCGGGCAGGCAACCATGGCTACAAAAGCGAGAGCAACCAGAATTTCGTGCATCGGAGACTCCTTAAAGCCGTTTCTTGATCCAGGTCCGACCTGCGCGCCACTCTGAAAGTCGCATCACAGGTAACAATTCGATCACCGTGTTTTGGTAATCACTTGCGTAGTACCAATTTACGCTTCCCGCACAACAAAGCAACGGAAATATGCGAAAATACCAGCCATTTTCGTCAATAGAAGGTGGTAACCGCTCTGACCGGAAAGTTGTAGAAAGCGGGAAGTCTGCAGCTTTTGTGTAGATGGAGGTTACATCGGTAACTCGATCGTCGGGCCGAAAGGGGCAAACGCGTTTGCAATCCTCGGCGCAGCGAGGCGAACTTCAAATTGAGGACGCTGGAAATCGTCAAGATCGCGCTTCTTGGAAGCTGTCTAAGAAGAAACAGGGTTGCGATTGAGTTGGATTCTGAATAGTTGGATCGCGAGGACGGCGCGGATTGTTCGAGTGAACTCAGCGAGTTAGCGTCCGCTTCGCGGACATAGCAAGTTAGCGAGTCAGCGGTGGGATTGCCGGGCAAACGTTTCATCTCCCCATGGGTCGGCAACGCCTGTTGACGACTAGAAACTGTTCCGAGGTGGGCGTTAGGCTGCAAGAACCCTTCCCTCAGGGGCTAACGTCCACCTTTATTTTCAGCTATTTGCGGCACGACCGAAGTCGTGCCCTGTTCCAAGGCGAGAGCTCGTCGACCACTTGAGAGAAATGCCTGAGCAAGCTCGATATTCATCTTCCCTAATTTGGGCTGTCGATCGAGCTCAAGGGGCTGTTTCCAACGTGTGCGCCGCGAGATCCAGCGCCTGCGTCAGCACCTTTAACTGCTGCGCCGTCCGGCTTGCGTCCTTGGCGTCGATGGCCTCGTTCACGCCCGGAATCACCACCGCCGCATACCCGGTGAATTCGCCTGGAGCGTAGATGGTGTGTTTGTACCAGGGGCGATTCGGCAGCCCCGCATCGCTGACCAGGGCAGTCTCAGCCTGACGCAGAGCCTGATTCAGCTTGGCTTTATCGCCTGTTCCCGCGATCTGAAGATCATGCACTTTCTGTGCCGCCGCCACAAAGCGCCCCGCGGAATTTTCCGCCGCGGTAAAGTCGAGGGAGTTCATGCCTGCGTCCGCCGCTCTGCGCCGGGCTGCCGCAATGTACGAGTCGATGGTCCGCGCATAGGTCACATAGTCGTATGGCAGCACGTCGCTGTCGGCCATGCGCAAGGCCTCAAGGCCAAGCACGCGCGCCATCTGCTGGAGATAAACGAAGCTCGGGTCGGCGTTTTGCGTGAACCACGCGTAGTCGTCAAAGGTGGAGTGGTACACGCCATACGGCCCGCCGGAACCGATGTCGGTCGACGGCACACCGACATGCTGCAAAAAGGGCGTGAAGTCGGACCCCGAGCCCAGGTCGCCCACATGCACATCCTCGTCCTCTTTGGGAGAGTTGGAAGCCCGATGCTCGTTCCCCTCCTGGTGTTCATTCTTCCATTGGTCATACACCGTGGCGCCCAATGGGCTGGGAACCGACCGCGTGAGTTCGCGGACGAATTGCTTCAGCGAAGGCACGGCGGCCGCGGAGAAATTCGGCCCCGCCACGGCCACGTCCACATTGAAATAGGCCACGGCGCGTTCCAGGGTTTTGGCGTGCTGTTCCACCCATTCCGTCGAGCCGATCAGCCCTTCTTCCTCGGCGTCCCAACTGCAAAACAGGATGGTGCGTTTCGGCCTCCAACCCTGCTTGATGAGCGCCCCAACGCCACGCACCGATTCCAGCATTGCCGCCGTGCCGCTGTTTGGGTCCACCGCGCCGTAGACCCAGGCATCGCGGTGATTGCCTACAACCACCCAGTCATCGGGATACTGCGTGCCCTTCACTTTGCCGATCACGTCCCAGATGATTCGCCGCTGATAATCCTGCTGCGACACCAGATGCACCTTAACGCCGCCCGGCCCCTCATGGTAGCGAAAGGGCAGCGCCCCCTGCCAGCCCTGCGGCGCGCCCGGCCCTTTCAAAGCAGCAAGAATGGGCGAAGCATCGTGATAACTGATGGGGATGGAGATAATGCGCGGCTGGTTCCCTTCCGGCGAAACGCGTGCCGAGTCTGGGAGATCCATCGTAGAGGCCACGCCCGGCGTCTCCGGATCGCCCGGATACTGAAAGAGAAACTGAACCGACCCGCGCTGAACGCCGGTCTCCGGCCGCCAAGGTCCCATGGGGTAAGGGTCGCCCTTGTAGTAGCCGTCGTCCTGCGGGTCGGAGTAAATGAGTACACCGGCGGCGCCGCGCAGTTGGGCAATGTAGACCTTCACGCCGCGGAAATTCCCGCCGTAGCGCACCAGCACGATCTTGCCATGAAGGTCGACATGCTGCGCCGCAAGCTGGTCAAAATCTTCGAGCCGGCCGTAGTTCGCATACACCACCTCGCCAGTCACATCGCCAGACCCGGATGACCCATTGAACGGCATCACCACCCGCGGATCGTCCTGCCCTGGATCGCCTTCAACGTGTTCGCGCTTGGGCCCGCTCATGAGCAGCTTGCCATTGGCATCAAAAGCCTCAATGCGCTCCATCTTGGGCTGATTCATCAGCACGCGGTAGGGGACAATCTCCGTTTCCAGGCCTGCCGCGCGAAACTTCTCCGCCACATATTCGGCGGTCTTGCGGTCTTCGGGGCTGGAAGCAATGTGCGGTTCCGCCGTCAGCGTCTTCAGGTGTTGCCCGGCGAGCTTTGCGTCCGGCACAGCCAGAAACTGCTGCTCGATCTTCGCTTGGGCTGTGAAATCGGTATAGCCAAAGACGGATGGCGGGGCGGTTTGAGCCTGCGCCGAGAGAACAGCCACGGCCAGTGCCGGAAGCGAAAAGAAAGCAAGCAGAGAACGCACGGTCATTCGTTAGTCCCTTTGGGAAGAATCTCCAAAATCGCCGGGATTTGAAACGCAGGCCCGGATCGCCGGGGAAGCAGGAATCTAGCACAGCTTACACTAGAAGGCAGGGGGAGCCTCTGAGCGCTGACCGCGAGTTGAATCCAGAACCCCGGAGCCTGGCGGTGGAGGAGGCCTCCGCGGCCACGCCCGCGTTCGCCGATCCGGCTGACAGCCGCCTGCCGAACATCGTCCGCGCCCTGCGCAACCCCAACTTCCGCCTCTTCTGGAGCGGCAACTTCCTCTCCAACATCGGCACCTGGATGCAGAACGTGGCCCAGGGCTGGCTGGTGCTTTCGCTGACTGGCTCCGCCTTCTGGCTCGGCGTCGTAGGCTTCGCCGGCTCCATCCCATTCCTGATTTTTACCCTATTTGGCGGAGTGATCGCCGACCGGGTCAACAAGCGCAAGCTGCTGCTGGTAACACAAACCATCATGATGGTGCTGGCCTTCGCACTCGCGGCTCTGGCTTGGCTCAAGGTCATCACCGTATGGGAACTTGTGCTGCTTTCCTTCCTCAACGGCATGGCCATGGCCATGAACGCGCCGAGTTATCAAGCCCTGGTCCCGCGCCTGGTTCCGCGCGAAGACCTTACCAACGCCATCGCCCTCAACTCCGCGCAGTTCAATATGTCCCGCATTCTCGGCCCCACACTGGGCGGCTACGCGATGGCGCTGGTGGGCGTGGCGGGCAACTTCTTTTTGAACGGAGTCAGCTTTCTCGCCGTCCTTTTTGCGCTCACCCGCATCCGTTATCCCGAGCAGGAGGCCTCTCACCATCTCAGCCTGTTTTCCAGCCTGAAGGAGGGGTTCGCTTACGTGCGCGGTAACCCGCAGATGCGGGTCCTGGTGTGGATGACGGGCGCGGCCAGCTTCTTTGCCGTCCCATTCCTGACCTTCATCCCGTACTTCGCGCGCATGCAACTGCACTCGGACGAGACCGGCCTGGGCTGGCTGATGGCCGCCTCCGGGCTGGGCGCTGTATTGGGCGCAGTCACAGTGGCGGCGCGCGGCACGTTGCGCCACCGCGGCACGGTTGTCACCGTCGCGGGAGTGGTTTTCTTTTCAGCGATTATCGCGTTCTGTTACTCGCACAGCTTCGCCTTGTCGCAGTTCCTTCTGCTGTTTGAGGGCTATAGCGCGATCCTGATGATCTCCTCATTCAACGTAGCCATCCAGCACCTGGCTTCCGACCAGATGCGTGGCCGCGTGATGAGCATCTACGCCACGTGCTTTCTGGGCTTGCCGCCTTTGGGCTCCCTGCTTGCCGGCGAAATGTCCCGCCACATCCCCACGCCGCACGCGCTTGCAGCCATGGCCGCCGCAGCCGCAACTATCTTCGTGGCCACCTATACAGTCTCCCGCCCGCTCCGCGAACTGGATTGAAAAGGCAGCGAGTCGGCGAGTCAGCAAGTCAGCGCAGGCTTGTGTGCAATGTCTTTACACCACAGGGACCGGCTGTGCGCAATGAGCGCAGCGCTTGGCGGCGATTGGAATCTCGCTCAGGCACTCGGGGCAGGCCTTTGTGGCGGGCGGCGCTGGCGGGGCGGGCTTGTTGATCCGCGCCAGCAGCGTGTTCAACGGCAACACGACGCCGAAATAGACGACGGAAGCCACGATAAGGAATTGCACACTGGCGGTAAGAAAGTTGCCAATCCGGATGGGGGTGCCATGCACATCGAACACCACATAACTGAAATCCGGCTTGCCCACTACGGCCGCAATAAACTGCTTCAGGACGTCGTTCACCAGCGATGTGACAATGCCACTAAAGGCCGCGCCGATGATCACGGCTACGGCAAGGTCAACTACATTCCCACGCAGAATAAATTCACGAAAACCCTTCAACATATTTCCTCCAGCTATCTCCCCTCAGTAGTCTGGCCTGGGCAATCGCGGGGGTACGATGACCAGTGTTTCGCCCAATCTTACACGGCGGCAAAGGGGTCGAGCCACCTTTGGCGTGGAGTTTTGGCGGGAGCCAAATGAAGTTTTGCCAGTACATTACACCGGATACAGCCACAGAAATACCGCCATCGCCAGAATCATCAGTTCCGAGTAAAGCAGGATGAGTACCCCGGCATGGTGAAGGCTCCATTTGCGGCTCAGGCAGCGCGCCGTTTCGCCCATCCCCCAGGCCGCTGCCGCGACAGGCAGAAATTGCCAGTGGGAAGCGTGCAGGTGATTTGCGTCGGGAAACCCAGCCAGCCGCATACTCGCCAGCAGTGCGCCAAGCGAGAGGACGATTCCGCGCAGAAGCGACCGTTCTCGCAGCCGGAAGAGGTTGGGGCGGGGAAGCACCACAGTCTTACTGTAGCCGCTTCGGCTTACTTCGCCGCCAACTCCATCTCGCGCAGCGACTCGGCATACGGCGCGCGCAGCACTCCCCGCTCCGTAAAGATGGCGGTGACATACTTCGCCGGAGTTACATCGAAGGCCGGATTGCAAATCCCCACGCCATGCGGAGTGAGTTGCTTCCCGCCGTGATGCGTCACTTCCACGGCCGAGCGCTCCTCGATCGGAATCGCATCGCCTGTTTTCGTAGCCAGATCAATCGTCGACCAGGGTGCCGCGCAATAGAACGGAATGCCGTGCTCCCTGGCGAGAATAGCCACGTTGTAGGTTCCGATCTTGTTGGCAAAATCGCCGTTGGCCGCAATGCGGTCCGCGCCCACCACCACCGCCTGAATCTTGCCCGCCCGCATCAAACTGGCCGCCATGTTGTCGCAGATCACCGTCGTCGGAATCCCGTCCGCCATCAACTCCCAGGCAGTCAACCGCGCGCCCTGCAGAAACGGCCGCGTCTCGTCCGCGTAAACGTGGATGTTCTTCCCCTGTTCCACGGCTGCGCGGATCACGCCCAATGCCGTTCCATAGCCACAGGTAGCCAGCGCCCCCGCATTGCAGTGGGTCAGCACGCCGCCTTCATCCGGCAGCAGCGCTCCGCCAAACGCGCCCATCGCCTTGCAAGCCGCAATGTCTTCGTCGTACATGGCATGGGCTTCGGCCAGAATTCTTTCTTTGACCTCGGCAATCGGCGTCGCCGCAGCGAACCCAGAGAAGAGCCTCTTCATCCGGTCGATGGCCCAAAACAGGTTCACCGCCGTAGGCCGCGTCCCGGCGAGCCGCGCGCAAATCCGCTCAAACTCCGGCGCAAACTCCGCGACAGTAGTCGCTTTGGTCTGTTGTGCGCCAAGCGCGATGCCATAGGCCGCTGAAACGCCAATCGCCGGCGCCCCGCGCACAACCATGGTCACAATCACCTCGGCCACCTGTTCGTAACTGGTGGCGAGTACATAGCTCTCCTCGAGAGGGAGCTTCGTCTGATCGATGAAACGGACACCTTCCGGAGTCCAGGCGAGGGTAGGAATCATGCTTGTTCAGTGTAAATGAGAGGCGGAGTGTGGCATGCCGGAGGGCCGGGGTTTCAGGGGTTGCTCATGGTGCTCAGCAACAGCTTCGTGCACCCGTTTTGGTTCCCGCCGTCGCACGCCTGCTTATACAGTTCCCGGGCCCGCGTCAGGTCCTTGGACACTCCTGCGCCTTTTTCATAGAGCCAGCCCAGGTTACTGCAGCCTTGCAGGTCTCCCCCGTCGCAGCCCTGCTTATAGAGTTGCAGAGCCTGCACGACCCCCTCGGCCACTCCTGTCCCGGTCTCGTACAACAAGGCCAGGCTGGTGCAGGCTCCCACATAGCCGCCGTCGCATGCACGGCGATACAATTCGGCTGCTTGCGTCTCATCCTTTGCGACGCCAACTCCTTCGGCAAGATCAACACCAAGGTTCATGCAGCCCCACGAATCGCCACCGTCGCATGCCTTGCGGTACAGGACGGCGGCTTTGGCTTCGTCCTTGTTGACGCCCTCGCCGTTATCATACTGAAGGCCGAGGGATGCGCAGGCGTTGGAAGCCCCTCCATCGCACGCTTTGCGGTTCAAGATGGCAGCCTGAGCTTGGTCCTTCTCCACACCGGTGCCATCCTGGTACATGCCGGCGAGGTTGGCGCAGCCATTCGCCCTCCCGCCATCGCAGGCCATGCGAAATAGCTTTAAGGCCTTGGGTTCATCCTTGGCCACCCCATCGCCGTCGCGATAAAGTACGCCGAGCCCGGAGCAGCCAAATGCTTCGCCCCGAGCGCATGCGTCCGAAAGCAGGGGCAGCGCGGTGGCGTAGTCCCGGAAGCGATTAGCGCATTGGCGCGCTCCGGCGTCAACGCTTCCAGCAACGGGGCTGTGGCGGGCGGCGCGGGCGCGTCCTTCCGGCTGAAAATAAAATCGCCACCATCGTCGCTTGAGTTGCGCAGCGGCGCGTACTCCGGAATCTGATCCGAGTTTCCCGCAACCTGCTTGCGCACCGATTCGTAGAAAAGCTCCTGCGCAGAGAACATCGGGTCGTCTTCGCGCTCCAGCGCCTTCAGAACCGCGTTGGCAAACACCGAGTGCCCGTTGGAGCCGGAGTCGGAGACCGGCTCATCGCCGCCACTCGCCATCAGCGTCCGCGAGCGCGTCCCCAACTCGCGCATCAGGTATTTCGGGGTCATGGCCGGCGGCGGTCCCTCATGCACGTCGCGCGA